>Ga0182027_10002891_pt1 | contig 27561 bp, 25 predicted proteins | sample 712E1DmetaG_FD_121300 | JGI IMG/M metagenome (GOLD analysis project Ga0182027, IMG submission 121300) | Permafrost microbial communities from Stordalen Mire, Sweden - 712E1D metaG (Illumina Assembly) | ecosystem: Environmental > Terrestrial > Soil > Wetlands > Permafrost | place: Sweden...
AGCATGTAAAAGAACTTGTTTTATTTCTAAATTTGCCCTTCTACTTCAGGACACACCTACGCCGAGCACATTGCTTTGAATGCCAAACCATAGCGCTAATGTTCATTTTTTATTTTTTTTATCTTCAGTTTAACTTCATCTCGCCACCCGCCCAAATAATCAAACTCGTAGTCTTCCCAAACTATATGAGGCTTATCAGAAGTAACAATCACACTTTCTGTTTTTTCAGAAGTTTTTATTTGGAGGGAAATTTCCATAACAGAACACTTGTCAGGTGGATACCTTACTTCTACAATCAGTAAAACCGTGATAGTAAGACTATCATTTACAATCAAGGGTTGATTAGGTAAAAGCGTAATTACATCCATAGTGTCAATTCTGATAGTATCATCTGCATAAATACAATAAATATTGAATATAATGCCAATTAATAAACAATAAAATAATTTCATATTTTCCTTTGTAATATACTTTATATAAAGTATGTTAAGTAATTACCCATTTATGTATGCTTATTTTAATATCATTTATTTTTCATTGAATTGCCGAAGCGTCTTTTCCGTTTAAACGAATTTACATCAATCACGTACAAATCGCCTGAAGATTTTTTAGAATTACTACCGATTACAGAATTACTTTCAGGTGAAGCAATTTTAAAGTCAACCAGTGCATTGCTAAGCGACTTCATATTTTCAATAATTTCCTGTGAAGTAATGTCTCTGGCACAAAAGATAACTTCACTAATGTTATGAATTGCTATGATTTCCCTGAGTTGCAAGAAGGTACCAATGAAATATTCTGAAGGCACTGTTTGCCCTGGAAACACACAAACTATATGTTGTGCCACAATCCCGGACATTTCAAGCAGTTTCTTTACCCTTTCGGCTTCCTCGTCAAAACCTACTATCGCAATACGTCTCTTCTTCTTTATATCAAGCAGATAGTCTTTCTGCCCTGTAAGGCTCAATAAAAACCTTATCAACAAAGCTGTAAGTAAAGTCCAGGTTGCTCCAAAAATGATTAATGCACGAGAAAACCTATACTCCATTGGTAACAAGGCATAAACCGCCAAAATCAATAAAGTACCATAAAAAATCCCTTTCGCTGTTTTAAAAAAATTAAATGGCGACCGATATCCCCCTGCCAGGAAATTTACCAATATCAAGATAAAGACCAGGGCAGGTTGGACAACAAAACGGATCATATCAGTATAATAATCCGGGTGATGAAAATACAAAATCTCCCACCATGAGGTAATCAGATAAATCCCCACATACGAAGCCATGGCGTCAAGTAATACAGGCACAGCCTTTATAAAAGATCGTTTCAGTATCGCCATGCTTGCCCTGATATATATAGCCAGGTTAATAAGCAATAAATATGTTTTTATAAAATTGCCGGAAAAATGTTTTTTCGCAAAAATTTGCATTGCCTTGTAAAATATCAACACGTAGTTAAGGCTTCCTTTTTTGGTGCTTTCGCCTTTGTAATGAATAATAGTTGTTTTTGGAAAATAAATATTTTTATATCCGGCTTTTATAAGCCTGTAAGAAAAGTCAATATCTTCGCCATACATAAAATACTGTTCATCGAGAAAACCAATTTTGTCGAAAACATCGTGTCTGATAAACATAAATGCACCGGTGAGAATGTCAACTTCTTGGATATCTTCATAATTAGTATAACCGAGATAATATTTTCCGAACCTCTTCGACCGTGGAAATAAACGGGTAAGTCCAAAAATTTTATAAAAGGCCACCTCGGGCGTAGGTAACCCACGTTTCGATTCTGGAAGAAAATGTCCTTTACCGTCAATCATCTTAGTTCCCAATGCCCCTGCTTCAGGATGGGTATCCATAAAAGCAATGCATTGTGCAAAGGTCGATTCTTCAATCACCGTATCGGGATTGAGCAATAATATGTATTCGCCCTGTGCTATTTGCAAAGCCTTGTTGTTAGCTTTTGCAAACCCAAAATTTTGAGGATTGACAATCAGTTTGACGTTAGAAAACCGACTGCGAACCATTGCTTCTGAACCGTCAACTGAATTATTGTCGACCACAATTACTTCACTGTCAATCCCCGTTAGTGCTTTAAAAACGGAGTAAAGACACTGTTCAAGAAAATATTTAACATTGTAATTGACAATAATAACCGATAGTTTCATACTTACAAATATAAAAATTATTGTGACTATTACCTTCGGTGAGCCTACCTGCCGATAGGCAGGCTCGCAAGCTCGGTTCAGGTAGATAGGCTATAGACTATTAGACTGTAGGAGAAAATCATGCGAGCTCATACCAGAGACTGAAAAGGTCATAGACACTTTGATTCAAACCATGCGCTAAAGCTAACAGTCTTCAGCCTGCCTACGGTAGGTAGGTCTAAACAACCTGATTAGTTACAAATTATTAACAGCAGTATAGCCGTTTAGTATTATTAAAGAAATTATATACATTTGGCAAAACATTCCCTATGTTTCCAATTAAAGATAATATTCCAGCAACGCGGTTCCCGGTAATGAACTGGCTGATTATTATTACAAATGCTGTTGTTTTTATTTATCAGCTCCAACTCAACGATCAGCAATTGGCTGATTTCTTTAATTTTTTTGGTCTGGTTCCATCCCGGTATAGTTCGTTCACAGAAAACAACCTGTTATCAATAAAAGTACTTACCGTATTTCCCTTTTTTACCAATATGTTCCTTCATGGCGGATGGTTACATTTCATTCTAAATATGTGGACACTAGTAATCTTTGGTGATATTGTCGAAAACAGAATGGGATCATTCAAATACCTTTTATTCTATATTATTTGTGGCATTGCTGCCAGCGTAACTCATTTTATGCTAAATATGCATTCAACTGTTCCGGCCCTTGGCGCTTCCGGCGCAATTTCAGGGGTAATGGCCGCCTATATGTTTCTTTTCCCCTTCGCAAAAGTGGTAATATTGGTTCCAATCATCTTTATTCCCTTATTTTTCGAAATTGCGGCTTATTTTTATATAGGCATTTGGTTCTTACTGCAATTATGGAATGGTGCATTAAGCCTTAGCCACAAGGCAGAGTCTACCGGAATCGCTTTCTGGGCTCATATTGGTGGATTTCTATCCGGTTTAGTTTTATACAAATTTTTTCTTAAAAAGAAATATAGAATTTATTAAAAGAAAATCCACAAACTCTCGTTTTAATGGCAAAAAGATTGCAGTTTTTTTGAAAAAAATAACTTTTTGTGTGACTAATTGTCTATAATTCCGTCTAAGTTTGGAATTAAAAACCACACCAATAGCCCTATGAAACATTCATTAAAGTTGAATTATGGATGGGTTGTATTCACAATGCTGTTTTGGGTAATTTTTTTTCAACCCGCAGACGCTCAGTATTTCGGAAAAAATAAGCCTTCTTATAAGGCTTTTAATTTTAAAGTTTACCGTACCCCACATTTCGAAATTTACTATTACCTGAAAAACGATTCTGCTCTTAATAAACTGGCGCAGTTAAGCGAGCAGTGGTATCAGATACATCAATCCACCTTTAAAGACACTTTTAAAACACGGAATCCTATTATAATCTATACCGATTTTTCGGATTTTCAGCAAACCACGGCCATTTCTGATAATATTGATGTAGGGACTGGCGGAGTTACCGAACCTTTAAAAAATAGGGTTGTTTTGCCTATTGCTTCGTCATACGCACAGACTGACCATGTACTTGGTCACGAACTGGTGCATGCGTTTCAGTTTCATACCATGCTTAAAAGCGATTCAGGGAGTTTGAATAATTTAAGAAACTTGCCACTATGGATGGTAGAAGGCATGGCAGAATACTTTTCCATAGGCAGCGTGGACGCCAATACTTCAATGTGGATGCGTGATGCCATAGTAAATAATGATTTCCCGACCATTGAGCAGATGAGTAATGGTTACAAGTATTTTCCTTATCGTTACGGCCAATGCCTTTTAGCTATGATAGGTAAAACCTGGGGCGATTCCGTTCTTGTGCCGTTATTTCGCACAACAGCCAAATATGGGTACCGGGAGGCAATGAAAAGAAAACTGGGCTTTGATGACCTTACCATTTCCGAAATGTGGAAAACTGCCCTTGTGAACCAATATCAGAAATATCTCGATATCGCCTTAACTATGCCTGTTGGAAATAAAATCCTGTTCGCCAAAAATGCAGGTGATATGAATATTTCACCATCATTAAGCCCTGATGGCAATCATGTAATTTTTTTATCGGAAAAAGATGTTTTTACCTTCGACCTTTACCTTGCAGATGCCCATACCGGACGTATCATCCGAAAACTTTCGAGCACGGTACATAACAGCGAAATTGACGCCTTCAATTTTATTGAATCGGCAGGAACATGGTCGCCCGACGGAAAACGATTTGTGTTCACTATATTTGCCAATGGCCGCAATAAGCTAATGCTTGTCAATGTTAAAAAAGGCAGGGTAATTGGCGAATATGAGATCCCAGGTGTACCATCGTTTAGTAACCCGGCCTGGAGTCCGGTTGATGATAAAGTTGTAGTTTCCGGGATGGTCGAGGGAAGAAACAGTCTTTATTTGTACGATCTGAAAACAAAGCAAACCACCCAACTTACCAATGATAATTTTTCATACATGGAGCCTGATTGGTCATCAGACGGCAAATATCTGACTTTTGCGACTGACAGACCTTTGAAAGAGGGTTCTCCAATTACTCCAAAGGGAGGAACCAACCTGGGAATCATCAATCTAGAAACCAAAGAGATGAAGCTGATCCATGCTTTTCCCAGTGCGAAAAACCTTAACCCTTTGTTTTCACCAGATAATAAATCGCTTTTCTTCCTGTCGGATCGCGATGGTTTCCGTAATCTTTACAGATATTCCATTGATTCAGCCAGGGTTTATCAAATGACTAAATATTTTACCGGTATTACCGGTATTACCGAATATTCGCCCGCTATTAGTGTTTCTCGTGACCAGGAATTATTAATCTATTCTTATTATTATGGAGGAAAATATTCCATCTATTCCGCTGCAATTAAATATTTTAAACCTTTCGAGGTAAACATCGACAGTATTAATTTCGATGTTGCCACCCTTGCACCCTTAAAGCGGACCGGCATAAATTTAGTTGATAAACATCTTATTGACCGGGTTGAGATGCCGCTTGCTTCACAGGATAGTTTTCAGACTACTCCATACCGCCCTCAATTTAAACTGGATTATGTCTCAAATGTAAATGCCGGGATTGCTACCAGTCGCTTTGGTATGGGAATGGCAGGAAGTATATTTGCGATTTTTTCAGATATCTCGGGACAAAACCAGATAGCCGCTACCCTGGCGGTAAATGGCCAGATATACGACTTTGGGGGACAAATTACTTTCTTAAATTCCAAACATAAGATAAATTGGGGGGCATCGGTATCTCATATACCATATACTACTGGTTATCAGACATATCCATATTTAGACTCTATTAAAAATGGTGATCAATACAATTATGTGATTAATAACCCTTTGTATTTAATCCGAATTTTTGAAGATCAACTTTCATTTTTTGCCTATCGCCCACTTGCACAAACCAGGCGCATTGAGTTTGGTGCTTCTACAGGATGGCGTTATTATAGGATTGAGAAGTGGAACCAGTATTCTGATTCGGCCGGAAACTTTGTAGGAAGTACAAAAGATGTACCCAAACCCCCTCCCGGATATAATATGCAAACTATTGACGTTGCTTATGTCACAGACAATTCATTTTTCGGAATGACTGCTCCAATGCGTGGAGAGCGATCAAGAATAGACATCCAGAGATATTTTGGCACCTATAATTTATATGGCCTTCTGTTTGATTACCGAAAATATTGGTATATAAAACCTTACACAGTTGCATTTCGCGCTTTGCACTATGGACACTATGGTAAAGATGCTGAGTATTCTACAATTGCAGATGTATATACCGGAGGTTTGCTATATTTAGGGTATCCATGGTATATCCGGGGATATGATATCAATACTTTCACAAAGGGTAAGTTTACTCCAAAAGATTCAATGAGTGTTAATTATAATGACCTGTTTGGAAGCAAGCTTGCAGTGGTAAATCTCGAATTCAGGTTTCCGCTTTCCGGGCCAAAGAAAATTGCTTTTATAAAGTCAAATGTATTTCTTACTGATTTTGATGTGTTCTGCAATGCCGGAATAGCCTGGACCAAAAACACAACCCCAATCATTAGTTGGGACCGTAATAGTTTGAGCGAAAGGATACCCTTGGTAAGTGCAGGAGCATCCTTACGCATTAATGTTTTAGGCGCATTAGTGTTGGAGCCATACTATGCTTTTCCATTGCAATACGGAGGCTTTAAAAACCCCATATTTGGCCTTAACTTTTTGCCTGGGTGGTGATCAAAACAGTCTTCCCTGTTCAGGAGTTACTAACACAGGCACAATTTTTCCTAGATTCACGTACCAAAGGAAACCATCCACTTCCTTGTAATTCATCTGGTTAAGGTGTTGCATATACTTTTGCACCTGCCATTGATGCGAAGGATGTTCCGATTCGCCGAATTTATAATCGATAACAATGGCTTTGTCCCCTTTGATCAAGACCCTGTCAGGTCGGGGCAACGATCCGTCTTGGAGGAGGATACCGGATTCAGTTCGTACTTCCCAATCGGACGAAAACCATTTGTGTACAGGCTTTTCGCTGATTAATTCTTTAATTTTGAGACTGAGTTGCTTCATGTCACCATCGCATATTTTACCTTCCAGAAGCAAAAAAATCAGGGCTTGGTCTATATCAGAAGGTGTCTTTATTCGTTGAAATACCTCATGCATAATCTTCCCGGTATTGATCTTTGACGCAAGCACCTCTCCCCTATCAGAAAGGTAATCGTTAGCCGGAATCACCTGTTGCACCACATCGGAAACCGATCGAACTGTATAAGCAGTATTTTCGAGTGATATGCTTTCAATCATTCCAGGTTTTGTTTCCGATACAGGCAATTCTCCAAAAACAAAATGCTTTTCCGCTTCATTCCAATATTCCGTCATAGCTATAGCTGGATAGGTAACCTGGATAGGATCGAAAACCTGACTTTTTATCGCTTGTGCAATCAGGTTGCCCAGATTATTATCAATGGTTTCTTTGGTTGGCTCAGGAACTAAAACGTAAAGTGCATCAATAGCCCGGGTAAAAGCCACATATAAAAGATTTAGGTTATCGACATACGACAATGCTTTCTCACGAAAATAATCGCGGCTGAAAATAGTATTCTGCAATCCCTTGGTAAGACTCACCGGCAGCAAATCAAGACTATTAAAAGGTTCCTTATCTGTTTTACACCAAAGAATATTGCTGTTCCAGCCCGATTTCATAAAATTCCAATCACCAAAAGGCATAATTACCACTTTAAATTCTAACCCTTTGGCGCTATGTAAAGTCATTAAACGAATGGCATCCTGGTCATCAGGCATACTAATCACAAGTTTATCCTGTTTTTCTTGCCACCAGCGAAGGAACGAACTTAAATCCACTGGTTCCTTGCGTGTGTAATCCTGAAGAACATCTTGAAACGCTTGAATAAAAGGCAATTCGCTCTTAAGTTCCGCCAACCCAAAACATGAAACAATCGTATCGCAAAGTTCATAAACAGAACATTGACTTAAACTTTCCTGGCTAAAAAATGTACTAAGTTTCTCAGGTAGCAAAGCCGTTCCGCTTGTGCTAAAAACCTTATCTATAGCCATTTCTCCATTGATTCCCAAACACAGGTATTTCTCGTATTCATAAACCAGGAATGCTTTATTTAAAAGGTCGGAGGGGTCAACAATGTAAGTAAATGCCGAAATCACCCATTTGACCACTTCCGAATGTTTAAGCAATAATGAATCGTTCGATAAAATATCATACCTGTATTTACTGCTTGACAGTTGATCCTGGTGCTTCAGTAAAAACTCCGAAACCTTATCACCTTCAGCCCTCTCACGCACAAGAATTGCAATGTCTTTTAATTGGTAATGATTGTCCTGAAGATGTTCTATGATCTTCCTTAGCTGCTCCAAAGCCTGATCTTCAAATTTTATCGCTTTATCGTCATTTTTAGGTATCACCGTAATATCCACCAGTCCACGATTGATATTTTTATGTTCCGGGACAAGCTGCGCAAAATCGCTATATGCCCTGGTAAGCAGAGATTCGAAATCTTCGTATCCTTTTATCTTAGAATCTTCCTGAGAGGCAATTACCTCATTCGATAAAGTTTTAACCGCGTTTTGAAAAAATGAATTATTAAAACTTATAATATTACGGCTGCTTCGCCAATTGTATTGAAGATTTTCAACATTTATTTTAAATGGGCGAAGATCGCTGAATATTTTTTCAGAAAGAATCGTCCAGTCACCGTTACGCCAGCGATAAATGGATTGCTTCACATCGCCCACCACCAAGTTATCATTATCCTCAGCAAGACTGTTAATGATTAGCGGACGAAAATTATACCACTGTAAAGCCGATGTATCCTGAAATTCATCCATCATGAAGTGACGGATGAATGCACCTGTGCGCTCATAGACAAATGGTGCATCAGAACCCTGAATGAGTTTTTGCAGAAACTGGGCAGTGTCAGAAATCAAAAACAGGTTCCTGCCTGATGTGTACTCACGGATATGTATTAACAAATCGGCCACCACGCCAAGCACATAAAGATGTTTTTGTACCGCAACCGCTGAAAGATAAATAGGGAATTGTTCATCGTGAAGGTCAATAATTTCGCCTAACAAACGGTTCATGCCATCATTAAAAGCATTTTCAATTGTCTTTGTTTTAGATGAATTTTTCGGAACCCACTCTTCAATTTCATTAAAATGGCTTCTATTAGTTGGTGTGATTTTCCAATCGTCAAATTTTTCAGCTTTAGCGATTTTTTCAAAAAATAGTCCGATAGATCTCGACTTTCCCTTTAAATCATCGTTTATAAGACCATGTTTTTGAAAAATATCAACTGCTTCCAATCCCCTTTTTCGGAGGTCCTTTTCAAAATCAGCCCTGATCCTATTAAGTTTGTGCTTGAAATCGCTTAAAAACTGTTTATCTGTAATCTTGTCAACCAGCGTATTACCGAACTCTTTAAAATTTTCCTTAAATACTTCCCGTCCAAGTCTTTCAATATCGCGATTGAAATCCCAGCTATTGCCCTCCACAATCTTGTCTTCCGCAAAACTTACCAGCCAGTCTTTGAGAACCGGATTCGAATCCAGTTCAAAAATCATTTGGTCTACGGCTAAAGTAAGGATGCGATCCTGATCAATCTCAATGTCAAACCCTTGGTAATAACCTATTTCCCTAGCAAATGACCGTATCACACGTTGAAAAAAGCTATCAATGGTAAGAATGGTAAAATGTGAATAATCGTGTAGGATTTTCGAAAGGATCAGCGAGGCCTTTTGTTGTAAAGCCGATGGATTAAGACCATGAGTTTCCATCAAACCTTTGGCATATTCTGACTTTTCACCTTTGGATAGCTTGTTCAATTCGGCAATAATCCTGCTTTTCATCTCAGCTGTAGCCTTATTGGTAAAAGTAACGCCAAGTATGTGCCGGTAATTTTCCTGGTTGCGAAAAAGCAAATGAATATATTCACGGGTAATAGCAAAAGTCTTACCCGACCCTGCCGATGCTTTGTATATTGTTAGTCCTTGCAAAATTCTTATCTGTTAATTAAAGGTAAAGGTAGAAAAAATTGACTTGCTCAAATCGGTCACTATAAGTCAATCGTGGGATTATTTTTTATCTTTACAAAAAATATTGATATGACCGATGTATATTTATATTCTAAAATTAGTACTCTTCCGCCTAGTTTAAAAAAGGAAGTCTCTGATTTTATTGAGTTTTTACAGACAAAAAAAGCTAAATCATTATCAAAAAAGAAAAGAGTATTTGGATACGCTAAAGGCTCGATAACTATTAAACCAGGTTTTGATGATCCGTTAGAGGATTTTAAAGAATATATGTAATGGACGTACTTCTTGATACTCATGCTTTTTTGTGGTTTATTACTGGTGATAAACAATTGCCAGTAAGAGTAATCAATCAAATTGCTGATACGGATAATAGGTGTTTTGTAAGTATTGCTAGTATATGGGAGATTGTCATTAAATTGTCAGTTGACAAATTAGAGATCCGTGGAGGGTTTGATACAATTGAAGATTTTCTCGATAATAATGATGTAGAAATATTACCAGTTAATTTTCCACACACAAAAAGATTATTGAAATTACCACATCATCATAACGATCCTTTTGATAGGATGATTATTTCTCAATCACTTGTTGAGAAAATGCCAGTTATTACAAAGGATAAGTTTTTCAAATATTATAGTGTAAAAATAATTTGGTAATACCGCCCCGATCCTACCGATGCTTTATATATTGTTAATCCTTGCAAAATTCTTATCTGTTAATTAAAGGTAAAGGTAGAAAAATTTTACTTCTGCATATCGGTTACTACAAGTCAATCATAGGATTATTTATTATCTTTACAAAAAAATTGATATGACTGTGTAAACTTCCCCAAAATTAGGACAGTTTAAAAGTAGAAAAATAGGAATTAACTTTAAACTGTTTTAATGTATGAAAAAGAAAAGATATACACCAACCTACTGGCCATACCCTTGTTTTTTTCACCGCTGCACAAGTTCTAGTCGATAAGTCTGCACTTTTGATTGTTCACTGATTGACAGTTGAGTTTAATCACTTTAGCATTTTAATATTAGTCCTAATTACTTTTTTTGTTTAAAATATGATTACTTTTTACCTAATAGTTTTATTAAATTTATTCCTTCATTTTTTTAATAAAATAAGTTGACATGAAACTCCCATCTAACCTTAGCTTTGCAGTTTGTTATTTTTTCTCCGGGTTTATTTTCCTAGCTTTTTTAATCGGGATTCATTCTAATGAGAGTATCCAAGTTGATTCCAACTGGTGTATTCAAGTTTTGAATTATAATCTACCTAAAATAGATTATAGAATCTTTTTATTGCTTTTAGTACCGATTTCTATTTCTATAGGATTATTCTTCGATACAATTAGATATGTTATTATCGAAAAACTCTATAAAATCCTAACTCGTAAGAAAATCAATTATAAATTTTTCTTAAGAAAAAAGAATAAGTTTAAGATTAAAGAAATCTCGGATCATTACTATACATTTTATCTTTTAGATTTAGATATTGCAATTGGATTATTTATATTAATTGTATATTTTCTTTTTTGTAAATGCTATAGTGTTTGTGAGAAAGGTTTGCCTATTATAATTATTGCATTTATACTTTTTATACTTGATTCACTATTGTTACGAAAAAAGATTGTAACATATACTAATCGTCATAAATAATAATAGCCAAATATTTTAGTAATGAAGCCATTCATTAAAAATAAATATACAATGAAAAATGCAATTCTTTTTTTTCTACTATTTAATATATGTGTAAGTTATTCACAAGAAACAAAGATTATAGCAAAAACTGTTTTAAGATCCACAGTATCAATAATAGCTAAGGATGCAAATTTGCAAACCCTTGGACTTGGCTCCGGTTTTATAATTGAAGATGGTTTAGTTGTAACCAATGTCCATGTAATTGAAGGAGCAAAATCTATTTATATAAAACAAAACAACTCCTCTACAGAATTAAAATCTACAGGATATGTCGCAATTGACAAGATGAATGATTTAATAATATTGATGGTTCCTTCTTTAACTGGTCAAACGCTTATTTTTTCTTCCACAGAACCAGAAATAGGGGAAATTATTTATGTAGCTGGCAATCCATCGGGTTTACTTGGCACATTCTCTAATGGGTTAATCAGTGGAATTAGAAATTTTGACAGCCGGAGACTAATTCAAATTTCAGCTCCTATTTCTCCAGGTAGCAGTGGCGGGCCAGTTGTAAATAAGAATTCGGAACTCATAGGAATTTCTGTAGGTGGTATGAAAGAAGGGCAGAATTTGAATTTTTGTATTCCTGTCGATAATCTTGTCAAATTGAAAGAAAACATAAGTGTTTTAGTCCCATTTAATATTGCAAAGAATGTTCCAAAGAAAAACAATGCTTATACAGGAATACGTTATGGTGTTATAATTAGAGATGTTCATTTCCAAACAGAGTATAAAGAAAAGGAACTAGAAAGCATTTCAGTTCTTAATAATTTATCACAAGGAATAAGGAATGTTAAATTACTTTTTATAGTTTATGATGCTAAAGGCATTCCTGTGGATTCACATGAGGAAATATTTTTCACATTCGAAATAATTTATCCAAAGTTAGCTAAACGTATAACATTTGGTCCATCTTGGGGTTATCTTCAAATGAATTTGACGGACAAAATGGAAATCAGAGTTTTAGATTTTGGAATTGTAGAAAACTAAGACTATCCGAGGTCAGGTTCAATCCGCCCATCCCTGCGCTGTCTGGCACATTTGCAGCCTCTATACCCTACCGCTGCAAAAAAGCCTTCCAGCCCGTCCCACCCCAAATGGGCATAGTTTATAATATGGAGCAGCTTACATCCTGACTTTGTCGCTTTGAGTACCATAAGTTAACTCCCTACGATTTAAAGTTATTCGTATATTTGTAAAAGTATTGATATGATTATAGAAAGAACAAAAAACGAAATTATTATCAGGTTACCTAGAGATATCAATATTGATGAGCTTCAGGATATGAATGATTGGTTTCAATACAAAGAGATTACCAGAAAATCAAAAGCTAAACAAGAAGATATTGATGCTCTTGTAAAGCAAATTAAAAAAGGACGATGGAATAAAAGAAAAGAAGTGTTGATTAAATGAAGATTGAGGTTGAGATGATATTTCTAATTATTTTTATTGGATTTACTATATATGTTATATCTTTGTACCCTGAAATGAAAAAAGAATTTACACATATTATAAATTTTATTTTTTCCGGACAATTACTCCGAAAATGTGAATACCACTCTTCCAGGCCCATCCTGGGCTAAAATATCTTTAGCGGAATTACGCATTCTGCACAATCAAAAATTTATCATACTTATTAAATTTGTTTTTTGCTTTGTAAAATCATTTTGTATTTACTATGGATAAATTGAACTTTAAAGTTCAGATAGCTAATTTAGCTCATGTTGGTTATGCTGAAGAAATCTGCCACTTAATGGAAGAGTCTGCAAAAGTTCGTGGTACAGGTATTGCTAAACGAAAACCGGAATACATCCGCGATAAAATGTTAGAAGGAAAAGCAGTTATAGCGTTTAGTGATGAAAAAATGGCTGGTTTCTGCTATATCGAGAGTTGGGGCGATAAAAAATTCGCAGCTAACTCAGGATTAATTGTGGCGCCTGAATTTCGTAAGTCAGGGCTTGCACGGTTAATTAAGAAAAAAGCATTCGAAATGTCGCGTGCAAAATTTCCGGATGCAAAGATCTTTGGCATCACCACCAGCCTTGCTGTAATGAAGATTAATTCAGAGCTTGGCTATAAACCGGTAACATTTTCGGAGCTTACCGACGATGATGCCTTTTGGAAAGGTTGTGCAAGTTGTGTTAACTATGATATCCTTCAACGAAATAATCGTAAAATGTGCTTGTGTACTGCTATGCTATTTGATCCGGCAAAAAAGAACAAACGGTTCAATTTCACTGAAAAATTTAAAATCCTGGAACGTTTTATCCGTTTTACGCATAAATTCTTAAATAATATAAACGATCAGTAATGACAACAATAAAAGTAGGAATTATGGGTGGTGCAGGATACACTGCCGGTGAGCTTTTACGGATTCTCATCAATCACCCTCAGGTGAAGATCAGCTTTGTCCATAGCAACAGCCATGAAGGTCGTAAAATATACGAGGCGCATAGCGACTTATTAGGTGATACGGATATCACATTTACCGACAAAATAAGTACTGATGTTGATGTATTATTTCTTTGCCTGGGACATTCCAAAGCAATTGAGTTTTTAAACCAGCATGCAATTCCCGAGCATATCAAAATTATAGACTTAAGCCAGGATTTTCGCTTAAACAACAAGCATAACTCACAAACCGGCGTAACGCGTGAGTTCGTATATGGATTACCTGAACTCTCCCGCGATCAGGTTAAGAAGGCCCAAAATATTGCTAATCCGGGTTGTTTTGCCACTGCATTTGAATTAGCGCTATTGCCCCTTGCCAAAGCAAAACTCATCAAATCTGAAGTACATATTAACGGCATTACAGGTTCAACCGGTGCAGGGCAGACACTAAGCGATACCGCACACTTTAGCTGGCGTAATAACAATATTTCTATTTACAAGGCATTTACCCACCAGCACCTGGAGGAAGTACGATTAACACTCGAAACTACAGCTGCATCAACTTTGCCAAAACTCAACTTCATCCCGTTGCGCGGCAATTTCACGAGAGGTATTTTCCTATCGGCTTACACGGATTGTGATCTTGACCAAAATCAGATAACTTCTTTGTATAAAACCTTTTATAAAGATGCTGCTTTTACATTTGTTGCTAACAACGACATCAGCTTAAAAGATGTTGTAAACACCAACAAGTGTATACTCAAGGTGGAAAAATATAATGAAAAGGTATTGATTACCTCATTAATTGATAACCTTACTAAAGGTGCATCAGGCCAGGCGGTACAAAACATGAACCTGATGTGCGGTATAGACGAGAAAGCTGGTCTGAATTTGAAAGCCGTTGGTTTTTAAGAGGGTCAATAGCGCTGCAACTGCCACTGAAATTTAATTATCTTTGAACTTAAAACTTTTAAAATAATGAATCTTTTCGACGTTTATCCAATTATCAACATTGAGCCTGTTAGAGGCGAGGGCTGTTTTATTTATGACGCAAAAGGAACTAAATACCTCGATCTGTATGGCGGTCATGCGGTGATTTCAATTGGCCACGGCAATCCCTATTATATTAAGAAAATTTCCGATCAGTTACAGAAAATCAGCTTCTATTCCAATTCAGTAATTATATCGCTGCAACAAGAACTGGCAGAAAAGCTCGGTAAAATTTCGGGGTACAACGATTATAACCTTTTTCTTTGTAATTCTGGTGCGGAAGCTAATGAAAATGCCATTAAACTTGCCTCGTTTTATAACGGAAAATCCCGCATCATAAGCTTTAAAGGGGCATTTCACGGGCGTACAGCCGGAACTCTTGCAATCACAGACAATCCCACCATTAGCGCACCAATCAATACGCACAATCATGTGACCTTTGTATCTCTAAACCATATCAAAGCTTTGGAGACAGAGCTAAAAAAGAAAGATGTTTGCGCTGTAATAATCGAAGGTATTCAGGGAGTAGTTGGTATAAATTGCCCAACCGATGAATTCTTAAAAGAGCTCGCCGTTTTGTGTAAAAATTACGAAACGGTATTGATCCTTGATGAAGTGCAATCGGGTTATGGCCGTACGGGAAAATTTTTTGCCCATCAATATGCCGGAATAACACCGGATATTATTACAGTTGCCAAGGGTATGGGTAATGGATTCCCTATTGCCGGGGTACTTATCCATCCAAAATTTCGTGCAAAACACGGGATGCTGGGTACTACATTTGGAGGAAACCATCTGGCATGTGCTGCAGCTATAGCAGTAATTGACATTATCGATCAAGATCACCTGATTGCAAATGCGTACGAAGTTGGTAATTATTTTATCGAGCGCTTATCAGCTATCGGAAGCATCCAAAAAGTGAAAGGACGTGGTTTAATGCTGGGTATTGAGTTCCCTTTCCCCGTGAATGAGCTTCGAAACTTGCTTATCAATGACGAACAGGTATTTACCGGATCGTCTACAACCAAGAATGTGCTTCGTCTATTACCACCGCTGAATATTCGTAAAAACGAAGTAGATATGTTTGTAAGTAAACTTCAAAAGTGTCTGAAAAAATTATTAGTCACTAGCCATAATGATTAAAAAAATGCATTATGATCAATCTGACCATTCTCAAAATTGGCGGTAACGTTTTAGACAACCATTCTTCACTCCAGTTTGTGCTTGATAGTTTTGCAAGTTTAAAAGAAAACAAAGTCCTAATTCATGGCGGCGGAAAAATTGCCAATGTATTAATGAAACAACTTGGTATCGAGCCAAAAATGTTGGATGGCCGGCGTATTACTGACGAAAAATCGCTCGAAATCGTAACCATGGTATATGCAGGTTGGATTAACAAAAGTATTGTAAGCCAGTTGCAAGCCAGAAATTGCAATGCATTTGGCTTAACAGGCGCCGATGGCAATATCATTCCAGCAATTAAGCGACCGGTTAAAGAGATTGACTTTGGCTTTGTGGGCGACATTGATGCTTCGAAAATCAATGCTAAAGTTATTTGCGGACTTATTGAACAGAAGCTGGTTCCGATTTTTGCACCTATTACACACGATAAAAATGGATTGCTGCTCAATACCAATGCCGATACTATTGCTTCTTCCATTGCCATTGCTTTAGCACCGTATTATAAGGTAAAGCTTATTTATTGCTTTGAGAAGAATGGGGTTCTTTCCAATCCCGATGACGATAGTTCTGTCATCCGCCAGATTGACGAAAATGCGTTTAATAGTTACAAAGCAAAAGGAATTATTCATTCTGGCATGATACCAAAGCTTGATAATGCTTTTGCCGGCTTAAAAGCAGGAGTAACTGAAATTGTAATCTGCGGGCCTAATACATTTCTTGCAAACAACCCAATACAAGGAACAACCATAACATTATAATCATGAAAAACCTCAAATTTGCCATTATCGGAGCCGGAAACATGGGCTCGGCTATTACCGAAGGATTTCTGAAAACAGGAATCATTAAAGCTGAAAATATCTACATCACCGATTGCAGAACGCAAGCTTTGGATTATTTCAAGGCTAAGGGCTTACATGTTGGACCTGAAAATAATATGGCTACAGCCTTTGCCGATATTATCATTCTTGCTATAAAACCCTACCAGATAAAATCGGTTCTTGAAGAAATTAAACCCAACCTGACTTCTTCACATAAAATGTTAATTTCTATTGCTGCCGGTGCAAGCATTAAAGATATTGAAGCAGTAACAGGGAAAATACCTATTTTCCGCACCATGCCTAATACTGCCATTTCAATCCAGGAATCCATGACCTGCATTGCCGAGGCAAACTCAACCAAAGAACAGCAAAATAAAGTCTTGGAGATATTTAACCTGTTAGGTAAAACTGTGATGATCCCGGAAGACTTAATTAATGCCGCTACAGTTCTTGGTTCTTGCGGAACAGCTTATGCTTTGCGCTTTATAAGGGCATCCATCCAAGGTGGTATAGAAATCGGGTTCCATTCGGAAATGGCCCAATTAATTGTTTCCCAAACAGTGCTTGGAGCAGCCAAATTAATTCTTGACAATGGCCATCATCCCGAACAGGAAATCGATCGGGTTACTACTCCCCAGGGGATAACAATTACAGGACTGAACGAAATGGAACATCAGGGATTCAGTTCAGCAATTATTAAAGGGTTAATTACGGCTTACAATAAGATTAAAAAGCCGTAACAATTCCCATAAAATCAGACGCAACAAGGGCAGCACCACCTATCAAACCACCGTCTACATCAGGGTTTTCGAATAACTCTTTAGCATTCGATGGCTTACAGCTTCCTCCATAAAGGATCGGTATATTGTCAGCTACTACTTTGTCGTATTTAAATGAAATGGTATCGCGAATGAATTTGTGCATTTCCTGCGCCTGCGCCGAAGTAGCAGTTTTACCAGTACCAATAGCCCAAACTGGCTCGTAGGCAATCACAATTTTTTTGAAATCTTCAACCGAAAGGCCAAACACACCTTCAACTAATTGTGATTTAACCACATCGAAATGTTTATTGGCTTCACGTTCTTCGAGCAGCTCGCCAATGCAAAATATTGGTGTTAAACCGTTTGCTAATGCAAGCTGTACTTTTTTAAACAGAAGTTTATTGTCTTCATGGTAATAGGCACGGCGTTCGGAGTGTCCTATTATCACATACTCTGCTCCTGTCGATTTTATCATCGCAGCTGATACCTCTCCGGTATAAGCACCTGATGCTTCAGATGCACAATTTTGTGCTGACAAACCAATAGCAGGTCTTATGCTAATACGAACCTCGCTAAGATGAATAAAAGGGGGAGCTAAAATCACTTTTACATTATTGTTTTTTAACCCTGACACCATTTTGTCTATTTCGGCAGCCAGCTGGAGTCCCTCTTGACGGGTTTTGTTCATTTTCCAGTTTCCGGCAACAATTTTTTGTCTCATTTGATATACTTTTAAATTTTGAAGGTTGTTTAAAATTAAAGGGCTAAAGATATAAAAAAATTGTTTTGACATTTCTCTTTCAATTCTATCTTTGTGGTTCACTTTTTAAAAAACCTTATGAAAATTCAATTCCTCGGCGCTGCCCGCGAAGTTACCGGCAGCAAACATTTGATTACTACCAAAAGCGGTAAAAAAATCCTTCTCGATTGCGGAATGTATCAAGGCAAAGGCCACGAAACCGATAGCATGAACCGTGACCTGGGTTTCAACCCTTCAGAAATCGACTTTCTCATTCTCTCACATGCGCATATTGATCACTCGGGTTTGATACCTTATATATACAAGCTGGGCTTTGGCGGATCTATCATCTGTACCCATGCCACACGCGATTTATGTTCAATCATGCTTGCCGATTGTGGCCATATCCAGGAAAATGATACGAAGACTTACAATAAAAAACGGGCTAAACAAGGTTTACCTCCTGTAGAACCTATTTATAATAAGGTTGATGCAGAAAGATGCATGGGACTTTTTATCAGTATCCCGTATAACAAACCCTTTTTTATTGATGAATCCATTAAGTTACATTTTACCAATACCGGCCACTTACTAGGCGGTGGTGTAGTTAATATGGAACTCAAAGAAAATGGTCAGGTTTACCGTATTGCATATACCGGCGATATTGGTCGTCCTGTTAACCGAATTCTAAAAGCCCCTCTCCCATTCCCACAAGCTGATATATTGATTGCCGAATCTACTTATGGCGACCGATTGCATGAAGGACATGATTTTGCAGAGGAAAAATTATTACAAATAGTTGATAATACTTGTATAAAAAAAGGAGGAAAGCTCATTATTCCGTCATTCAGCGTGGGTCGCACACAGGAAGTCGTCTATTCACTTAACAATTTCTATAATGCCGGCCGTCTGCCCAAAACTGATATATTCGTTGACAGCCCTCTTTCTATGAATGCTACCAATATTTTCCGCATGCATCCCGAATGTTTCAATGAATCTATTCTCAAATTTATGGAGACCGACCCCGATCCGTTTGGCTTTAACAGTCTCTATTATATTCAAAGTATTGCAGATTCAAAGAAACTTAATAATAGCAAGAAGCCTTGTGTAATTATTTCAGCCTCTGGTATGATGGAAGCCGGACGCGTAAAACACCACCTTGCCAATAGTATTTCGAACCCAAAAAATACCATCCTCGCAGTTGGCTATTGTTCCCCAAATACATTGGGCGCCAAAATTCTCAGGGGAGAGAAAAAAGTATCAATTTTTGGGACCGAATACGAAGTTAAAGCAGATATTGAAAGGATTGACGCATACAGTGGACATGGTGATTATAAAGAAATGATTGAATTCCTAAACTGTCAGGATAAATCGCAACTACAGAAAGTTTTTATTGTTCATGGCGAATATAAAGCACAACAAACCTATAAAATATCGCTTGAAAAAGAAGGATATAAAAATATTGAAATACCTGAATTGAAGCAAGAGTATGAATTGTAGCGAGTATAGGAACAGTCGGCAGTCGGCAGTCAATTGATTACTGGTTACTGGTTACTGGTTACTAGCAACTTGAATTAATTAGATAAATTTTTAGAACGTTTATTGTTAGGTTAGAAAAAAGTTTCTACTTTTGCACCCTATTAATTTTTAAACTTTTAAATAATAAAGTATGTCAAACCAATATGAAACCGTTTTCATTGTAACTCCCGTTTTATCTGAAGCTCAGATGAAGGAAGCGGTACAAAAATTCAAATCATTGATCACCGATGAAGGTGCAAAGGTCATTCACGAAGAAGACTGGGGACTGCGCAAGTTGGCTTATCCTATCCAAAAAAAATCGACTGGATTCTATAACCTGATTGAGTTCAAGGCAAAAGCAGAATTCATTAACAAGCTGGAAACCGAATACAGACGTGATGAACGTATAATCCGGTTTATTACCCTTAGGATGGATAAATATTCTGCTGAATACAGCGAAAAGAAAAGAACCAAAAAACAACCCGAAAAAAAGCTGGAGGAATAAACCATGAGTCAGAATCAGTCAGAAATCAGATATTTAACCCCACCAACGGTTGAAATCAAGAAAAAAAAGTATTGCAGGTTCAAAAAGAACAAAATTAAATATGTTGATTATAAGGATCCTGAATTTTTGAAAAAATTCCTCAACGAACAAGGTAAGATTTTACCTCGCCGTTTAACCGGTACCTCGTTGAAATACCAGAGAAAGGTTGCCACTGCCATTAAACGTGCACGTCACCTGGCATTGCTTCCTTATGTTACCGATTTGTTAAAATAATGATGAGGAGGAATAAACAATGGAAATAATTCTAAAACAAGACATTAATAATCTCGGCCAAAAAGACGAAATCATAAAGGTTAAGGATGGCTATGCTCGTAATTTTTTAATTCCAAGGGGCTTAGCTACTACAGCTACGGAATCGGCCAAAAAAGTTTTGTCTGAAAATATTAAACAAAGGGCTCATAAACAGACTAAAGTTAAAGATGAAGCTCAGGTTCAGGCTGAAAAAATGAAAGGCTTAAAACTTAAAATTGGCGCTAAAACCAGTACAACCGGAAAAATTTTTGGTTCGGTCAATACTATTATGCTTGCCGAAGCTATTAAAGACAAAGGTTTTGATATTGACCGTAAAAACATTTTTTTCGACGAAGAACACATCAAAGAAGTAGGTACTTATAAGGCCAAAGTAAAGCTTCATAAAGAAGTAACTGTTGACATTGAATTTGAAATTTTTGCAGAATAAGATTAGTCGTACACTATTATATAAGAACAAAAGAGGTCATAGAATATTAAAATATCCTATAATTTCTTTTTTTTACTCCCTGTAAATCTTCTAACTCCTATTTCGCTGCAATAGTCTCAATTTCAATTAAACCCCCAAGAGGTAAACGCACAACCCCATAGGCTGCCCTGGCAGGCTGGTTTTCTGTATAATACTGGGCATACACTTCATTCATATCTTTAAAGTTGTCCATATCTGACAATAAACAGGTACTTTTTACCACATGGGTATAATTGTATCCGGCAGCAGATAAAATAGCCCCAATATTTTTCAATACCTGGTGGGTTTGTTCTTTAATTCCACCTTCAGCAATTTTGCCTGTTGCAGGATCAATAGGAACCTGACCTGAAATATAAAGAATGCCGTTCACTTCAATTGCTTGACTATATGGCCCTATAGCGGCAGGTGCTTTATCAGTTTTAATAATTCGCTTCATAGGTAATACTTTGATTATTAATATGCGTAATCATTCTGGTAATCGTAGTAATCTTTACGTTGTTCATACTTCAAATCGCTCAGGAACGACGATAATGCAGCGATTCGAAAATTATAAAACCGATATGACCCAAAGGGGCTAACATCTATACTCATTACAAAGCAATGTAAATCGCGCTGGATACTGAACGAAGTGTATGAAAATTGCTTGCTTTTAAAATCATAACCAGAGTTAAAATTTACTTTCCACTTTGGTGTTAAACTAAAATTACCATTGAAGGACAATACCTGGACTACCTGCGACGAAGTTTTTCCTGGTTTGGAATAATTAAGGTTATAATTAAAGGTAAAACTCCACGGAATTTTAAAGTAATTATAATCACCTTTGTTTTTATCGGTTTTAGCTGATTGTTCAGGAGTTTGTTGAGTTCCGGTCTTGGCATCTTTTCCACCCTCCGATTTTTTTTGCCCACCAGTAAAAGTATAACCAAAACTCAAACCTGCATTGGTTAGCCGACCGATTCCTTTGTGTTTTTTCCAGTAAAAATCGTTGGTGTCGCCTAGTGAATCAACCTCAAAGGGATCAATGGTACCGTTATAGTTTATGCTCACATTTTTGGCTAAAGGTAATGGGGTAGAGCCATTCATACTAATATTCGATAGTTTCTGTCTATTGCCTTCCCCATAAATGTTGTAACCGGACGAAATATTAAACGATTGAATCAGTACAATTTTCTTTGTCCCTGTTACCGTATCCTTCTCAGATTTTACTTTCATTTCCAAATTATTGCCAATTCCAAACGAAAAGCTACCACTCTTTCGAGAACATGAGGGAGGCGGTCCATAACTATTCTCTTTATTCCCATAAATAGAATACTCTCCAATTATAGTATCATTTTTCTTAATCGGTCTATTATAATCCGGAAAGAAATTTTTAATTTCCGGAATAAAACTAAAACTAACCGTTGGTGTCATTACATGGCGAATTGCACGGATAGTTGAATTTTTCCCAAATGTCAACATTCCATAAAGGGAAGGGTTAAATGATAATGAAGTGGTCGGTGCAAAGCCATGTGCGTAGGAGAGAGAATGAATAACTGTATCATTTAAATAATACACCTGTTTATTAGTGGTACTATTCAAGCTATCGAGCATTCGTCTTTTTAAATACGTGGTATAGAGCATGCCGGTATAATTCATGCTAGGTGTAAAATTAAAATATCGTAAAAACTTAAAATTGGTGCTAAGCGGTATGCTGTGCCTAAACCCGTTCTGAGCCGTTTGCAAGGTCCGCTTTTTAAAAAAACTATCTTCCTTGGCACTCAAGTTATTATCTAATTGGGCCGTATAGTTGATGGATATATTTTCGTACCATTTTTTCGTGCCGGCAGAATTCTTGTTTTTAAATGGATATATACGATTAGCAGTAAAATTAATGCTGGGAAGCCCCATATTTATAATCTTTGTTTGGCTATTCTGGCTATGACGCAGGTTAACCGACAGGTTAAAATTAGTCCACGATTTGTTGTAGGAGATACTAGACGATTTTGTGCTGGTAATCATTAACTGCGGATTCGTATAATTTTGATTTTGATCGAACTTAGTGGTGCTATAATTCACACTTGCACTAAACCGGCTGGTGGGATTAGCTTTGGCATCCTGGGCATGACTCCAGGTAATAGAAATATCTTTTTGTTTTCGAAAGATGTCAGCACCGGAATCAACTCCTTGTACACCTAATTTATTCACATAGTACCTGGCACTTAGGTTACCATTAAATTTATATTTTACAGTGTATCTTGAACCAAGGTTCACGCCCCAGGTTCCCTTTGAATAAATATCGCCAGTAACCGATACATCAAAATATTGGCTCAAAGCAAAATAATAACCGCCATTTTCCAAAGAAAAGCCCCTTGCATTCGATTGACCGAATGTGGGCATTAAAACACCCGAAGTAGCCTGGCGCTTGTTCGGAAAAAAGCCAAAAGGTATAACAATTGGCAAGGGAACATCTTCCACTACCAAATAGGCAAGGCCGGATACAATTTTATCATCAGGGATTACCACTGCTTTTGTAAGCGCAAGATAAAAATGCGGATGATCCAAATTACAAGTCGTATATTTCCCATTTTTAATATGAATGCTGCCATCTGCTTGTTTTTTTGTTTTTTCAGCATGAAGAAAGCCACCTTCCTCCTCTGTAACAATATTATATATAATGCCTTTCTTAGTTTTGAAATCATAATAAAGGGTTTCGGATTTAAAAGATTCTTTTCCCTTTTTAAATACAGGTTTACCGGCAATTTGCCCGGTGCTATCTTTTAATCCAGAGGCAAAAACCATGTTTTTTGGAAGATCATATTCAACATAGGCTGCATCAAGCTCAATATCTTCATAGGTTACCTTAACATCACCATATAAATAGAATTTCGAATGATCAGAAGAATAAGACACTGAGTCCTTGGCACTATAGACAACTTTAGACTTAAATTCCTCATCTCGTTTCTTTTTCTTTACCTTAGTAGTATCAGCAGCAATACTATCTCCAACTGAGATTGAATCCGGTTTTATTTGTAATAATGAATCGGGTATTACTTTTGATGTATCATAATTTACGTCAAAAGTACCCGATTTCATTTTTAAGGAATCTGACGAACTGGTAACCTGAGCTTCGGAAAGTTCAGACCAAATAAGGGCTGTAATAAATACAAAAAGATATATTCTAAATTTTAATAACAATTTTAATATGTTATTTTTGTGGCTAAATTTAAGTATCATTAATAAGACTCCAAAACTAAATAAATTTCCGATTGTAGAATAATGAGCAAGGTTCAATATCAGTTATTTTTACATAAAAATATTTTTAAGTGCGTTATTCTGATTCAGTTATTTTGTCATTTCCAGGCATCACTTTTTGGACAGACTATTACCCAAAAGAAGATATCGACTATTGTCATTGATCCGGGGCACGGCGGCAAGGATCCTGGTACCGTATGGAAAAAAATATATGAAAAAGACATTGCTTTAAGCATAGCTTTAAAAGTCGGGAATTATATTAAAAAGTATCAGCCCGATATAAAGGTGATTTATACCCGCGATAACGATACCTTTATTCCATTGAGCGAACGGCCAGAAATTGCGAACAAAAATCGAGCCGATCTTTTTATTTCCATTCATGTTAATTCAAATGAAAAAAGTTCTAAACCACAAGGTGTAGAAACGTACGCCATGGGTCTTGCTAAAACCAATGAAATTCTTGAAGTTGCCAAAAAAGAAAACGCTGTCATCCTTTTAGAAGAAAATTATGCCAGCAAGTACGGAGGATATGATCCCAACTCACCGGTGTCGTTCATTATTTTTTCCAATCTTCAAAATACGCATTTTGAACAAAGCCTGAGTTTTGCTACTGACATTCAAGCGCAATTCAAGGAAAGCGCTAAAAGAATAGACCGAGGCGCGAAGCAGGCTGGCTTCCTGGTATTATGGAAGACATCTATGCCCAGTGTGCTAATTGAAACTGGCTTTATTACTAATGATGAAGATAGACAATTCCTCACTTCAGAACAAGGCCAAGACTTTATGGCATTGTCAATTTGCAAAGCATTCAATAATTATAAGCGTGAACTTGAAAATCGAAGCCTTTTTGCCAATAACCGGGATACATTTCCCGTCTCTCCATGGCCGGTTACTAATAATATCGCCATACCTAACCCAGATACTATTATGAATAATAATGATAGCACTGATGTATCGACGAACTCAGATATTGAATTTATGGTACAAATCAGCTCATCAAAAAATCCTATTCCTTTGAATTCCGAGTATTTTAAGGGGCTGAAAAACATAGAAGAATTGATGACCGGCGACGGTTATAAATATGCAGTGGGACGTAAACCATCATATATCAAAATACAGGAATATAGCAAGATAGTCAAGAATTACTTTCCTGATGCGTTTATCATCGCTCTGCGAAATGGTAAAATAATCCCCTTAAAAGAGGCTTTAAAAGAAATAAAGGATTAATTTTGTTTAGCTAATACATCAATTACGATGAAGTTTTATAAGGAATCCAAAATTGGTATTATCATCGCTCTTGCAATTGCAATGTTTATTTGGGGATTAAACTTTCTTAAAGGTCGAAATCTTTTTACCAGCAGCCGACAATATTTTGCTGTTTTCGACAATATCGGAGGCTTAAAAAAATCGAGTGTAGTAAGCACCAATGGCTATGCCGTTGGGTTAGTATCAGATATTTTCTTTAAGAAAGGGGATGTCAACAAAATTGTAGTTGAAATTTTAGTTGAAAACCAATTCAAAATACCGAAAAATACCATTGTTGAAATTTATGGTGCTGATCTCATGGGGTCTAAGGCTGTAAACCTGATTTTAGGGGATTCCCCTAAATTTGCTGTTGAGAATGATACCCTGCTTTCCCAGTTTGGAGGCGACCTGAATACTCTTGTTTCCAAAAAACTAATGCCCCTTAAAGATAAAGCCGAAAACCTTATTGTCTCAATCGATTCAGTGATGAATATCATACACCATACCTTTACACCCGAAACCCAGCAAAACCTGAGGAGGGCAATTGCCGCTCTTGAAGGCTTAATTATTACCGAGAAACAAAAAATAAGCAAAATCCTCGATAATCTCGAATCCATTTCGCAAAACTTCGAAAACAGTAATAAGTCCATAACCAATTTGGTGAACAACCTTTCAACTGTAAGTGACTCGCTAGCTGCTGCAAATTTGAAAAAAACTATCGACAAAGCCAGCATTACCTTAACCCAGACTAGTGAAATTCTCACTAAAATTAATACCGGCAAAGGATCGCTCGGTAAGTTGGTCAATAATGATTCCCTTTACCTTAACTTAAATAAAACAATTCAGGATCTTGATTCTTTAATTGTCGACCTGAACAATCACCCAAAACGGTATGTGCATTTGTCGATATTCGGATCTAAAGATACGAAATCTAAAAAATAACCCCGTATTGAATTTATTAACTTCTTGACTAATTAATGTTTAGTATTTATTTATCTTTTTTTCAATGACTTACGATTTACAGTAAAGTAACTATTTCATTAGTTTGAGATATGATATTTCCTATATAAATTTATTTATTCTTTTAACAATTTGTCAACATTTTTTTCTATATTAATAATTAATTTTTTATTTTAAAATACTATAGCTCTTTATGTTACAAAAAAATTAAAAATATTAAAAAATAATGATTTGAAAATAAAACTGATATACCTGATTTTAAAAATGCAATAGAGTAATCTATTTTTTTTTAGGTTTTTTTTTTAAACCTTAGCTCATCTAAAAAATCAGTACAAAAAAATCACTAAGTCATTCACAATTAAAAAACAAAACGAATGCACCAAACAGTTTGGAATAATTGCTTAAAAGTTATCAGAGACAATGTTCCTTCTGTGAGTTTCAGAACCTGGTTCGAACCCATTGTTCCTATTAAACTCGAGAAAAACATTTTAACTATCCAGGTTCCAAGTCCTTTTTTTTATGAGTATCTTGAAGAACAGTATATTGACATTCTTAGTAAAACTCTGCGTAAAGAATTAGGACAAGACGCTAAACTCGAATATAGTGTTGTTATGGAAAACAATGCTATTGCGAATGCCAAACCTTATACGGTTAAACTCCCGGGCAAAAGTAGCTCAGATTTGAAAAACAAACCTTTGCAAATGCCTCTAGGAGACATAGAGCATTCGATTAAAAATCCATTTATTATTCCGGGGATTAAAAAATTAAATATCGATCCTCAACTAAACCCTGACAATTCATTCACGAACTTTATTGAAGGGGAATGTAATCGCCTTGCCCGTTCAGCTGGTTTTGCGGTTGGAAACAACCCTGGAGGCACTGCCTTCAATCCTTTATTTATATATGGCGACTCAGGGTTAGGTAAAACCCACCTGGCGCAAGCCATTGGTATTAGAGTTAAAGAAAAAACGCCTGACAAGGTTGTATTATATGTCAATGCGAATAAATTTCAAACCCAAT
>Ga0182027_10002892_pt1 | contig 27561 bp, 24 predicted proteins | sample 712E1DmetaG_FD_121300 | JGI IMG/M metagenome (GOLD analysis project Ga0182027, IMG submission 121300) | Permafrost microbial communities from Stordalen Mire, Sweden - 712E1D metaG (Illumina Assembly) | ecosystem: Environmental > Terrestrial > Soil > Wetlands > Permafrost | place: Sweden...
AGGGCCCGCAGGCCACCGACGTCAATCCGGCCTCTTCCCCTGCTCCGGCCGCCGCTCCCGCCCCCGCTCCCGAAGCGGAAGCCGAAGCCGAAACCGAGGACGAAGCCGAAGCCGAGGACGAAGCCGCCCCCGAAGCCGAAGCCGAGGACTGAGCCTGGTACGAAGCCACCAAGCGCACGCCCCGCACGGGCGGGGGCGGTCGCCGCAGGCGACCGCCCCCGCCCGTGCTCGTTTTCCCGACGGCCGCCGTGGGGCAGACTGCGGGAGTGAAGGCTCGTCCCGTCGCGAACGACGAAAGGTGGAGGGCATGGTCGACAACGTCGCCTGGCTGGGGCACGACTCGTTTCGTTTGAGCGGCTCGAAGACCGTCTACATCGACCCCTGGCACATCGCCGCCGGGGCGCCGCCGGCCGACATCATCCTAATCACCCACGAGCATTCCGACCATTTCGACAAGGGCGACATCGCCAAGGTGTCGCAGTCGACGACCGTGCTGGTCGGACCGGCCGAGGTCACCCGCCAGGTCGCGGGCGACACGCGCACCGTGGCGCCGGGCGACGTCGTGACCGTCGCTGGCGTGACCGTCCGCGCGGTGCCGGCCTACAACACCGACAAGTTCCGCGAACCCGGCGTCGTGTTCCATCCCAAAGAAGACGCCAAGGTCGGCTACGTCGTCGAGCTCGACGGCACCAGCTACTACCACTCCGGCGACACCGATGTGATCGACGAGATGGAGCAGATCGACGTCGACGTCGCCATGATCCCCGTGAGCGGCACGTACGTCATGACCGCCGACGAGGCGGCGCGCGCCTGCGCCAAGCTGCGCGCCGGCGTCGTCATCCCCATGCACTACGACTCCATCGTGGGTTCGGTGGCCGATGCCGAGCGACTGGCCGAGCTCTGCCCGCTGCCGGTCGAGATCCTGCCCAGGAGCGCGTGACCGTCAAGCGTGACCGTCAAGACCCTCGCGCGCTAGTCTTCGTCTTCCTCGATCACGATCGCCTCTTCCGGGCAGGCCTCCTCGGCCCGGCGCACGCATTCCCACAGAGTGGCGTGCGGTTCGGGTTCGAGGACGTCGGCGAGGCCGTCCGACTCGCGGATGACGAACACTTCGGGGCAGACCGCCTCGCAGGCGGCGACGCCGGTGCATTTCTCGTAGTCGATGCGCACGCGCATGCCCATGGGCGCAGTGTATGTCACCAGCAACGCTTGGGGCAGCGCCGGGGCAGCGCCGGGGCGGCACGAGGCGGCGGCGGGGCGGCACGAGGCGGTTGTCGCCGGTAGCCTCGCACGCCTCGTACGGCCGCGCCCGTTTCGGGCGGCCACGGGCGGGCAATAGGGTAGCGGTGCACGAAGCCGCACGAGGCAAGGGTTAGCGGACGCCGATACGGCGCGACCAGGGAGGGACGATGCTCAAAGAGGGCGACAAGGCGCCGGCGGTGACCGGCACCTCCTACGACGGGCGCACGTTCGACATCGGCGCGCCGACGACGAGGACGGTGCTCTACTTCTATCCTGTGGCCAACACCTCCGGCTGAACCGTCGAAGCCGTTGAGTTCAACGGCCTCCTCGACGAGTTCGCGGCGCTCGGCGTGCAGGTGATCGGGGCGAGCGTGGATCCGGTGAAGGCCAACGCGAAGTTCGCGCAGCGCTACGACCTCGTGTTCCCGTTGCTCTGCGACACCGACTACGCGGTGGCGTCGGCCTTCGGCGTGGCGCGCCCGATGGTGGGCGTCGCCAAACGCACCACGTTTCTGATCGACACCGACGGCACGCTGCGCAAGGTGTACCCGAAGGTGCAGGCGAGGGGTCACGCCGCCGAGGTGCTCGCGGCGGTCCGTGAGATCTGGGGAGCCGAGCGCGCTCCGCACAAGAAGCGGCACCAGCCGGCGGCCTGAGGCGAGAAGCGGCGCCGGCCGGTGCCGCTCGAAGGAGGCGGAACATGCGGCGCGAGCACGATTCGCTGGGCGACAAGGACGTGCCCTCGGAGGCCCTCTACGGCATCCAGACCCAGCGCGCCATCGAGAACTTCCCCATCTCCGGGTTGCCGCCCCGCCCGGAGCTCGTCGACGGCATCGTGCTGGTCAAGAAGGCCGCCGCTCTGGTCAATCGTGAGCTCGGGCTGCTGCCCGCCGACAAGGCGGAGGCGATCGTGCGCGCCGCCGACGAGGTTCTGGGCGGCGCCCACCGCGACCAGTTCCGGGTCGACCCGTTCCAGGCCGGGGCCGGCACCTCGCACAACATGAACGCCAACGAGGTGCTCGCCAATCGCGCCAACGAGCTGCTCGGCGGGGGACCGCGCGGCAGCTACGCCCCGGTGCATCCCAACGACGACGTCAACCAGAGCCAGTCGTCGAACGACGCTGTGCCGACGGCGATTCGCATCGCCCTGCAGCGGCCGGCCGACGGGCTGGCGGCGGCCCTGCTCGCGCTGCAGCAGGCCCTCGAGGCCAAGGGTGCCGAGTTCGATCACGTCCTCAAGAGCGCCCGGACACATCTACAGGACGCCGTGCCGATCCGTCTGGGCCAGGAGCTCGCCGCCTACGCGGTCACGGTGCGCAAAGCGCGCGTACGCGTCGCGGACGCGCTCGAGGAGACCCGCGCCCTGCACATCGGCGGCACGGCGGCCGGCACCGGGCTGAACGCCGATCCGCGCTACGCCGGCCTCATGGTCGCCCGACTCTCGGAGCTCACCGGCGTGCCGCTGCGGGCCGCCGACGACCTGGTCCAGGCGACGCAGAGCCTCGACGACTTCGTCGTCTTCTCGGGGGCGTTGCGCGGCGCGGCGCTGAGCCTGATCCAGATCGCCAACGATCTGCGGCTGCTGTCGAGCGGCCCGCGCACCGGCCTGGCCGAGATCACGCTGCCGCCCGTGCAGCCGGGCTCGTCGATCATGCCCGGCAAGGTCAACCCGGTGATGGCGGAGATGCTCGACATGGTCTGCTTTCACGTCGTGGGCGCCGACGCCGCCGTGGCTCTCGCCGCCCAGGCCGGGCAGCTCGAGATCAACGTCATGACGCCGCTCGTCGCCTTCGAGCTGCTCTTCTGCCTGCAGGTGCTCAGCGCCGCCGTACTGGGCTTCACTGGGCGCTGCGTGCGCGGCATCGAGGCCGACGAGGACAACTGCCGCCGCTGGGGCGAGCGCAGCCTCGGCCTGGCGACCGCGCTGAACCCGGTCATCGGCTACGAGGCCGCGGCTGAGGTGGCCAAGGAGGCCCACCGCACGGGCAAGTCGGTGCCCGAGGTGGTGCTCGAGCGCGGGATCCTGAGCGCCGACGAGCTGGCGGAGCGGCTGGACCCGGCGGCGCTGACCCAGCCGCGCTCCGCGCCGCCGCCGGTCGGGTAGCGCCGGCGCGACGGCCAGCCGAAGCGTGTCACCCGATGGGCCGCCGCCCGGCTACCTGCGGCGCGTGTGCGAGTACGAGACCCACAACCGCCAGGCCAGCAGGCCCGCGATCACCGCGAAGACGATCCTGACGGTCACGGCGGTCAGAAGAGCGCCGCGCCGGTCGGCGCGTCTGCTTCTTCGTCGCCGGCCGGCTCGTCGTCGCCCGGGGACGGCTCGTCGCCTGCCGGCTCACCGGCGGCGGCAGTCGTGCCGGCCGGCGCATCGACCGGCGCGAGGTCGACCGGCGCGGGGTCGGCCGGCGCATCGACCGGCGCGGGGTCGACCGCCGCGGGCAGGTACGTGAGGCCGTCGAGCATGTTGACCCAGCCCGACCAGCGCGTGTCGGCGGCCGTGCGCCCGGCGATCTCGTCGATCGCCGCGAGGCGCGCGGTCATGTCGTCGCAGAAGTGCACGATGACCGCTTCGCGCGTGGCCGGCACGACCGGGCTGCCCTTCTCGCGCTCGCCGTGGTGCGAGATGACGATGTGGCGCAACTGGGCGGCCATCTCGGCCGGAAAGCCGGGGATCTCGTCGATGAGGCCGCGCACGATGTCGTGGCCGATGACGATCTCGCCGTGCAGCCGGCCGGCGTCGGTGAAACCCGGAGCCATGGGGTCGGCCGAGTACGAGCGCACCTTGCCGATGTCGTGCAGCAGGGCACCGGCCACGGTGAGGTCGCGATTGACGGTGTCGAAGCGCTCGGCGACCGCGCCGGCCACCTCGGCGACGATCAGCGAGTGCTCGAGCAGGCCGTGGCGGTAGGCGTGGTGGTTGCGCACGGCCGCCGGCACGATGACGAAGGTGGCGCCCGGTTCGGCCGAAGGGTCGAGCGCCCGTTCGAGCAGGGCGTGCAGCGACGGGCTGCGCACCGAGGCGATGAGCGCCGCCGACCGGCGCTCGAGCTCGTCGATGGGCACCGGCGAGACGGGCACGAGCGTGCCCATGTCGTACTCCCCCGGCGCCATGACGCGCAGGCGCTTGACCTGGAACTGCTGGCCGAACTTCTCGTGGACGGAGTAGGTGCCGCTCACCTGGACGACGTCGCCGCTCACGAGGCTCTCGACGACCGCCTCGTCGGGGTCGAAATGGATGGCCTTGACCTCGCCCGAAGCGTCACGCAGCTTGAGGCGCAGGAACGACTTGCCGTTGCGGTCGGTGGCCGCCTCCTTGTCGAGGGCGACGAAGTAGCTGGTCACCTCGCGGCCTTCGGGAAGGTGCGCGATGAGGATCTTCTGCAGGGGGGCCGCGTCGGCGGTGCTGTCGGTCATGTCGTCTCCTTGGTCGCCTCTAGCGTAGCAGACGTCGCCGACGGCAGGGCGCTCGGCGCTGCCCGCCCGCGCCCGGCGAACGCCAGCACGGCCAGCAGGACGATGCCCAGGCCGATCACGACGACGAACGGCAGGCCGAAGGCCTCGCGATAGAGCGCCCCGCCGAACAGCGCGCCGCCCGCCATCGGCAGCCCCATGCTGGCGTCGAAGACCGCGTAGCCCCAGACGGGCGGCACCGAACCGAACGAGCGGCTGACGATGCCGGCCGCCACGAACCGGAACGAGTCGAAGGCGCCGTAGAAGAACACCGCCAGGGCCCAGACGGGCGGCGCCCAGCCGGCGAGCAGCAGCACCGCGCCGAGCACGACGCAGCCGATCGTCAGGCCGATGCCCCAGCGGTGGCCGTAAACGTCGGTCGTGCGGCCGGCGATGAAGGTGATGGCGCTGCCGCCCAGGGCGCCGATGCCGGCCAGGATGCCGAGCGCCGTGTAACTGAGATGGTGCACCTGGGCGAGGTAGGGCTGCACGAACGGTTGCGCCAGGTAGACCATGAAGAAGCCGCCGAAGAAGAAGATGAGATTGCGCCGAAAGACGCGGTTGGCGAGCAGGTCGGCGAGCTTCCAGGGTCGGCCGGCGGCGTGATACGGCGTGTCCTTGATCAGGCTGATGACGATCGACGACGCGACGTAGAAGCCGATCGCGATGACGAACACGAGGCGCATGCCGTAGCGGGCGGCCAGCCAGCCGCCGGCCAGCGGTCCGATCGCCATTCCCAGGGGGAAGCTGGCGAAGACGTAGGAGATGTTGCGGGCCATCCGCGCCGGCTCCGACTTGAGCATGATGTAGACCTTGAACGCCGGGTTGTTGGCCATGTAGAGGCCGGTCAGCAGGTAGCCCGGGATCAGCCACGGCCAGCTCGGTGCCAGCGCGAAGCTCAGAGCTGTCGGCACGGTGAGCCACCACACGGCGACGATGATCGGCTTGAGACGAACGTGGTCGGCCGCCCAGGCGCCGGGAATGTAGCCGATCGCCGTCATGGCGAGCTGGATGGCCACGAGGGCGCCGATCATGAAGCGCGGCGCCCCGAGGTTCCTGATCGCGTAGACGTTCAGAAGCTGGTAGTAGAGACCCAGCCCCAGGGCGAACAGCAGGTTCGACAGAAACGACAGCCACAGGTCGCGGCCGAACGCGGCGGAGGCGGCGGCATGGCTCGCCGATCGCCGGCCCTCAGGCACCCGAGCCCTCCACGTCGCCGCCGGTGAGCAGCCGCTCCAGATACGCCGCGACGCCGTCGTGGTCGTTGCCGGCGATGACTTCGTCGGCCGCTGCCAGCACGTCGGGATGGGCGCCGGCGACAGCGACGGCGTGGCCGGCCCAGCGCAGCATCGGCAGGTCGTTGACCATGTCGCCGAGGGCCACGACCTCCGCGGCGGCAATGCCGAGCCCGTCGCAGAGCCTCTGCAACGCGCTTGCCTTCGTCACCCCGGCGGCCGAGACCTCGAGCAGCTCGAGACCCGAGCGAGTGACCACCGCATCGTCGCCCGCCACCGCCTCGGCGAGCGGCAGCAGGAGCTTCTGGTCCATCCGCGGATGGCGGACCAGCAGCTTGGCGACGCCGCGGTCGGCGAAGCGCGGCGCATCTTCGACCACGGCGTCGCGCTGGTCGAGCAGGTCGCCGGCCGGCCAGGCCGGCTCGCGGCAGAACGTCAGGCCGGCCTCGGCGGCGAACACGGCGCCGGGGGCGGCCCGGCGCAGGTCGGCGACGAGGCGCGTGACGACTGCCGCGGGGATCGAGCGACAGTCGAGCAGCCGGTCGGCGGCCAGGTCGTAGAGCAGGGCGCCGTTAGCGCAGACGGCGACCGCGGCGCAGCCGCGCAGCTCGAGGCGGCGCACGCCACGCGGCGGGCGACCGGTGACGATGACGACCTCGAGGCCGCGGGCGCGGGCGGCGCGCAGCGCCGCCCGCGCCCGCGGCGAGACTGCGCCGTCGGGCCGCAGCAGGGTACCGTCGAGGTCTGTCGCCACCATCCTGATCGTCGCGGTCATGGCGGCAAGACTACAGCAGCGCGCCCGCGGCGGCCGCGCGAGGGCGCGGCGGTGTCGGGGGACCGTGCGGCGGTGGCAAGAGAGTGCGGTCACGGCGGGGGAGCGCGCCGCGCGCGAGAGAACAAGCGAGGGGCGGGGGCCGGTTGGCGCCCCGCCCCTCGGGCGGCTCGATGAAAGACAGCCGCGTTTCAGGTGAGCTCAGATGCTCAGAAGACGACTGCCTTCCGTCTTGCTGCCTCGGAATCTGTCATCAGCCACCTCCTGTCGTCGCCTGCGGTACCCGCCCCGGCGAGCGCTCAGCCGAGGCGTGCCTGCAGTATAGGCCGATTGGGCCGATCCGGCAGCCGATGAGCCGATGAGGGCTGGCGGGCCGGTGGTGAGGCAGCGGGCCGAGCGTGTCGACGTGGCCGGACGTGGGGGCGGGACGCAGGCCGGGCCCGGGCACGAGCCGGGCCCGGGCGCACGCCGGGCCCGGGCGCACGCCGGGGCGGCTCCGGGTAGTATGGCGTCACGCCGGGAACAAGACCGGTAGCAAGCGGATCGCAGGGCGCTCCGCGGGGCGAAGGACACACGGCGGGCCGCAGGCCCGCCGCTCGAGACGAAAGGATCAAGGTGGCCGATCTGCGCATCGGGGGCATGGCTCTCAGGGACGGCGTGCTTCTGCAAAGCCAGGACAACTGGGCGGCCGCGGTGCGACTGCCCGACGGCAGCCTCAAGGTGCGCTCGGGCCCCAAGAGCCGGCTGCCGGGCCGCGGCGCCTTCGACCGGGTGCCGGTGGTGCGGGGCGTCACGCGGCTCATCGAGACGACGACCGCCCTGCCGGCCATGCGCCGCGCGCTGGGCCGGCCGGTGCTCCCCCAGGAAGAGCCGGCGCTGCTGGCGGCAGCTCTGGCGAGCGCCACGGCCACCGTCGTGCTGCGCAAGACCATGACCAGGGCGCCGCTCGCGCGCGAGCTGGTCGTCTCGGCGCTGTCGATCGTGCCGGCCCTGCTGGCGGTGCGTCTTACCGAGCTGTCGCGGCTCCACGGCGCCGAGCACAAGAGCGTCGCCGCCTACGAGACCGGCGGCGACCCCGAGTCGGCCGCCAAGGAACACGACCGCTGCGGCACCAACCTGCTCGGTCCGCTGCTGCTCACCAACCTGGCCGGCGGCCTCGTGCTGCGCGCCACGAAACGTGACGTCGACCCGGTGTCGACCCTGGCCATGGGGCTCGTCTCGCTGGGTTCGGCGTTCGAGATATTCACGTGGATGGCGCGCCACCGCGGCCACCCGCTGGCCGACCTGCTGCGCCTGCCCGGCGTGACGATCCAGCGCGTGTTCACGACGCGCGAGCCGACCGGCGCCCAGCTCGACGTCGCCCAGTCGGCGCTCGGAGAGCTGCTGAAGAGGGAGGGCGTCGCGCCGCTGCCGGCCGCCGCCGTTTAGCTCAGGGGCTTGCTTTCGCGCTCTTCGAGGCGCACGCGGCGGCGCTCTTCGGCGGCCGCCCAGCGACGCCGCTCGTCCGCGCTCTCGACCACGAGCCTGGGCACCGCCGTGGGGCGGCCGTCGTCGCCCAGCGCCACGAACACCATGTAGGCCGAGTTGGTGTGCAGCCAGGCGCCGGTAGCCAGGTCTTCGGCTTCGATCCGCACGCCGATCTCCATCGAGCTGCGACCGGCCCAGTTGACGGTCGCCTTGCACACGACGAGATTGCCGATCTGCACCGGGTAATGGAACGAGGTGCGATCGATCGAGGCGGTGACCACGCGGGTGCGCGCGAACCGGTAGGCGCAGGTGCCGGCGGTCTCGTCGATCAGCTTGAGGATGACACCGCCGTGGATGACGCCCATGAAGTTGGCGTCGGCCGGCTGCATGAGCGACGACAGCTCGACGGGGGTCTCGGACGCCCGGCGGGCGCGGGGGATCTCTGGGCGGAGCGCTTTGTCGGCTCTGTCAGACGTCGAACGAGCCCGGCAGACGGCGTCGGCGGCGGTCACGAGTCTCGCGCTCGCCGCCGCCGGACCTGTCTTTGCGGCGGTCGGCCTTGCGACGGTCCATGATGACGGTGATGTTCGGGTTGTCCTTGTAGCGCTCGACGAGGTGCGCATACACCTCTTCGCCGAGTTCGGGCGGGACGACCGAGTAGATCACTGGAATCTCCTCACGACAGGGCCAATCTACCAGAACCACCCGGGCACGTCACCGCTGCGATGAGCCGGCCAATACGGAACGGGCCCGGGTGCTGCTCGCCGCCTGTGTTGCGAGGCGACTTGCGAGACCCGAGCCCGTTTTGAAGGGGGTACTGGCCCTATCGGCACGATCGCCGCCGGACTTTAGCTTTTCCACCCGGCTCGCTAGAGTAGCGGTCATCGTGACCACGTTCCCTCGCTACGACGACGTCGTGTCGAGCCTGCCCGAAGCCGCCGCCCTGCCGTCCGTAGACCAGGTCGAGGCCTCGACCGATCGGCTGCTCGCCACGAGCCCCAGGGTCACCGCCGGCCAGTGCGGCGTCTCGCGGGCCGGCCATCCCCTGCGCTGCCTCGAGGTGGGCGGCGGTCCACTGCGAGCCGTCCTGGTCGGTCTGCCACACCCCGCGGAGGGCATCGGCTCGTTCGTGCTCGAGCACCTGATCGGCCTGCTCGCCGCGACCGACCTGAGCGAGCGCCTGGGGTTTCGCTTCTCGATCATCCGGGTGGGCGACCCCGACGGCGCCCGGCTGAACGAGCCCTGGTTCGGCCGGCCGACCGACCTGACCGGCCACGTGCTGTCGGCCTACCGGCCCGCCGTCGGCGACGATATCGAGTGGTCGTTTTCGGTCTCCTGCAAGCGCTACGCTTTCACCCGCCCGCTGCCCGAAACGGCGGCGATCATGACGGTGATCGACCGCGAGCCCACCGACTGCCTCATGGCGCTGCACGACTCGAGCTTCTGCGGCGCCCACTTCTACCTCTCCGACGACGACGAGATCCTGCGCGGCGACCTGCTGGCCGCGGTCGCCGCGGGCGGCCTGCCGCGCCACCTGGGCGAGCTTGAGGCGCCTTACATCGAACCGCTGGGCGAGGCGGTCTACCGGCAGTTCGGCCTGGGCGCCGAGTACGACTATCTGGCGAGCTGCGGCATCGACGCGGCAGCCGTGCTCGAGTCGGGCACGAGCTCCGGGGACTACGCGGCCGGCGCCTGGGACGCCTTCAGCGTGATCGCCGAGGTGCCACTGTTCAGCACGCCGCTGATCGCCGACTCGAGCGACTCGGGCGTCACCCGGCGCGCCGCCAGACTGGCCGGGATCGAGCGCGAGCAGGGCCACGTCGACTGGCTGAAGGCGCGCTTTCCCCAGGTCGCCGCGCACCTTGTCGCCGAGTCGCCCTGGCTGCGCACCGTGCGTTCGTATCTGATCGCGGCCAAGACCGACCTGAGGGCCGAGCGGGCGCTGCTGGACAACGATCCGGCGTTCGCCGTCGAGGCCACCGTCGCTCAGCTCGTCGACTCGGTCCAGCTCCGCGAGCTCTCCGCGTTGCGCCGCCTGGGTCAGTTCGCCGCCATGGTCCGCGCCGATCCCGTCGCCGCGGCCGACCCCGTGTTCGCCGCCTACGCCGCCGACGCCGAGCAGCGCGTGCGCGACAGCGTGCCGCCTCTTGCCGCCGAGGCCGCGATCGAGCCCGTGCCCTTGCGGCGGGCCGCTCAGGTCCAGCTCGCCGCGCTGCTCTGCACGCTCGACTGCGTGCGCGAGCGGTTCCGCCCGCGGCGGCCTCGACGTCACGTCGCCGCCGCGGCGGCCGAACGGTAGGATATGCGTCTAACGGTGCGCCGCAATGGTCGTGCCCGGCCTGGTGTCGACCGATACGATACCTGGGAGCGCCGCTTGGGGCGGCGGCTCCCGCGAGAGTCCAACGGGTTGTTGCGAGGCGGACCATTTGGGTGACACGACCACGAACGGGGCGATGGAGCCGGACGGCGAGACACGCGGAGCTGTCGCAGTGAGCGGCGAGCAGAACGATCGCGCGGTGCTCGAGCTGGGCGCGATGCTTGCGTCGAGCCTCGTCCTCGAAGACGTCCTGGCGACCGTCGCCCGGCGCATCGGCGAGATCATGGATGTCTGGTGGGTCGACATCTGGAACTACTCCAGCGAGCGCGACGCGCTGATCTACGAAGCCTACTGGTGTCGCGACGGCGTCACCGACGAAGATCTCGCCTACGTCGGCACGGTCACCCCGCTGGCCGAGCGCCCCGAGTTTCGTCGTCTGCTCGAGGGCGGGCGGGCCGTCGAGTGTCACATCGACGACCCCGACCTCGCCCCCGAAGAGCGTGCCGCCTACGAGAAGTGGAACCAGAAGGCCACGCTCGACGCGCCGCTTCTGTTCGGCGACCAGGCGATCGGCACGCTGGGCGTCGGCGAGACCCGCTACGTGCGCCACTTCTCACCCGAAGAGCGACGGCTGTTCGAGCAGCTCTGCGTGGTCGCGGCGATCGCCATCCACAACGCCAAGATGTTCCGCCACCAGGAGGAGCAGACGAGGTTCATGGCCTCGCTGATCGACTCGAGCCGGGCCATCACCTCGACCGTCGACTTGGACGAGGTGCTCGACCGGGTAGCGAGCGAGGCCGCGACGGCGCTCACCGTGACCCAGGCGGTCGTCTACGAATACGATCCCGCGGCCGAGGCGATCGTGTATCGGGCGCTCCACGAGCGGGAGCCGGCCAGCGTACCCCACGATGAGCTCGGCACGGCGTATCCGTTCGAGGTCTACCCGGGAGAGCGGACGATCGTCCTGGGTGACGGACTCACGGTCGAGCACTCCGGCGATGCCGGACTCTCGCCCGACCGCGCCAGGAGCATGGCGATCTACGGCGAGAAGACCGTGTTGAGCGTGCCGCTGCGGTACGGCGATGAGCGGGTCGGCATCTTGCGCCTGTACGACATGCACGAGGAACGGGCCTTCACCGACGCCGAGCTGCAGCTCGCCCGCGGGCTCGGCGAGCAGGCAGCCATCGCCATCATCAACGCCCGCTTGTTCGCTCAGGTCGACGCTGCCCAGCGACGTCTCGAGGCGCTGCTCGACGCCGGTCGGGCACTCACCTCAAGCCTCGTCCTCGAAGAGGTGATCGACACCGTGACCCGCACCGGTGCCGCTGCTTTGGGCTCGTCACGCTGCCTTCTCTACGAGTACGACTGCGCCGGCGACACGCTCACCGCGCGCGCCTACTCCGAGTCGTCGCCGACCCCCGGGTACGCCGACATCGGCGTGCCCCTGCCGCTGGCCAAGATGCCCGGCGACCGGGCCATCCTCGGCAGTCGGGCGCCGGTGGTCGAGCAGCTCGCCGACCGCAGCGTCGACAAGCACACCCGCGCCGAGATGGCGCACTGGGGCGAGTTCACCGCGCTGAACGTACCGTTGTTCTTCAAAGACGAAGCGCTCGGCATACTGATGTTCATGGAGACCGAAGCCGAGCGCCACTACGGCGCCGACGAGCTCGCTCTGGCGGCGGGCCTCGGCGAACAGGCCTCGATCGCCCTGCAGAACGCGCGGCTGTACCGGCGCCAGGAGGTGCAGAACACGCGTCTCGTGGCGCTGCTCGAGTCGAGCCGCGCGATGACCGCCTCATTGTCGGCCCAGCAGACCATCGACGGCATGAAAGCCGAGATCACCAACCTGTTGAGCGGTGTCGACTGCAGGGTCGGCGTGCACCTGCGCGGCGAGGACGGCGGCTTCGAGACCTTCGCCGCCGAGGGCGAGCGCCGCTCCACCTCGACGCGGCGACCCGCCAAGGCCGATGCGATCGTCACTGAGGCTCTGGAGCAGAAGCGTCCGGTGCAGGCCGAGCCGGTCAAGGGGCGCACGCGGCTTGTCATCCCGCTGCTCCTCAAGGGCGAGCCCTCGGGCTTCGTCGACCTCTCCGGCCGGCTCGACCGGCCCTTCAGCGACGACGAGATCGAGGTCGCCCAGATCCTCGCCAACCAGACGGCGGTAGCCGTCGAGAACGCCCGTCTCTACGAGAAGATCGAACGCCAGGCGATCACCGACGGGCTTACCGGGCTCTACAACCACCGCGAGTTCCACGAGCGCTTGCGGGCCGAGGTGGCGCGCTCCTGGCGCTACAACACGCCGGTCTCCCTGCTCATGGTCGACATCGACGACTTCAAGCAGTTCAACGACACCTACGGCCACGTGGTGGGCGACGACGTGTTGCGTGCCGTCGGGCGCCTGCTCGCCAGCGGGCTGCGGCGCGACGTCGACGTGGCCGCCCGCTACGGCGGCGAGGAGTTCGCCGTCATCCTGCCCAACACGCCGGCCGACGCCGCCCATGCCGTGGGCGAGCGCATGAGGGCGACGTTGTCGGGCGGCGGCAGGGCCGGCGCGCCGGACGCCGACGCCACATCCGTCGCGCCCGGTCACGCCGGCGGCGCGGCCGGGGTCGGCGAGCGTCTGCGTCGCGACATAGAGCACGCGACGGTCCTCACCGACCAGGGATCGCCGCTCGAGCACGTGACGGTGAGCGTGGGAGTCGCCGCCTTCCCCGACCATGCCGGCGACGCGGGCGGCCTCGTGAAGGTCGCCGACGATGCCCTCTATGCCGCCAAGCGTGCGGGCAAGAACCAGGTCGCCGTCGCCGGCGCCGCCGATGAGTGAGTGAGGGCGAGCCACCGCCGGACGTATCGCCGCAGGCTCGAACTGCCGACAACGAGTGCGCCCGTAGCAATCGAGCCATCGGAGGGCTGTGAACCCCGACAAAGGCCTGGGTGACGACGCCGCGACGTTGCGCCCTGAGCGCCGTGTCGCGGTGTACGGCGCCGCCGGCGCCGCCGAGGAGGCCCTGGCCGCCGCGCTGACGTCGCCCGGCGGACTGAGCGCCTTCGTGGCGCAGGCCGGGCGTATCTTCGACATGTGGATCGTCGACGTCTGGGCGTTCGACCGCGAGCGCGACGCGGCGGTCTACGAAGCCGTCTGGCGGCACGATGGGGCGAGCGCCGCCGAGCTCGGAGCGGTGGGCACCAGAGTGGCGCTCGACGAGCGCCCCGACCTGCGCCGGCTGCTCGAGAGCGGGGTGCTCGTCGAGCACCATGTCGACGATCCCGACCTGCCCGACGAGCTTGCCGCCCTGATGAAGCGGCGCGGCTACCGCAGTTGGTTCGACGCTCCGCTGCTCGACGGCGACGAGGTAGTGGGCGTGCTCGGCCTGGTCGAGAGGCGCGCCGTGCGCCGTTTGACCGACGGGGAACGGACGCTGCTCGAACAAGCGTGCCGGCTCGCCGCACTGGGCGTGCGCGCGGCCTGGGCGCGACGCGCGCGCGACGAGCACGCCGAGCACCTTCTGGCCCTGGTCGAATCGGGCCACGCCCTTGCCGCCACGCTTGATCGACGCGAGACCCTGAACTGTTTCACGGCCGCGGTGGCGCGACTGCTGCCGGGCGTGGAGCACGAGGTCGATGTCTGGCAGCACAAGGAAGACGGGTCGTTCGTGCACCTCGCGCCGGACGCCGACGGGTCGCATGACGACGACCCCGCCGACGCGCCGCCCGACGCGCTCGCCCTCAGGGCGATCGCCCGCCGCCGTCCCGCCCAGGCGCGCACCGGCGGCGAGACGACCCGGCTGATCGTGCCGCTCGTCGTGGCCGGCGAAGCGGCCGGGTACGTCGACATCCACGGCCGGCCGTTGCGACGGTTCACCGCCGACGAGCTGGCGGTCCTGCAGGTACTGGGTGACCATGTTGCCGTCGCCCTGGAGTACGCCCGCCTCGGCCGCAGCCTCGATCGCCAGGCCGCGGTCGACACGGTCACCGGCTTCTTCAACCGCTGGTACTTCTACGAGCGGCTCTACTCCGAGACGGCTCGCGCCAGCCGCTACAAGCAGCCGCTGTCGATCCTGCTCGTGAGCATCGACGGGTACGAGGAGTTCGTCGCCAGACGCGGCCCGGCAGACGGGGACGCCGTTCTCAAGGCCATCGTCCGGCTGCTGACGGCGAGCCTGCGGCGCAAGGTGGACGTGGCCTGCCTGCACGGCATCGGCGAGTTCGGCCTGCTGCTGCCCAACACGGAGCCGTTCACGCCGGGAGCCGCGCTCGTCGCCCAGAGGCTGCGGGCCGCGATCGAGGGCATGGAGCTGCGCAACGAGGACCACGAGCTGCTCGGCGCCTTCACGCTCAGCGTGGGCGTGGCGGGGTTCCCCCGGCACGGCGAAGACGCCGACGAGCTTGCAAGTTGCGCCGGCGAGGCCCTGGCCCAGGCGCGGGCGCTCGGCGGCGACCGATTGCAGGTCTACGGTGCGCCGCCCGACGCCTTCCAGGGCGACGAGTCCGACGACGAGCAGCCGGCCGGGGAACCGGACGCCGTTCCGCTCAGCGCGATCATCCTGCCGCCGGACTGGGACGACCACCTGGACGACGCCGACGACTCCGGGGAGCGCGGCGGCCGCTTGGGCTAGTCGCGCCCCAGGGTCAGCAGGGCGTCGAGCGACGCCGGCGTGCTCGTCAGGACCGCCTGGGCGGCGCCCTCGACGCGTACGCTCATCTGCTCGACGAAGTAGCGCGCGACCAGCAGCTTGCGGGCGTCGCGCTGGGCGGCGCGCAGCAGCAGGTAGGCGCAGATGAGATTGATGGCCGCTTCGACCAGGCGGCGGCCGTGGAAGTCCCTGAAAGCGGTGTCGTCGAGCGCCCGCACGTGGGCGACGGCGGCGGCCCAGCGCTCGCGCGCCGCGCGCACCCGGGCGAGCAGCTCGGGGGTCGCCGAAAGGTCCTCGGCGTCATGCTCGTCGAGGCGGGCCGTCAGGGTGCCCGACAGCACGCCGCCGAGGGCGGCCACGACCTGGAGTTGCGTCGTGCCCTCGTAGATGTTGGTGATGCGCGCGTCGCGGGCGTGGCGCTCGACTGCGAAGTCGCGCATGTAGCCCGAGCCGCCGTGGATCTGCAGCGAGTCGTAGGCCACGCGGTTGGCCATCTCGGTGGCGCAGGCCTTGGCGAGCGGTGTGTACAGGGCGGCCAGGCGGGTGTACTTCTTGAGCTCGCCGCGCAGCTCCTTGAGCTCATCCTCGGCGGTCGCCGCGCGCTCGCCCGACTGAAGCTGCCCGACGCGGCGCTCGAGGCCCTCCTTGCAGTCGACGATCAGCGCCGTCTCGTAGAGCAGCGCGCGCGAGGCTTCGAGGGCCACCTTCATGTCGGCGAGCATGGCCGCCACGGCGGTGAGGTCGCGGATCGGCCCACCGAACTGCACACGCTCGTCGGCATACTTGGAGGCGGCCCGGTAGGCGGCTTCGGCGATGCCCTGGGCCTGGGCGGCGATGGCCACGCGAGCGCCGTTCATGAGGCTCATGACGTAGGTCGTGAGGCCGCGCCGGCGCTCGCCGACCAGCACCGCCGGGGCGTCGTCGAACTGCAGCTCGCAGGTGGGCGAGCCGTGGATGCCGAGCTTGTCTTCGAGGCGGCGGATCTTCATGTGCTCGTCGCGTTCGTAGAGGAACAGCGACAGGCCGCGGGCGTCGGTCGTGCCCTCTTCGGAGCGAGCCAGCACGAGCGACACCTGGCCGCAGCCGTTGGTGATGAAGCGTTTGACGCCGTTCAGACGCCAGACGCCGTCGGCCCCGAGCGTGGCCTTGAGCTGGACGTTCTGCAGGTCGCTGCCGGCCTCGGGCTCGGTGAGCGCCATCGAGCCGGTGACCTCGCCCGAGGCGAAGCGCGGCAGGTAGGCCTGCTTGAGCTCGTCAGTGGCGAACTTGTTGACCGTCTCGGCGATGTCCTGCAGGCCGAAGACGTTCATGAGCGCGGGGTCGGCGCGCGAGATCATCTCGACGATCATCACCGACACCGTGATCGGGAAGTTGAGCCCGCCGTAGCGGCGCGGCAGCGTGATGCCCATGAGGTCGGCCTGGGTGAGACGCTCGAGGGCCTCGTTCATGCCGGGCGCGTAGCAGACCTCGCCGTCGGTGAGGCTCGCGCCGGCGCGGTCGACGTCTTCGGCGCGCGGCGCCACGAACTCGCCGGCGATGTCGCCGACGATCTCGAGCGTGCGCCGGTACGAGTCGAGGGCGTCGTCGAAGTCGCGCGGCGCATAGGCGAAGTCGCGGACCTGCTGGTAGTCGTCCTCGCGCAGAGCGACGATGCGCCGCAGGTCGAGCGTCGCGAGCTGGCGGACGAGGTCGGGGTCGTCTGTGTAGAAGTTGCTCACCCGGCGCTCCGTCGTGGGACGCGGGCAGATGCGCCGGCTGCGGGGACCGCCATGGTCATCCCTTCTCCCGGTAGGCTGTGATCAGCTTGGGGACGACGTCGTGCAGGTCGCCGACGATGCCGTAGTGGGCGATCGCAAAGATCGGCGCCTGAGCATCTGAGTTGATGGCCAGGATGCGGGCCGACTGATCCATGCCGGCACGGTGCTGGACCGAGCCCGAGATGCCGGCCGCGACGTAGAGCTTGGGGCGCACCGTGGTGCCGGTCTGGCCGACCTGGTGCTCGCGGCCTATCCAGCCGGCGTCGACAGCGGCCCGCGAGGCGCCCACGACGCCGCCCAAGGTGCTTGCCAGCTCGGCCAGCAGGGCAAAGCCGGCGGCCGAGCCGACGCCCACGCCGCCCGACACGACCACCCGGGCGCCCTTGAGGTCGACCGACCTGTTCTCGCGGGCCCGGCGCACGAGCGCCACGGCGAAGTCGAGGTCGTCGAGCAGGATCGGCCCGCCGGCGGCGGTCGGCTTGCCGTTGCGTCCTTCGTGCGGGCCGCTGACGCGCTCGACGTTCAGCTCGACGACGTCGCCGGTGCGCCCGGGGTCGGGTTCGGGCAGGCGGAAGACACCCTCGCGCACGGTGGCCATCTGGGGCCGGTGCTCGGGGCTCACGATGGTGGCGATGATGTTGCCGCCAAAGGCGGGCCGGATCTGGTAGAGCAGATCGTGGTACTCGACGCCCTTCACCTCGTGGTCGCCGATGCGCAGGTCGGTACAGTCGGCCGTCAGGCCGGTGCGCAGGGCCGAAGCGACGCGCGGCGCCAGGTCGCGGCCGGTGGTCGTGGCGCCGTACAGGACGATCTGCGGCTGGAAGTGGCGCACCGCCTCGGTGACGACGCGGGCGTAGGGCTGGGCGAGATACTCGATGAGCGAGTCGTGCACGGCGAGGTAGACGGTGTCGGCGCCGGCGGCGATGAGCGCGGGCGCCAGCACCCGCGCCGGCTCGCCGCCGGCGCACACGGCGCCGGTCCGGGTGCCGAGCCGGGCGGCGAGATCGCGGGCGTGGCCCAGCAGCTCGAGGCTGACCTCGGCGACGCCCGGGCCCGTCGCCCTGCCTGCCCCGCTGCGAGTGCGCACGGTGAGCCCGCCGTCGGTCGTCGCGCCGCGGGTGGTTTCGACGAACACCCAGACTTCGCCGGCGGGGCTAGCCAAGGATGTGCTCCTCGATCAGCTCGCGTACGAGTGCGCGCACGCCTTCGTCACTCGGTTCGACCAGGCGAGTCTCGCCGGCGGCCAGCACCACGCTCTCGATCTTCTTGACGCGGGTGGGCGAGCCGCGCAGGCCGACCATCTCGCGCTCGGCCTCGATCGAGGCGGCGTCCCACAGGACGATCTTGGCCCGGCATACGGGCCGCCCGTCGCGGCCGATCATGCAGACCTCGGCCTCGTCGGAGTCGGGGTCGAGGTAGCTGTCGTCGTAGCCGGGCAGGGCTTCGGCGATCGCGTTCTTGTAGGTCATGACGAGCTTGACGCTCGGCGGCCGCGGCTCGTTGGCCTCGCCGGCGATGGTGAGCAGCGCCGGCAGCGGCGTCTGCAGCGTCTCGGCGCCGTCTTCGACCGAGCGGGTCGCGGTGATCGAGGCGCCCGCGCCCGCCGGCCCGCCGGGCGGCACGACCTCGTCGATGCGGCTCACGCAGGTGATCTGCGGCAGGCCGAGCTTCTCGGCCGTCTGCGGGCCGACCTGGGCGGTGTCGCCGTCGATCGCCTGCCGGCCGCAGAGCACGAGGTCGGTCTCGCCCAGATGCTCGATCGCCCGCGCCAGCGCGTAGCTGGTGGCCAGCGTGTCGGCGCCGGCAAAGGCCCGGTCGGAGAGCAGCACGACCTCGTCGGCGCCGCGGAACAGCGACTCGCGCAGCACCTGGGCGGCCGAAGGGGGTCCCATCGTGAGCACGGTCACCCGGGCGCCGTAGCGATCCTTGAGACGCAGCCCCTCTTCGAGGGCGTTCAGGTCTTCGGGGTTGAAGATGGCCGGCAGGGCGGCGCGGTTGACGGTGCCGTCGTCCTTCATGGCCTCACCGGTGACGTTGGCGGTGTCGGGGACCTGCTTGGCCAGGACGACGATGCGCAGAGCGTGTTCGGACACTGCTCCCTCAAACGTTATGAGAAGGACGGAGCCGGTACGGTACCAGAAAGTGAGGACGCCGCGAAATCATGGGTCGTTTGACGTGCGCCGGGACCGACCCTAGCATGGTCGGAAGGTCGACCATGGTCCCCTGCACCGTACGATATTCCCGCAGACCGCGTTCGCTCGCGTCGACGCCGGGCCGCGGCTTGAGCCTGACTGCCGCCGTCTGCGCGATCGCTTTGCTCGCCCTGCTCGGGGCGTTGACCGCGGCCGCGCCGGCCGCCGCGGCCGCCACCGCCGCGGCTCCCGTCTCGACCCCGAAGGCCGACGCCGTGGTGGTCTCTCCCCACGACTTTGCCGACGCCGACAGCCTGATCGAGGCCCTCGTCAGCGACGGCGCGAGGCCCGCGATCGTCTACCTGCCGCGCACCGCCCTGGCCCGCGTCTCGGCGGCCACCGCGGTGCGGCTGCGCGCACTGGGCTTCGCGGTCCTGCGGGCTCATGCGGTGCTACCGGCCGGCGGTCCGTCCGAGACCGCCGCCGCGCTGGCCGCTTTGAACAGCCTGGCCGACGACTCGGTCGCGGCGGCGGCCGGAGACCGGCCGGTCGTGCCGGCCGGACTGCCGTCGCTGGGCGCCGACCTCAAGCTCGCCGACGCAACGGGCGCGTCGGGCCAGACGCCGCCGCCGGGGCTGGCGGCGCCAGGATTCCTGGGTCTCGTCGCCACGGTGCAGACGGCGAGCGCGCCGGCCGCCTATGCGGCCGGCTCGGTCGCCGTCAGCATCATCTTTCCGCAGAGCACCAGGAAGGCCGCCGGGCACAGCGAGAGCTGGAAGACCCCCGACCCCGACTCCGCGTACGACCAGTCCGACCCCGCCTATCCGTATCTCACGCCGCGCCAGGGCTACATCGTCGCCGAGGTCTCAAAGACCCTGCTCTGGTGGCAGTCGCAGGCTCCCGCCGCCGTGCATCTCACCTTCGTCATCCCGCCGGTCGGCAAGGTGGGGGCGCCGCAACAGGTCGCCGTGGCTCGCGAGCCCATCACCATCGCCTCCACCAACGACGCGTTGTGGCGCCACCCGATCATGGCCGCGCTCCACCACAAGGCGGCGAGCGTCGCCGACTCGCCGCCGCCCGAGCGCGCCTACGACAACGCCGTGCGCAAGGCCAACGGCACCGACTGGGCCTTCACGCTGTACTGCGTCGACAGTCTCAACACGAGCAGCGGCGAGTTTCCCGACGGCGCCTTCGCCTACGTCTACGACGTGTTCGGGCCCTACGCGGTCACGACCTGGAACAACGACGATTACACTCCGAGGCTCTACGACGGGGTGCTGGCCCACGAGATCGGCCACATCTTCGGCGCGCTCGACGAGTACGCGCCGCCGACGCGCGGTTACCCGAGCACCGGCAATCTCTACTCAGGCTACCTCTGGGTGCAGAACAGAAACGCCGTCGTTGGCGGCAAGACGAACGACGTCTGCATCATGCGGGGCGGCGAAGAAGGCATCGACGCCTACGAGGGCGTGCCGTACGAGGGACAGGCGGTCACGTACGGCGGCATCTGCCCGTCGACCCGCGGCCAGATCGGCTGGCGCGACGCGAACGGTAACGGCATCGCCGACGTGGTCGACACCACGCCGACCGTCACCCTTCAGCCACCGACTCTCGACGGCGTGACGGCGACGGTCGCCGGCGTCGCCCGCGAGAACCCCTGTCCTCCGGGCCACAACGCCAAGGGCCGCGCCTTTGCGAAGGGCATCAGCGTGCTGGTGCCGCACGACGTGCGCTACAGCGTCGACGGCGGCGCCTGGACGCCGGTGAGCACTCCGGGCACGGGCGCGACCGCGAGCTTCAACTTCACGACGCCCGCGCTCACATCGTCCACGGGCGCTCCGACCCGCCACGTCGTCACGGTCCAGGCCACGACCGGCAACACCGCCCAGAAGAGCATCGTCGCCTGGACGGCGCCGACCCCCGTGACCCTCACCCTGGCGCGGGGCGCGGCCACCATCGCCCTGGGCGCCAAGGTCAAGCTGACGGTGAGCGCCGCCGACACGGACGCTCTTCAGTACCCGATCGGCTTTCTGCCGGGTATCATCGTCGGGCCGCTCGGCGGCGCCGCGACGACGCAGAAGACCGTGACGACCGGTGCCGGCGGACACGCCGCGGTCGCCTTCGCGCCCCGGTTCACGACGACCTTCGAGGCCGCGCTCCAACCCGGCGCGCAGTCGCCGTTCCAGGCGGCGACGCCGGTCACCGTGAGCGTTGCCGTCCACGCGCTGCTGACGGCCCGCGCCCGCGTGGCGGCGGGTGCGCGCGTCATCCACGTCACCGGCACCTTCAGGCCCGTGCGTGCCGGCGTGCCGCTCGTGCTGCAGCTCCTCCGCGCCGGGGCCTGGAAGGCCGTGGCCCGCTCGCGCACCACGGCCGGCTCGACGTTCCGCCTGGTCTATGCCGCGCACGCGGGCGTTCTGCGCCTGCGCGTGCGCTTCGGCGGCGACGCGCGCAACGCCGCCGCGGTCAAGGCGCTGCCGGAGCTGGCCCTCTCGTAGCCCTATCTGACCGGGATCCTGATCAGGTCCGACTTCGCGGTCGGCGTGTCGAAGCGCGTTGCCGGTGGGTGCGGAGTAGAATGGGCCACCATGACCGAACCCGTCCGCGTCCGCTTCGCACCGTCTCCCACCGGCTACCTTCACCTGGGTGGGGCGCGCACCGCCCTGTACAACTACATCTTCGCCCGCCGGCACGGCGGCGACTTCATCCTGCGCATCGAGGACACCGACCCGTCGCGCTCGACAGACGCGGCGATCGCCCAGATCCTGCGCTCGCTGCGCGAGATGGAGCTCGACTGGGATGAGGGCCCCGAGAAGCCCGGTTCCCACGGTCCCTACCGGCAGACCGAGCGGCAGCCGATCTACCGCGAGCACATCGACGCTCTGCTGGCCTCCGGCCACCTGTACACCTGTTTCCACACGCCCGAGCAGCTCGAGGCCGAGCGCCGGGCGGCGCAGGCCGACAAGCGCGCCTGGGTCTACGGCGGCGCCTGTCGCGACCTGTCCCCCGATGAGGTCGCCCGTCGCACGGCGGCCGGCGAGCCGTGGACGCTGCGCTTCCGGGTGCGCCCGGGCACGACGACCTTCGACGACATGCTGCGCGGCCCGGTCGAGGTCGAGAACGACACCATCGGCGACTTCATCGTGCAGCGCTCCGACGGCACCGTCACCTACAACCTGGCGGTGGTCGTCGACGACGTCACGATGGCCATCACCCACGTCATCCGCGGCGACGACCACATCTCCAACACGCCCAGACAGATCCTCATCTACGAGGCCCTCGGCGCGCCCGTCCCGCGCTTTTTGCACATGCCGCTGCTGTTCGGCACCGATCGCAAGAAGCTCTCCAAGCGCCACGGCGCCACCAACGTCGAGCAGCTCACTGCCAGGGGGTTCCTGGTCGAGGTGGTGCGCAACTACCTCTGCTTCCTGTCGACCGAGTTCGACGAATCGATGGTCACCTGGAGCCTCGCCGACCTCGTGGCCCACCTCGACGTCGAGAGCCTGGGCACGAGCGCCAGCATCTTCGATCCCGAGAAGCTGCGCTGGATGAACGGGCGCTACATCCGCGCCATGGCGCCGGCCGATCTGAGCGCCCGCGTGCGCGCCTACCTCGAGCGGGTAGGGTTCTACGGGCAACCCCCGGCTCTGAGGCTGCTCGCCGCGAAGGGCGACAGCGAGCTCGCCGCGGCCGTCGAGCTCGGCGAGCTCGCACCCATGCCGCCCGGCGACGACCAGGAGCGTCTGACGGCGCTCGCGGCGCCGCTCGTGCAGGAGAAGATGGAGGTGCTGGCCGACTTCATCCGGCTGGCCGGCTGGCTGTTCACGCCGCTGGCCATCGCCGGCGAAGCGCGCGAGAAGCTCGTCGCCATTGCCGACGCGGAGCGCATCCTGCGGGCCGCCTCGGTATGTCTCGCCGGTATCGAACGCTACGACGTCGAGCACATCGAGGCCGCCGTGCGCGCCCTGCCGGAGCAGCTCGGCGTCAAACCCAAGTCGGTCTTCGCCGCACTGCGCCTGGGCATGAGCGGACAGCCCGTCACCCCCGGGCTTTTCGAGTCGCTCTGGGCGCTCGGTCGCAACGAGGCGGTCGGCAGGCTGGCGGCCGCCTCGGCGATGCTCTGACGAGGGTCGAATCTAGTCGACCAGCACGAGCGCGAAGAAGCGGTACGAGTCGTCGTGGTCGCGCACGACCTCGATCTCCCAGCCCGCGGCGCGCACGGTGGCGAACACGTCGATGCCGCAGGCCTCCATGGAGGGCCGGGCGCGCGCCGGATCGACGCAGGGCTCGTTTCTGTCGCAGACCTCGCAGACGTCGCAGGGCCCGTTGCCCATGGCCCAGGCCTTGTGGTGGCCGGCGAGGAACAGCTCCCGCTCGACGTCGACGGCCGCGCGGCGCAGCGCCACATAGTGCTCGTCGTGCTGGTCGTAGACCGCGTGGGGCCCGCTGCGCAGCAGGATCGCCGCCGAGTACTCGTCGAGCACCCGTCGCGTCTGTGCGGGCGTCGGTGAGTCGGGCGGGCACGTGCGGCACTGGCCGTAGCCGTCGCAGCCGAACTGGCACTTGAGGCGCACCCACTCGGCCGTCGCCACACGATCCGGCGCGAGCGGCGTGGCCGCCTCGGCGCCGAGCTCGAGTGCCCGGGCACACCACATTCTCAGATCCTCGGTCATCGGCCCAGCATACGCCGTCCCGAGCGCTCGACCCACATCTCGAGCCGCTGCAGCACGAACGGCAGCGAGTTCATGTCGGCGATCCGGGCATCGTGATCGCGGGCATCGTCGGGTGCCGGGCCGCCCGACGGGTCGTACCAGACGGTCCACAGCCCGGCCGCTCGCGCGCCGCGCACGTCGTTGTCGTAGCTGTCGCCGACCATGACGATCTCGGCGGGCAGGCTCTGCAGACCGTCGAGCAGCATGGAGAAGAAAGCCGGCGAGGGTTTCGCGGCGCCGATCTCAGATGAGACGAAGATGCGGCCGAACCAGCGGTCGAGGTCGACGCGCGCCAGCGCCTCACGCACCTGGCCGGCGTCCGAGTCGGCGTTCGTCGCCAGAACGATCTCGTGACGCTCGGCGATCGCCTGCAGGGCGACCGCGACCCCCTCGACAGCCGCCACCTCGGGCCAGCGGGCCATGGGACCGGGCGTGCCGAAGTCGGCCATGACGGTGTCGCCCCAGTCAAAGACCACCACGCGAATCACGGGCCTAACCTCCTTGAGCCGGGCTGATGTGATCGCGGCTGGTCACGGCGGCGCGCGGCTCGGCCGGCTCCGGTTCGAGCCGGTCCCAAAAGGCCAGCCACGTAACGCCCACGATGGCGACCGACAGAGCCCAGCCGGCGACCACGTCCGAGGGGAAGTGTACGCCCAGGTACAGGCGCGTGAGGCCGATGCCGACGGCGTAGACCGCGGCCGCGACGAGCGCCGGCCGGCGCCAGGGCGTTGCCCACAGGACGATGACGAGCGCCACGGCGAAGCCGGTGGCGCTCGTCGTGTGGCCGCTCGGAAACGACCAGCCCCCGGGCGTCTGGGCGATCACCTCGGGCCTGGTGCGGGCGAACACCAGCTTCATGGCCCCGCTCACCGTCATGCTCAGCAGCGTGGCGGCGGCGACGAACGCCGCCTGCCGGTACAGTCGGGCGAACAGCAGGACGGCGAGCGCGGCGCTCAGGAGCACGAGCACGGCCGGCACGCTGCCGGTCGCGCTGATCGTTCTCACGATGGCGCGCGCGGCTTGCTGCTGATGACGGGCCATCAGCAGCAGGATCGAGGTGTCCCAGGACGGCGTGCCCTGGGCGACCACGACGCCGGCGACGAGCGCGAACACCGCAGACGGCGCCACGACCATCAGGACCAGCACCCACCGGAAACGGCGCCTCGAGGCCGGGTCTGCCGTCAGCCGGCGGTGTCCGGCGACGACGGCCACCACGGCGATGGCCGCGAACAGGGCGACGACCACCCAGCCCCAGGCCGCGACGGCGATCGGCAGGCTCACGGAAGGCGCTGCAGACAGGGTCAGTCGAGCCGACCGATGACCGCCGGCAGCTCTCTGAAGCGCGACACGACGGTCTCGGCGCTGGAGATCAGCAGGTCGGAGGAGTTGACGCCCACGAAATGGATGGCGCGCAGGCCGGCCGCCTGCGCGCCGGCGATGTCGGTGCGCTGGATGTCGCCGACGTGGACCGCCTCGTGGGGCGCGACGCCCAGGGCCGCGAGCGGCGTGAGGAAGGCCCGCGGGTCGGGTTTCGACCAGCCGTGCTCATCGGAGAAGAAGAGCTCCGTGAACCACTGCTCGAGGCCGTGCAGCTCGAGCACGCGGCGCAGGATGCGCCCGGGGGTCATGGCCGCATCGCACACGACGGCCAAGGCGTAGCGCTCGGCCAGCAGCGGCAGCGTCTCGGGCACGCCCTCGACGGTCCGCGGCGGAGACTCGAGGATGACCTCCTCGAGCATGGTCACGACCTGCCGGCGGGCCTCGTCGGGCAGCTTGATGCGCAGGGCGCGCAGCAGGACGGTCGCCGACTCGGCGGTCGTGGGCGTGCGCGCCTTCTTGAACCAGACCTTGTCGAAGTGCTTCCAGGCCTTGGCGAAGGCGGCGCCGATGGCCTGGGCATCGGGTTCGTGGCCGTAGGGGGCGACGATCTCGCGCAGCCGCGCGGCGCGCAGCTCGTCGCGCGCCGGCGGCTGAAAGTCGTCCATCAGCGTGTTCCAGAAATCGAGCGTGACCGCGCGGATCATGCGGTCGTCAGGCGCAGTAGCGCCGGGCGGCGGCTTCGAGCACGCGCGCCACGAGCTTGACCGATTCGACGTCGACCCACTCACCGGAGGTGTGCTCGCCGTCGCCGATCGGGCCGAACTGGGCGCAAGGGATGCCGGCCCCGGCGAAGATGCCCGAGTCGGCCCAGCCGATGTCGCCGCGCACCGACGGCGCCTGGCCGAGCTCGGCCGCCGCCGCGACCAGGGCCAGCACGACCGGATCGTCGCGCCGCAGCGACACGGGTTCGCGACCCACGACGAGGCGGCTGTCGGCGGCAAAGCGCGGGTCGGCGGCGCGGGCCGCCGCGACGAGCGCCTCGATCTCGGCCCGCGACTGGTCCACCGACTCGCCGGCGATCAGGCAGCGCTCGATGCTCAGTCGGCACTCGCCCGGGTAGGCAGGGAGCTGCGTCCCGCCGGCGATGGTCGCGGCGTGGATGGAGCCGCGCCCGTACGAGGCGTGTGGCCGGGCGTCGAGCTCGAGGTCGAGAGCGGCGATGCCGTCGAGCACGGGCCCCAGCAGGGCGATGGCGTCGACGCCCTTCTCGGGCTCGGCGCCGGCCGCCTCGACGCCGTGGCTTTCGAGCTCGAACCAGGTGAAGCCGCCGTGCTCGACGGTGACGTCGAGGTTCGTGCGCTCGGGCAGGATCGCGGCGTCGGGGTGGTAGCGCGCGACGAGGGCCTCGGCGCCGAAGCTCTCCCACTCCTCGTCGGCGCAGCCGGCCACGAGCAGGTCGCCGCGCAGCGGCGACCTGCCGCCGGCTGCGCTCGCCTCGGCGGCGAGGCGCTCGGCCACCACGACCGCGGCCGCCAGGCCGGCCTTCATGTCGTTGCTGCCGCGCCCGTACAGGCGGCCGTCGCGCACCTGGGGTGTGAACAGCTCGGCGGCGGCGCCGACCACATCGAGGTGGCTGACCAGCATGAGGCTGGGCGCGCCGGCGGATGGCAGCGCCTCGCCGTCGACCCCGCGGGCCGCGCCGGCTGCGCCCGGCGTCTGCGCGGCGCGACCGTGGCCCGGCAGCGTGGCGACGAAGTTGGGGCGGTGGGGCCGCGGCTCCCAGACGTCGACCTCGAGGCCGGCGGCGGTGAGGCGCCGGGCGAGGAAGGCCACGAGCGCTTCCTCGCCCGGCGCCCCCGGCACCAGCCCGGGGTTGGTCGAGTCGATGGCGACGAGGTCGCGGAGCAGGTCGATCAGGTCGTCGTCGGTCGGTCGCACTTGAGCGGCTCCCATGACGGTCGTGAAGTGAACACTATGCTAACGTTAGCACACCGGTCGTGAGGGACCGGGAGGGGTACGAAAGGAGCCTTCATGACTGGCATCACCATGCCGCCATCACGGATCGCGCGCTACGGCGCAGTCTGCGTGCTGGCCGTCGCCGCCGTCGCGGTCCTGCTGTCGGCCTGCGGCAGCAGCACGACCAGCAGCAGTAGCAGCACGAGCGCCGCGCAGGCCGGCACGCCGCAGCGCGGCGGCACCCTGGTCGTCACCTACGAAGGAGAGCCGCAGACGCTCGACCCGGCGATCGACTTCGAGGGCAACGGCTGGGCCATCGAGCACGCCATCTTCGGCAACCTGCTCAACTACAGCAGCGGCCCCGGCGCCGCCGGCACGAAGATCGTCGCCGACATGGCCACCGAGGTGCCCAGCGTGGCCAACGGCGGCATCACCAACGGTGGCAAGACCTACATCTTCCACATCCGGCCGGGCATCAAGTTCGCGCCACCGGTCAACCGCGAGGTCACGGCGCAGGACTTCGTCTACAGCTTCCAGCGCATGATGAGCCTCCCTGAGGCGCCGGCC
>Ga0182027_10002893_pt1 | contig 27558 bp, 14 predicted proteins | sample 712E1DmetaG_FD_121300 | JGI IMG/M metagenome (GOLD analysis project Ga0182027, IMG submission 121300) | Permafrost microbial communities from Stordalen Mire, Sweden - 712E1D metaG (Illumina Assembly) | ecosystem: Environmental > Terrestrial > Soil > Wetlands > Permafrost | place: Sweden...
CCTGCTTCACACGCAGGAGGTCCACGGTTCGAGTCCGTGCGCGCCCACCATTTTGTTTCAGGCCACGCCGCAATACCGCATGGCTTTCTCATTCTATGGAGGCGTCAATGTAGCGGGTGAGATCGAGCGCTATGATGTTCGCCGGATTGCGGTCGCCTGCGGAGCCCTGGAAAGGTTCCAACTGGAGACAACGCTGTCCGCGATCACGGGGAAGTGTTGGGATTAGTTATAGTTAGCCGCACTTCCGCAGTTGAGTCGGCTGCGCAGTTTTTTTGAGGCCTTTCTGGAGGCCGTCGCTCTCAGGGACAGGTTCCATCCGCCGAGCCGTACTACGGTATTGCCGATGCGGCCGTCCTGTCTTCTCGCAGCGAGGGCTCTCCCAACGCTCTGCTGGAAGCGATGGCGGCGCGAGTGTCCGTGGTGGCCACGGCGGTGGGCGGCGTTCCGGAAATCGTTTCTCACAACGAGAGCGCGCTGCTGGTCCGCGCCGGCGACTGCGAATCGATGGCCCGCGCCCTGGGGGACATCCTGACGAACGAGTCTCTGGCGCGCAGGCTTGCTGACGTCGCCCATGCGCGGATCTGCACCGCTTATACGCCTGCCGCCCGAACGCAGCGCTTGAGTGAGATCTACGCCCGGCTGGCCGCGCAGGACCATCCGGAAAGGTAAGAGCTGCAGGGTACGGCGGCAAGGCGCGAGCCGGCGCGTGGCTCTATAGACACGCGGCAGCCGGCGCTCCCTGGCGCGGTATCGCCGGTCGGACGATGTGCGCATCCGCGACCTGGACGATCCAGCGCCGATTGAGGCCAGCCGCACCGTCGCGACTGGCCGCCGCCCTTGCTGGCGACGTTCGGGGCCGCGACCCCCCAGCCAATCCCGAGCCTCCCCCACTGACCTGGATCACCTTCCTAGATGCCGTGCTCACTACCCCGGTGGATCGGCTCAGGTGCTCGTTGGTTGCCGGGTTGCGCGTTCCCGCGCGGGCGCTCGCAAGCTATCAAGTTCTATCAACAGCTACTTGAGTGGGTCCTTCCCCCACTGGTGATCCGCACCTTTGAGGCGCACTGAGAAAAGGCGCCTTAACCGCGGAACGAGGGTGGCTCATTAATGGGCTTTGCTCGGCGATGAGGTATGGAATTGCAGTGCTGGCTGATGGGTGGCGGGGATGTTGGCCCCGCAGTTGAGGAAGAATTGGCGGGCAAAAACTGGTGCGGATGGCAGAACGTGGTAGGCTCCCGCCAGCGGAGGAAGGCGGCGGGGCTATCCCTCCCTCGCGAGGGTAGTAAAGAGACAGCGGATGTTGACGGTGAAGATCTCGAGGAAACGCAACGCGGCCCGATCCCCGGCTCCGGCGATAGGCGTCGGGAGCGCCGGCCCGGCAGAGGCGCACTATCGCCAGGGACGCGCGCACCTACGGGGCTCATCGTTCGAATCCCTCGCCACCCCTGAGTTGGTTGCAGCCGGACGGGCCAGGATTAGATGCAAGGTTTTCCAGGCGAGGGACGAGGCGCCGAAGCACGCTTCGCTGCTGCGAAACGCCGGTTCAGGCGCGGCGGCGCAAACGCCGGGATGCCGCGGCGACAACCAAGGCACAGCCCAACAGGCCTAATGTCCCCGGCTCAGGCACCGCCGAGGTGTCCGTGACCGACACGTCGTCCAGGTAATAATAGTCATTCGCGTTGAATCCCTGAAACATCAACATGTTGTCGCCCGTGCCGGTAAATCTACTTGTGAATAAGGACCACTGGTCGGCAACAGCCGAATTGGTGGGGTCCACGCCAAGGAGGCCGTCCACATATTCCTGGAAACTGGAGCTACTGGGGTCGGTAGCATCCCCGGGGTAAAGCCAGAAAGAAACCAAATAGCTATCCCCGGTAATCGTCGCCAACGGCTGCACGAGTTGATCGTAATCCGGTCCTGAAGCACCAAAGGTAGCCGAGAAGGTGCCCCCTGGCGTGTGATTGAAAGAGTCATTAATAGTTAGCGAACTACTCCCGATAGTGGCATAACTCTGAAGCCACCCGTAAAAAGGGGTCACATTTTCGAAGTCACCGTTGGTCACGATACCGGCTCGCCCTGGAACGGCCAAGCAGGCCAACAGTGTCACAACACCACAGCATAAAGCGGAACGCATCTTGTCTCCTCCTTGTTCGTCAACGATGTACGCCTTTACCTGAATCTACATGACAACGACCGGCAAGTCAAGGCAAAAACCACCTAACGGACCGTAATCATCGTCATCCTTCAAATGGTGCGAAAACGCACACTTACATGTCTGCCCACGGAAGCTCTTGGGGCTTCCGGAAACCGCTTCCGCGCGCTCAATTCTGGACCGCAACATAAAGCGTCTGGGCGCCGCTGACGCCGCCCAGCGTGAACGTCAGCGGTACGGTATCGCTACCGGTGACGTTCGGCACTACCACGTTAAATTGGTATAGCCCCACCGCCTGGGGAGCCAAACCCGAGTACTGCACCTGCGCGGGCACGCCGCCGATGAAGATCTGGAGGGCTCCGGCCAGCGTATTGTTCTGTTGAACGATCTGCCCCGCCGGGATGTCCGGGATGACGGGACCGAATCCGATCCCCCACATGGTAATCGTGTCGCCGGGCTTCGCCGGCCGCGAAGCCAGACCCGAAACGGCTCCGGATGGAAGAGCAAAGGTCGCCCAATCGGGGAAAATCGCCATGACGTACTGCTTCCCACCAACTGAAAACGAGCGCGGGGCGAACAGTCCTGGCTGCGTCGCGTTCACGTTTACCATATATGGCACGCTCGACCCGGAAGGAGTGGTCACGGTGAGCGGCTGCTGCCCGGCCAGCAGACCCGACGGAACCTGCACGTTCACTTGACCGGGGCTGATGTAACCGACGAAGGCCGGCTTTCCCCCGATGGTCACGGAGGTTTGGTCGAGCGAGGTGGGGGCATTCACTCCCTGGAAATCGGCGCTCGTCCAGGTATACGTATCGGCCGCCAGGTTTGAGCCGTAGATCTCAATCCAGGTGCCGGGTGCGATCGGCGCAAAATCCCCGAACTGGCTGGCGCTCACCACGCCGCCCGCCGCGATCGCAGGCAACGAGGAATTAGCAGGGCCGCTCACCGTCTGATTCACGATTGGCGACGTGCTGGACGCGTAGATGCTGTCTCCCGAATACGCCGCCTGGACGGCGTAGGAGCCTCCGCCCAATGATGTCGTGATCGCCGCCGCCGTGATTTCCTGCAGACCGTTGCCGGACGTTTGCACATTGGCGGTCCCCAGCAGGTTGTGGGTCTTAGTATCTGTGAATGTGACGCTTCCCGTTGGGAACGTATTGGCCGTCAAGGTGTATCCCACTCGGGCGGTGAATGTAACGCTCTGTCCCGTGGCGGAGGGGTTCAGGGACGAAACAAGGGTCGCGCTCGTCGGCGTGAACTGAGCGAGTACGCTCACCAGCAGCGGCTGTGAGGTACCGGCCGTGTAGTTGGAATCGCCCCCGTAACTGGCAACCACCGAGTTGTCTCCGATACACGGAAATGCGGCTGCCAGCGTACCGGCGCCGGGCATCCCAGAGCTGGCTGAGCCCAGTGTAATTGTTCCCAGCACCGCGACAGCGGCGGCACTCGCGCCGGGGCACTGGACCGTATCGAGGAGCGTGATCGTGCCGCTCGGAACCGCAGGGCCGGTCAGGTTGACACTCGCGGCAAGGCTGTCGTTCTGTCCCAGCACAACCGGGTTAGAGGCGGCCAGCACCTTCACCACGCTGGTCGCCGCGGCGGGCGCGGGCGGCGGCGCCATCGTCAGGATGAGTAAGGTTGCGGCCGGGATGACACCGGCGCGGGAAATCAGGAAATTCATTCCACGTTTCATATTGGCCTCACGACTGTTTTCGGCGCTCCGGGCTATCCGCACGGGCCACCCCGACACTGCCCCCTACCTTTGATTCGATGCTGCGACTTCTATCTCCGGCTTCAAAAAGCGCGAATCGTCCAACCGGGGATTCACCACGACCTTGGCGATAATGGTTTTCTCCGGCGGAACCAGAGGATCCCTGAGCCCCATCGCCGTTCGAGCCACGGGGAGAACTCTCGTTTCCAAAACAAACGGAATCATAAGTCCCTGTACCGGCCGGTAATCGCTGAAGTAGATTTCCACCGGATGGTCCGTGCCGTCGAGGCTCCTGGGCTGCCCTTCGATTTTCGCTTCCAGGAACGTCCGCGCGTCGATCCACACGTGGAGAGCCGTCCCGTTCTTCATGGTCAGTTTGATCTTGTAGGTGTCGCGATCCTCGACCTTTTCCATGCCGGCCAACTCGATCTGGGTGCCCTTGGCAGCGTAGTCCACCAGGGGACCATCGAGGTCGGCTTGCATGGATGCCACCTTCATTTCGTCCACCGTATAAGGCTCCACCACGCGCCGGCCGAGATACGGCCTCAGCTTCCAGCCGTTGATTCCGTCAAACACCTGGACGGCGGTCTGGGAGTTGAACTCCAGCTCGACCCGCATCTTGCGGGGGCGCTTCAATTCCATCACAAACGGCAGTTGAACCTCCTCGACGGGCCGCGCAGCGTAGATCTGTTGGCTGGGCCGCCGGGCCGGGTCTTGGTTCGGCACCGCAAGAGTAGCCCGCTGATTTCCTCCGGCGCCCATTTTTCCCGACAGCGACACGGTTTGAACCGCCCGCCACGCCTGCAAACCGCCTCGAGCCGCGACATTCTTATCCACGATATCGGCCGCGGAGAGTTTGGCGCGCGAAGGAGCCGCGTCCTGTGCCAGAGCAATCGATATGGCAAGCGCCAAAGAACTGTAAATTATCACTGACTTTCGGAACATCTTTGCACCCTCGTTTCAAGAAATGGAGCCTGGCCCCGCCATCCGCGGCCGGGCGAAAAGCAATGCTATTGAACCACCAAACCGTCGGCTCGAAACTGCCCAATCACCACGTCCACGCGGTCTCCAGGTTTCACCATCCTGCCTTTGTTCGAAAAAGCCATCCAGTACGATCTGCCAGCCTCGGGCGTGCTGCTCTGGCGCAATTGCCCCACCTTTTCGAGCGAAGGGATTACCAGTTTCGCCCCGGCCTGCCCGTCGATCAGGACTGGCTCAACCTTCTTGTCGTTGAGGGTCTGGGCCTTGACCGCGTCCAGTATCCGGTAGCTGAATCGAATGATCTCGCCCGATTCCACCGATTTGACGCTAAGCGAGTCGACGCCCCAAACCGCGCCGTAGTACGCAGTGGCGTGCCTGGAGAACCGGTTTGGCCGATAGGGGGTTGGAGCCGCGGCCGGAGCGGAGCTTTCGGCCGGGGCAGGGGATTGGGCTGCCACCGGAGCGGCCAAAATGCTGCCGGCCAGAAGCCCCGCCAGCAGCATCGCCGGTGTGCCCGGCAGCCTGTCGTGTTTGGATACAGTTGACATATCGTCACTAGTCGTCAGGTTACTCGGGGGCCGGCGGCTGGCGCCGGTCCCCGGTTCCTGGCTTGCGGGTTACTGTCCGGTGCCGGTAAGCGCCACCGGCGAGCCGGTAATCGTACCGTTAGTTGTGGTTATCGTGACCGTCCCGGGATGGCTTCCGGTCGTGGTCGGGCTGAACACGATGAGGATCGTGCACGAGTTGGATGGAGCCAGGGTCGCGGTGCAGGTGCCGCCCGCCCGCGAGTAGTTCGCGCTGACGGCCACATTGATACCTGTCATGGTGACTGTCGCGCTGCTATTGGCGAGAGTCAGAGTCTTGGATGCGCTCGTGGTATGAATGGCCTGGTTCCCAAACGCCAGGGAGGTCGGCTTGACCGTACCATTCGCGGTCGGAGGAGCGGAAATCTGGATCTCCACCGCGCCCACGTCGAAGGCATTCAGATTCCCCGGATCGGGCCGCGCATTTCCGAAGAAGTCAGTGCTCGGCGGCGGCGCAATCAGGTTTTCCGGGTCCGTAGTTGTACTGACCGGGACGTAATCGATGGCCGGCGAACCCGCCGCCAGCGAATAGTTGCCAAGTACCAATCCACTCACTGGGTTCGACAGCGACAACGGGCCCCAGCTTAGGTTGATCCAGTTGTTGCCCTCGTCCACTGTCGCGTTCGGCAGCAGGCTGAAGATCGGGTTGGGTACGGTCGCGTCCGAAATGCCCGGAGGCACATTAAAGCCCCCCGACGCAAACTCCGGCGGGTTCCGTGCGCCGTTGCAGTACTCGCTGACAACGGTCGGGTTCGCCGCCGAGTTATGCAGACTGGCGAGGCCATAGTCTGTGGTGGCGTCTGTTAGTATCGAGTACACTGGGGCAAGCGTGTAACCCGAATGGTGGTTGCTAGGTCCGGTGTCGCCGCGCACGCCGATGTCCCAGTAGCTCACACCGGGGACGCAGGCTCCGGTGCCGCCGGTGATCACCAGTCCTTTGCCGTTGGCCGTTGTGGCGTCCGCCGACGGCTGGCTCGTCACTTGTGTTTCCGGTGTGCTGGTGAAGGAGGCGTTATACAGCGAGACGATGTTCTGCTGGTATGCCGCGCTGAGGGCGCCCACGCCGATGTCGAACGAGCGGTTCTGCCAGAACACATCGTTAGCCAAGATCGGGTACGAGATCTTGGTGCAAGTCCCATTGTGGGCAGTGCTGCCCGAATAGTGGCCAGGTGGGCAGGTGATCGGCCCAATTCCGACGAAGGACGAGTTCAGTTGCGGGCTGTTCTGCATGGTCACCAGACCCGCGGGCTGAGGCAGCGACGATGTGCCGTTCTTCGTAGTGGCTGGGGGCGGCGACTGGGTACTGGCCAAAGGCGCCCCAAGGGTGTTGAAGAGTACCCCGGACGAAGCGGTGGTATCGTTGGAAATAATTGTGTTGTTGATCAGATTCACCACTAAGGAGTCCTCCAACGACACTCCGCCGCCGTCCCAACCGGCTACGTTGTTGGCGATGATGTTGTTGGTGACATTGACGGAGTACCATTGATTCGGAGTCGATGGCCAGCGGGCCACATCCGTGCCGTTGACGGCCTGGAAGCGCAGGCCGCCGCCGCTGCCGCTGTCCGCGGCGTTGCCCATGAGCAGGTTGGCGTTAATCAGCAAGCCCGGTCCAATGCCATCGCTCAGCCCGGGAATGCAATCGTTGTCGGTCACGCTGCCGCATTCCACGGTAAGTCCGTTGACGACTGTCTGGCCATCTGGGGCCGCCCCCATGACGATCAGCCCGCCGCCGTTGGTTGGGATGGTCGGGTTGGTGCTCTGATTGAAAATGATGGTATTGTGCTCGATGTCGCCGTTGTAGCTGAACCCAAGATGGGCGACGCCGCCGCCATCACCGGTGCTGATGTTCCCGCAGATCCAGTTGTACTGGAACTTGTAGTAGTCGGCGCCGCTGCAGAAGCTGACGCCGCCCGCCCCAGCCGGTGTTGCCGTGAACAACTCGTCACCGGTGGAAGAGTTGCCCGTCACCAAGTTGTGGTGCACGTTCACGTTCAAGTTAAAGCAGTACGGCAACTGGAGGTTCGGGTTACTGCTATCCTGGCACGAGCCGGGAGGGGTATCCGCGACGACTGTACTATTGGGCGCGAGGTACGCCTCAGGAAATTCACCTTGACCGATGACGATGCCGCCCGAGAGCGTTCCGGCATTGTTGTAGACCCGGTTGTTGGCGATTTGCAGGTCATGGTTCCAGGCGTGCAGGAAAATGCCGCCGCCGCCCTGGGAACTGTCGGTGACGCTCAATCCGTCAATGCTCGACGGATTGCATAGGAAGTTGCTGGTGAACGGACCGGCGGCGCTCGTCGGGCAACTGCCGGCCCTGTTCGTGAGAAGCGTGCTGCCGGCCGGGAAACCGGCTTCCGACCCGGATCCGAATACATCCCCCGATCCGGACGGAATGTTCACTCCTTTGCCGAGGGCCGTAATTCCAGCTCCCTCGTACGCTCCCATCAGCGATGGCTCCTGCAATAACTCCGCCAGGTTGCCGTTGACCGTGGTATCCCAGCCGAGAATGCCTTCCAGCGGTAGCCGATCCACTTGCGGATTCTGGGGGCCGCCGGAAAAGTACTGCCAGCCGTCGCCGGGGCAACTGCTGGCCCCGGTGGGATCGTAAGGATTCGTTCCACCGTCGACGGTATAGGGTTGACCATTAGTGGCAATCCCGAACAGACAGTCGATCTGCCGGCGCCAGGGATCCAACTTGCCGGCGGGTTGCGTGTTCGCGTCGATGATGCTGGAGGCGGCTCCCACGCCTTGCAGGCGGACCGGCTTCCACATGATCGCCAGCTCTTGGTAGGTTCCGGGAGGAACGATGATCAGGTCCCCCGGCGCCGCCGCGTCAATCGCACTCTGGATGGTGGTTGTGACGTAGGTCGGAGCCTTGCCGCCGATCGTGACGGTCACGGTGTCGATGGATTGTTGGCCATTGGCCGCGGTGATGACCAACTGACCGCACTGCGCAGTCGCGCCTGAAAATACCGCTTGCTGCTGCACGGCGCAATTCGGCACTCCCAAGGGCACAGTGACTTTGATCTGAGTGTCGCTCCAAGCCGTAACGGTCGCAGCTACCCCACCGATGGTCACAGTTCCAGTTCCCTGCGTGGCGCCGAAGCCATAGTGGCGGGTGATGGTCTTGTCACGAAACGGATCCGTTGTGGCCGCCGGCCCGGAGTACCCATAGTTGTTGACAACCTGGTCGCCCAGGGCGTTGATAATGAGGGTATTGCCGGCCGTTTTCACCCAAGGTCCAACACCATCGCCATCCACTTCCTTGATGGCTGGCGTGGCATTCGGGTAGGAGCAGTCGGGATTGTTGTACCCCGCTGAGACGAAGGCGGCCGTGGGCACCACCGGCGTATCCGCGTAGTCAGTCGCTCCCGGCAGGAACGGCAGCTCATAGCAGAAATCGCTGTAGTACGGATTGAACAGGGGATCCTTGATGGTCTTGCCTGGATTCGCGGGATCGGGAATCGGCCCGGGGTCGTTCATGCACATGATCATCATGGTTGGCGAGTACCCGGTCGGATTGGGCGGGTTGACTTCCCAGCTCGAATAGTTAAGGCCGTTGTAGGCGCCCCACCAGTCGGTATACACGCGGTTGGTTTCGGCTCCGGTCCAATCCCTCATGCCGACGGGCAGGTTAGGCGGCGAGAATTTCTCGCCGAAGGTCGGCGCGAACGGGTCGAATTCCGACGTGAAGTCGTCCGTGACAATGCCGGTGAATTTGGCGGCGATGTGGGTCGAAGTGAACATGTAGAACTTCGCGATCACCCCTCTCTGGTCGTCCAGCGTAACTTCCTTGCGGTCGCATAGACGGCGGGTGGCGCCGGCGAACGGAGCGATTTCCTTCGACTGCGGGAAGAGGCTGATGAAGTCCGGAACGATGCGCGCCTCGCCCACGCACGGCCACACGGGCTCGGGCGCGAATCCGGGGACAATCTGATTATTGGGGTTGGCCCCTAAGCTTTGAGTGGGGTTCTGGGGGTTGTTCGCGTTATAGCCGCTGGCAATCTGGGCCTGATCGGGCATAATGAAAATCGAGGCCAGCCCGCCGAACTCCTGCGTCACCGGCGCAATGTAATTGTCGCCGATGAGGATGTTCTTGTCCTCTTCTTTCACCAGTTCATAGCCCGCAGGCAGAACCGATTCCACCACGTACGTGCCGGCGGGCAGCATGGGAAGGCCGAACCTATAGGCATCGCTCGAGTCGGGATTCGTCGTGCACTTGGTGCAGTTCGTGCCCGTGGGTTTCCCAGTCTGTGGATTGATGCCGGTAACGCTGGGGAACGAGTACATGCCATCATAAGGCGCCGGCTGAAGCTGATTGAAGCTGTGCAAACCGTCGTAGCACTTGTATTGGGAGTCGTACGGCAGCGGCGTCACGGGCGGCCCGCCGTGCAGGGAACTGTACAAGTTGAGGTAGTTCGGCTGGTCTTTCAGCGTGAAATAGAAGAGATCGGCGGTTGACTGGCCCGGGCAGTTCATATTGGGAATGCCATCGGACCGGAAGCCCTGCGCCCAATCGTCCCAACTGCTGGTCTGGGTGGTGTCGATCAACGTGAGCGTCGGGGTGACGCCATCCGCTGCAAACCCCTCCTGGTAAAGGTTCATGGTGACATGCGGAATCAGAGGGGTCCACTGCGTCTGGACGAGCATTTGCGGGTCGTCAAACGGACGCGTCGAGGCGTAAACCACATGCCCGTGGATGCCGCCGTTCTCGCCGGGCACGTAAGGCGTCTTGCCGAATTCGATGAAATTGTTCTGGCCAATGAAGCCCTGCCAGCCCTCGGCGGCAACCCAAGGCGGGTCGATTCGGCCCGTGGACAGGTAGGTGGTGCCGATGGTGGGCGGCGCGCTGGTTCCAGGCCCACCCGCTATCGAGTAATCGGTGCAGTCCGCAGTCTTGCAATAGACCGCACCCGGTACCCGGAGGTTCAAGGGCAGAGAAACCTGTTCGGCCGTGTTCGCCAGGAACTTGCCAATGGTGGAGCCTCCGCACGGTGGATAGCCGGTTACCCCGCACGCCGCTGAGCCGTCTGCCGGCCCGCCCGCGTCATAGACCGTGTGTATTCCGGTAGTCTTGTAACGGGTGGTATCCGCTTCAACCACATACCAGTTGAACAGCGGGAAGGTCTCGTTGAAATTGGCGGTGCCCTTAAAATCCGTGAGGAGATTGTTGGCCAAACTGCCGTCGCGGTACCGGACGGTTGTGTTAATGAGAGGAATTCCCGCCTCATCTGCCTGCGAAACGCCATCCTTGTTGTCGTCGATGAAAGTCCGGGTATTGAGGTTAGCCTGCCACTGCTGTTCACCGACGTGTCCCAGATCAGTGGTGGTACCACCGGACAAGGATACGGGCGTGGAAAGACCGTCCACAATCTGATCGTTCCACTGGTCGAAGACGGTGAGTCTCCAAGTACCATCGGGAAGGCCGGAGAGCGTAAAGGTGCCATCGGCGTTGCACTTGGTGAACGCGAAATCCTCGCCGTCGGGATCTCCGAAGCTCACGTAGCACTGCGTCCAAGAGAAGGCGTCGTGTGAACCGCTGTCGTAGAGTCTCTCATCCGGCGTCCGGCTTATGCGCTCGCCGGTAATCGTGCCCTTCAAGGTATTCTTGCAGTTCGTACCGGTGACGTTGAGGTCGCTGCCATTGCAGACGCCAGCGAGGCGGCTATTGATGACTTTCGGGTTGGCAAAGCCGATGGAATCGTGGTAACCCGCCGGTCCATACTCCTGGAAGTAGGATGGCTCGCCGATCCGGATGAAATTATCGAGGGCCTTCTGGCCGTCCAGGGTGTTGGTCTGGAGCCACTCTTCGCCTCTCGCAATCCGGTCGGCCCCCGGCGTTGCGATCACGCTGAAGAATCCCGGCATCAGGTTCTGAACGACGGCCTGCCCCGTCAGCGGGGATAGTGTTTTGCCGTCGGATTCGTACCTCGGGCAGGTAACGATCATGCCCGTGATGCCCTGTCCCTGCTTTGTAATCGGGCAAGCATTCAACCCGGTGGCCGGATCGATCTGTCCGTCCAGGCTGTTCGACAACGGCATGTTGAACATGTCGTAGGTCATCTGACCGGTGACGTCACCGAAGCGGCCGACTTGGTCAACCAGGACGAGGTTGAAACCACCCAGACCCGGTTCGTTGGTCGCCAGCACGTCGATTCCGCCGCCGGAATCCTGCTCACCGTTGAGTGGGAAATCGTCCTCGAACACATTCACCGAGAGTTTTCCCGGCGGGAAGGGAGTGGCTTCCACGAGCACCGTGACGGCCGTCTGCCCGACGGCGATCGGAGCGCCGCCCATGGAGTGGCCGGTGACGGCGTTTCCGGTATTGAACGGATTGGCGGCGTCGCCCGGCAGGACCGAGATGTAATAGCGCTTGTTTGGATCCAGAACAACCTGGCTGGGAAGCACGGGCGTCTGTTGCGTGGCGGTAGTCCTGCAAGCACCATTGCCGACATCGCAAACCGCCTGAACGTGCTGCCCGTTGGCGGGATTGATGATTGTCTGGCCCGATTCGCAGGATAGCGTCCCGGTGCAGCCCTGGGCCACGAAATCCATGTGGCTGGTGGCGAAATTGACGCCCAGCAGCGGAGTGGGAGCGCTCGCCGTACCCTTGTTCATCGTCTGCGATGGGTCGACGAAGACGGTCTTGTCTTCCTCGATAATCCACCTGTAGTCCTGGCCGGCGAGAGGAACTCTGGTCTTGCCGTCCACCACCGACACGTTCAGACCGCGCGCCGCCGGGAAGTTCAGCGTTACGGTGGCGGCGAGACCGCTCTGCGTCCCCTGCGAGTTCTGCGCCTTGTAGGTAAAGGTGTAAATACCCGCCGCAGGGATGGACGCGTTGAACCCGCCATTCGGATCCATGGTAAGCGTCAATCCGGTCGGCGCAACGATCGTCGACAAGGCAACCGTCAGAGGATAGCCCGCAGTGTCTTTGTCGACCGACAGGACCCCGGGGGGCTTAATGCTGAGGTATGTGGCCATTGTCGACGTGTACGCGATGTTGTTGACGGAGATGCCTCCGTTCCCCTCGATCGTGGCCGCATTCAGTGTCACCTGAGCGATGGGACCGTTGCCGTTCGCCTGGTAATAGAAAATGTCCGGGGAGGTCCAGCCAGTGCCGGGAACATAAGTAAAGGTACCGTTCGCGTTCAGAGTCACCGTGCCCTTGGTCGGGACGGTGGAGACTTTGACTCCGTAGACGTTGATGTCGTTGGCGATCACGCCCTTTGACGGATCCGACACCGTCAGCGTCTGGCCCGGAACCACGGAGTTGTAGATGTCCGGGGTGGCGGTCGCAGCCGTGAACGCGGGGTCGCTTGGGAGTCCGCCGCTATTGATGCTGATGTAGGCCAGCATTCCGGCGTCGCGCTCAGTGGCGTTGCCCGACAGGCTCAACTCACGGTCGTACACCGGAAGGGTCAGCGCGGCCGCCGCGGCCCCATTCACCAGCACATCGTAGGTCTTGCCGGCGGCCATAAACACTTCGCTCTGCACACGGGGAGTGCCCGGCAAGGGGTTGCCGTCTTCGGCAATCAGCGCGAGTCCGTTGACCGCGGGTGATCCAGTTTGCGGTCCGACGATGGCAGGCACGTGCATGCGCAAGCCGGCGTTCACCAGACGCACCAGGACCTTTCCCGTGGCCGATCCGGAGGGCGGGGTCGCGGGTATGGTGGATCTGGCCGCGAACAAGGAAGCCGAGGCGTGGGTCTTGTCGAAAGCGACTCCATTAATGAGGTAATACAGCGGCGTGTAGTTCACCGCCGGCGGGTAGCAGGTTTGGTAAGTCGACGAAGCGGGATTCCCGCAACCGCCCGGCTGGCCGGACCACACCGCGGTCTCGCTGAAGTTCTTCGTGTTGACCGCGGCGCTGACAGCGTTGTTCTGGACCGGGTCGATTTCACTGAGAAGCAGCGGAACATCCGCATCATAGGTCACGCCGGGATATGCGGTGCCGGCTACGCCCGTCGTGGGCGCGGCGGTGACCACCACGATTCCGTACAGGCCCATGGGACCCTGAATCGACGGATGCGTGCCGGACTCCAACAGGTACGTTCCCGCCCGGGGGGCTTTCCATAGGAGCTGAGCCGTGGCCCCCACGGCCACCTCCGTGGAGAACGATTGCACGCGCGGCCCCTGCGGCGGCGGCGTGTTCGATAAGGGCGTGACGCCATTCGACCCAAGCACGCCCGCGATGGGCCAGGTGGTTGCATCCTGGATGGGGTGTGCCGGGCTCGGCTTGGTGGTCCTCACCGTTCCGAGACCCGCGCCCAACTGACCCACGATCATGAGCGAGGTGGGTATGTTGTTCGGACTGCCGCCCACCGGCGTGAAAGTGAGCTTATTGGTGAGGTTGATTTGCAGGTCTTGTCCCGTTGGAACGGTAATCACAACGGGGGACCAGCCGGTCGCCGACTTCAATGCGGCGCAAGTTGCAGTGGAACCAGGCAGGGCCAAACCGCAACTGTAGCCCCACATCGGGACCGTTGAGCCATCGGGCAGGGTGGCGCTGGCCGACCCCGCGGTCAGATTGACCTGCTGCTGGCCGAAGGCGGCAAGCGCCCCAGAGAGAAGAATGCCGACGACTGGTACCGCGGCCTTCAAAATGGATTTGAAATCGTTATTTCGCACGGTAAGTTCCTCGCTCCTCGACGTTACTTGGACTCGTCAATCACAAATTCCCGGGAATCCACCAGCATCATCATCAACATTCCGCCGGGGAAAACGTTGTTGGTAGTGATCTCGCGCTCGTTGTGCGAGTGCCACATAAATGCAAAGCCCCGCTCGTCGGCCGGGTTGGCCTGGGTATTGGCGGGCAGAAAAGAACTGGTGGGCCCAGTCGCGCGGGTGGTCGCGTCCGGACCAAGATAGGGACTGCCGCTATACCATGCGCCGTTGGTGAAAATGTTCGCGTCGGGCAGGGTTGCGGGTCCGCCGCCCTCGACATCGCCGAAGGGAGCAACCTGCACTGGCTTGAAGTGGTCCTGGCACCACTCGTAGTAGTTGATCGCGGAGGGAGGCGCCGGTGGAGTGCTGTTGGCGGTGTAGTAGCCGTTGGTATCCGGATAACAGAAAGGCGCGGCGTTAGAGCCGGGAGCATCGGCGTGATTATGGCCGTACATATCCCAGTTCAGGCCCCTGCCTGTAAAATAGAAGATCCCATCGAACGCCAGCCCCGGTGTCGTCGTGGTGGTGAACTGCAGAGGTCCGGCGAGATTGGCGGCCGGATTGGTGGTGCTGAGAATCAAATTCCCGTCGCGCGCCAGAATACGCACGTGGTTGGCGTGCTCGTGGAACGGATGTTGCCACCGGCCCTGGCCTATGACGCGGATCAGCACCTGCTCACCGGGATGCATGTGAGGGTTGCCGTTGTAAGGCTGGTGCGGATACTCGGCCCCGTAGTTGCCGTCCATGTCGTCGGGCATCGAGCGTCCGTTGATCAGGAAGTATGCGGGATGGTAAGGCTCGGTCGGGACATCGAGACTACATCCGGCATTCCCAGCCGTGCAGGTAGCCCTGGCAATGACCTCGGCCTCCGCCTGGTGGTGAATGTTGGGATCCATCTCGGCGAACTGGAACAGGTACTCCCGGTCGTAGCAACTCTTGGCGTGATCGTAGCCGGCCTTGGCCAGCCGGAAATCGGCTTCACCATGGGCCGCTTCCACCAGCAGGTTGGCCGCTGCCAGCCCGCCTGTGCAGGCGCTGCTGACGTTATTCGGGAGCACGATGATGGCGCCGTACAAGCCCATTTCCACCTGCAAGTCTGCTTGCGTTCCGCTGTAATAGGCGCGCGTCCCTGGCGACGACGCGGTGAACGTATAGGTCACCGAGCCGTTGTGCGCCGCCTCCTGCGTAAGCAGTCCTGCGACCCCGCCCGTTGGCGTCACTTTAAAGCCGGGAAACAGAATCGATGTGTTGCCGGCCGCGGCGGGCAGATTGTTTGTCAGCGTCACCGTGACCGTCTGCCCTTCCGTGACGATCAGCGTGGGGCCGGGTACCTGCCCCATCAACGCCGGGCAGTTCGCGGTGGTGATAGCCGCCGGAGCAAAGGTCGGCGCAAAGCCGGTGCTGCAGCCGTACCCCCAGGAGTACACCGCCGCCCCGTCCGGCTGGTTGAGGTAAAACTGTACCGCCGTCAAGTTGAATGTCGTGCCGGTGATGCCCGGAGCCGCGGCGTAAGCCCCCGCCGTGAGCAACAACGCCACCATCGGCGCCAGAAGCGCCCTAGTCTTCCAGTTTGTTCTTCTCATTTTCGTCGCCCTCATTGCCGCTCTCTTAGTTAATATGGACCTCGGTCATCAGCCCGCCGAAATTCTCGGCGTCGTTGGATAAGTGGTCGAGTTGGGGGGTAAACAGATAAAATATGCTGCCCGACGGATACAGCGCTGTATTCGTCGCATCCAGAATCACGTCGAGCGACTCGCCGCCAGCCAGCGTGATCGAGTTGGTGTTGTAGAACATGTTGTTTCCCGCTTGATCCCGCAACAGCTTGGCATTGTATCCGACGACCGTCATGGGAATTCCCAGTGAGGCCAGCGTCTGATACTCCGTGACGTCCAGGTCGGAAATGCGCAGGAGCGCCTTCTTGCCCGCCGGAATGTTGATGATCGCAGGCAGCGGCTGCGAGTAATGCTTGGTACCATCCGCCGATTGCGTCTCCATCGCACCGGGCGTGACGGTGTCGGGGTAGCTCCGCCCATTCAACAGGAAGTACTTGTCCTTCATGTCCACGAAAGCTTCCGGGTTGAAAGTCATGCCGACAAAGTGGAAATTGGGGTCGAAGCCGTGGATCTGGATGGGATACTCGACATCGTAGTACGTCGAGCCGTCGCCGTCGTTATAGGCGTACTTGCCGACTGGATTTCCGGGGGTGCCGGCCCGAGGCACCGAGTTGGAAGTGGCCGGCAGGTTAGTGCTGCACAGGATATCGACGGCGGTATTGCAGACCGTCCGCAGATCCGCGTTCTTACCGCTCAGGTTCAGCCCGTTCTGGTACTGGAGCGCTGCATAGAGGCTCTGGCCAGGGGGCACCTGATTCTGCCGTGGGCGAACATAGAGTTGCCCGACCATGCCCATCTGCAAGTGTTCGGGAGGCGTGATATGGCAGTGCCAGAAGTAAGTGCCAGCATCCGGGGCCAGGTAGTAATACGTGAAGCTGCCGCCGATGTTGATGGCAACCGAGGCGTCGGGCACGCCGTCGTAGAACGACGAAGCGTTGGGATACCCGTGGAAGTGGACCGTGTGCTGCTCGAACAGGTCCGGCCGCATGATCATGCCCACGTTGGTCAAAGTGAGAAAGAACTCGTCATCCTCATCTATCGCCATCAACGGCGCCGGGATGTTGCCGTTCATCACTCCGACATCCATGATGGGGCGGGGGTCGACATGCCCGGTTTGACATCCGGATTGACTGTTTAATGTGCACCCGGTTAAGGGCGCGCTGACAGTAACGGTGGGTGGCGTTGTATACCCCGCACCCGCATAGGTAATAGTGATAGCGGTAACTTGGCCGTCTGCGATGCTTACGGTTGCGATAGCGGGGGAAACTCCGCCTGGTGCGCTGAAGGCCACGGTTACCGGCCCATAGTAACCACTGCCGGGGTTGTTAATCGTAACGGTATCGACAACGCCGTTGGCAACAGTCGCCGTCGCCGTCGCCCGAACACCGCCCGGCGTCGGATAATCCTGGTCTGGATCGCCCATCAACCCCACGGCGCCGTTATACGTAAACGAACCCGGGCCGTTCAAGTCGATCGTCGTGGCGGGATCGCCGGGCTTCAGGGTGCCCGGAAACACGGTATTGAAGGTGGCCGGATACTGGGTACCAGGCTGGCCTTGGGACATGTCGTAGAGCCCCGATAACGGGCCGAACGAGAACATGTACGTCTGCGTGCCGTCTGCCATGGTCGAATAACCGTCTCCGCCCGAGATCTGTTGGCATTTGATAGCGCCGTGCACAGTTGCTGCGGTCGGCGCCATATACCCAGCCGAGTTGGTAGTGTATTGCGTCGGACCGAGGTACAGCGGTTGCGAGTTATTGTTGGCAGCCGTTGGGTGGGTCGTAAAGGTACTGGTTGGACATTGAACCCTGAATGATTGTGCGGTTGCGCACAGTGCCGCAGCACAAATAAGCACCACAAGGAGATAGGGGGTGCCCAGTTTTCTGTTCGACATTCATCCTCCTGCGCCGCAGCACGCGGCGTCCGTTTGGTAAAGCTAACCGTGGCTCGCGGCCCATCGAGTTCACGATTGAGCATCCACGGTCTTTCGACATCATCTCCGGATCTGCAGTTTGTGTCTTTGCTTAGGAGCAAATGACAAGAAAAAAGGGGGCCGGAGCATTTGAGGGCTAACCTCGGCCCCTCTATCCCACGCTTGTACATCCACGGTGTTCTGGCGGTTCGATTCTCCCGCCCAATGCCGAGGACGGCCGGGAAACTCGATACGCCACGACTGACTTATGGTGGCTGCGCGCTGGCCGGCGATGACGTGCCCGCGGGTTAGGAGCCGGCAGGCGCCTTGGAGGGCTGTGTTTGCGGCGCAGGTGGCTTTGGCTTCGCCGCATCGGCCGGAGCCTTGGTACCAGGTGTCGCCGGCGCGGATGGCTTCCGGTGTAATTCAATGGAGCCGCCGGTGCCGACCTCGATCGCCCGTGAGTTCTCCTCGGTTACGTCTTGCGCCCGCACAATATGCGGGGTGATGGCGAATACAATTTCTGTTTCCCGGTTTTCTCGATTGTCCTGAGCGAACAGGTACTTCAGGATAGGAAGGCGGCTAAGCCAGGGATAGCCGCTCAACGATTGCGTCTCCGAGTCCTCCAGGATGCCGCCCAGCAGGTTGACTTCGCCATCTGCCAGCCGGGCCGAATGCTCGATGCGGCGTTGGCCGATGATGGGCTCTGTGATTCCGCCAATCGTCTCCGTACCGGATACGGAGGAGATCTCCAGCGCCATCTTCAGGGTGACTTCGCTGTTGGAATGAATGTGCGGAGTAATATCGATGTTCACGCCGACATCCAGATACTGGAATTGAGTGCTTACCAGGGGACTCACGCTGCTTCCACCAACGACGCCGGGCTGGAACGAGCCAGTGGCTATGGGTACGCGGTCGCCGATCCTCAGTGTGGCCTTCTCGTCATTTAGAGTTCGAATCTCGGGATTCTGCAGGAGCTTGGTGTTGCTATCGCTCGCCAGGAACGTGAACGAACCTCCTGAAACGCTCACCGAGAAACTGCCAAAAGTGTATCCAGCGCCTCCGGCCGCGGTGCTTCCGCCGGAACCGGGCGGCAACAGACCGAAGCTGGCCGTGGTAGGCAGGTTCGTCCCCAGGGTGCGAATCTTGTCGCGGCTTACCTCCATCACGGCGACGTCGATCACCACCTCGGGCTTGGGCTTGTCGAAATCCGCCAGCAGTTTCTCGGCTAGGGTCAGTTGGTCCCACGTGCCGCGCAGAATCAGGCCGTATTGCGCCGTGAGCAGTTGGACGCGGCTGACGTCCAGCACCTGGCGGACCAGGTTGGCCGCTTCCTGTAATTCGGCCGCGGTCGTGATATTTCGCAGGTAGAACGTCTTCATGACGCTCTCTTCATACTCCTTGCGTTTGTTGGGCGACTCCGCGGCGATCAGAATCGTGTTCGGCGTGATCGGACGCCAAAACGTCTTCGACTGGAGGCGAACCATGTCCAGCGCTTCGCGCAGCGTCACATCGGCAAGGTCGATCGAGATCTTTTGCGCCTTGTAGTCCGGATCCGTGAGCACATTGATCCCCGCCAGTTTGCAAATGGTCTTGTAAACGGTGTCCGCATTCGCGGTCACGCGCAAGGTGACGGTAGTGTTCGGGAGGGGCTGCAATTCCACCGCCTGGCCCGTCCCTTCGACCAGATTGGCAAGCGGCGACTCGATCTTCGGCACCGTCAACACCCGCTCCCGCCGGCGAATCAGGTCGGCCGTGTTTCGCACCTCCTGCTGCGCGATGAAGCTGGAACTGTCGATCGCCACCGCCTGCTGAAACTCCGCCAGTGCTTGTGTGAGTCCGCCCGTGTTGCGCAACATCTGGCCGCTGTGGACGTGCTGCATGGCGACATTGAAGCGCAGGCGCGTGTAGGCGGCAAAGTATTTCGCGTTGTTGGGCGCCAGCGTGTAGGCTTGCTTATAGTGCGCGAAAGCCGCATCGTACTCCGTCTTGTGCTCCGCCTGGAGTCCATGAGTGAACTCGTCTTTTGCACGATCTGCGTAGACAGGCAAGCTGAGCGCGGTGACGAGCATCAAAATAGCCATCCGCTGACGATTGATCATGGCGCAGGTCTCGACCGATCTGGTTTCGTGTTCCTACCCATTCTTAACGTATTGCCCCCCACATGTATTTGCGTTGGAGCAAGGATACCCGGTACTAGCGAGATTTCCTATGCGCATCGGCGGGAATATATGAAGCCGCTTGTTCCGGCTGGGCATGGCTTGATTCGGGTCCAAGGGTACCTGGCCTACGGCATAGCGACATCGAGGCCAGCGTCGCGAAAAGCGACGTTGTCGCAAAAAGCGACAGACTGGCTCGCCCGCGCGCCGACGCACTGGGCATAACTCCTTAGGCCACTACTAGTTGCCATGCCGCCCAGACGGACGGCTTTGGCCATCGGTATGCACATGCTTAGCCCGATTCGCATGAACACCGGAATCATGGACAACAGTCGACTGCTTGTCGCAATCGTAATTGATAGCAATTTCTGCCATAACGGCTATAGGGAGCCGCAGGAGATCTGTGAGAGCTATGCCGGAAACGGGGAACAATATGTATCCACAAAGTGACCCCCTCTGTAGTCGGTCGAACAGCGCCATTCACCTGGGTATTATTCACCGTAACAATGGGAATAACCATGGTGGGACGGTAGTGGAGCGCCCTCCGCTGTTTGCCGGCATTTTGCCAGGGGACTACACAAGAATCGCCGCCGGCGCGCGAGTCAAGGAGTTCGCGCGCGGTGAGATGCTGTACATGGAGGGCGACACTGTGCGGCAAGTCCTGCTGCTCACCTCGGGCTTCGCGAAAATGGCGAAGCTTGGAATGAGTGGTACCGAAGTGCTCCTCAGGTTTTGTGTGCCCGGCGACTCCCTTGGTGCGGCGTGCCTGTTTTCTACTGGCAAGTACTGCACAACGGCGCACGCATTTCGGTTATGCCGCGCACTCGTCTGGGATGCGCCCGCTTTCAAAGCTCTGGTGGAGCGTTTCCCGGTTCTGCACCAAAACATGGCTCGAATTCTCAGCGAGCACTTGCTGGAACTCGAAGAGCGATTTCGTGAAGTGGCAACGGAGAGAGTTGGTCCGCGGGTTGCCCGTCAGCTCGTGCGATTACAGGAAAAGATAGGCCGGCCGGTCGATGGTTCGGTCGAAATCGGCCTTTCGCGCGAAGAACTGGCGCAGATGACCGGCACGACCTTGTTTACCGTAAGCCGGCTGCTCTCAGCATGGGAAGCGCGCGGGATAGTGAGGGCCCGCCGTGAAGCTGTGACAATTTGCGACATTCAGTCGGTGCGGGCGATCGGGAGAGGGGACGAATCGCCGTGCTCCACGAAGCCCATTTCAGGCTGGAAACCGTTGTATCAAAAGGCTTTCAGCGCGGCTGGGTAGGCCGGCTCCCATGATGCCGTTTCCAAGATGCCGCGCCGCTGCGCCCTTGCGGTCCAAAGCTACCCGCGTGGCTGGCCGGATATCGGCTTCTGGCGAGTTGGCAGCGTCGCATTTGCGCGCGCGCAAAGACACGCCGTCTCCGTCTCGCTCATCATCGGCTATTGAAGGCCTGAATGAGGCCGGCGAACTCGAGGAGTGCGCAATGCCGGGGCGGCCCGGGCGGTTCCTGCAAATGGCGTTTTACGTAAGTCCGGCGTCTGCCCAGGCTACTCCGAACCAAGTACGGCTTGGACAAGTGCGTCACGTTGATCTGGAGCCAAACAGATGGAGAGGAGGACGAGCCAAATGCGGCGGATAGCTCTTGCAATAGCGGTGGTTGCGGCGATAGCTGGGTCATACGGACTTGGCCGGCGCCATTCGAATTCGCAAACAGGCGGCAACACGGGGGGGCGGGTACTCTATTACGTGGATCCTATGCATCCGGCCTACAAGTCCGACAAGCCTGGTGTTGCTCCCGACTGCGGAATGCCGCTTGAACCGGTCTTTGCCAGGGACTCCGGGAGCACGCCGCCATCTTCGACGCTCGCGCAATTGCCCGCGGGTGCGGTGAGCATCGATCAGGCCACGCAGCGATTAGTGGGGATCCGGCTCGCTCCGGTGGAAAAAAGCGGCGCCACTCGCATCATCCGCGTGGTGGGCCGCGTGGTTCCTGAAGACACACGGGTGTACCGGGTCAACCCCGGTGTGGACGGATTTGTTCGAGAGACTTACAACGATTCGGTGGGAGTAGCGGTCAAGAAGGACCAGAAGCTGGCGGCCTATTATTCACCCGACTTTCTGCCGGCTGCTTCCGGTTTTCTGGCCGCGGTGGAACGCGTGCCGGGCGCCGTGGGCACCGACGGGAATCGGACGGTTCCATTCCCCGGCGCTTTGTCCAAGCAAGGCCTTAGTAGTATTCAGGGCTATACCGATCGTCTGCGCAATCTCGGCATGGGCGATGCCCAGATCAAGCGGATGACCGAAAGCCGCCTGCTTCCCGAGAATATCGATGTCGTCGCGCCCGTCGACGGATTCATTCTCGCCCGAAGCATTTCGGCGGGACAGCATTTCGAGCACACCACGGAGTTTTACCGCATCGCGGACTTGAGCCGGGTGTGGGTGGAGGCCGAGATTTACGAGAAGGAGGCGCCGTATCTGCGCCCTGGCGGCATGGCACAGATCAGCTTGAGAGGCCAAGGACGCCAGTTGTCCGCGCGCATAACGGACAGTCTGCCGCAATCCGAGGCCGGCGGCGGGACGGTCAAGCTTCGCCTGGAAGTCGACAATCCCACATTCGTCTTGCGGCCCGATTTGTTGGTGGACGTCGAACTGCCTGTCCGCCTGCCGCCCGCGGTCACGGTACCGCTGGACGCATTGGTGGATTCCGGAGCGCACGCGCGTGTCTATGTCGAACACGGCGACGGTGTCTTCGAGCCTCGCGAGGTCGAAACCGGATGGCGCTCCGACGAACGGGTTGAGATCCGGCATGGGGTTCAGCCAGGTGAGCGTATCGTTGTTTCGGCCACCTTTCTGGTCGACTCGGAAAGCCGGCTGAAAACGCCAGCGTCCGGGCCCGCACCGGCGCGCACCACCGACAGGCCGGCTGGTATGCCCGCACACATGGCGGCAGCCAAGACGGCGACAGATCCGAGTTGCGGGATGCCGGTGGACGCAGCCAAGGCGGCGGCTTCCGGCAACACTCTGGTTTCTGGCGGCGCCACTTACTATTTCTGTTCCAAGGAGTGCAAACAGAAGTTTCAGAATAGTCTCGCCGGACCTGGAGTGTACCCTGCCAGCAGGCGCCAGGGAGATTGAGGGTGATTAACAGGATCATCGACTTCTCCGTAGAGCACAAGCTGGCGGTGATCGTTTTGACGGTTGCCGCCTGCATCGCCGGATGGTGGGCGATGGTCACGCTGCCTCTGGATGCTACTCCCGACCTGAGCGACACACAAGTCATTGTCTTTTCACGCTGGGACCGCAGTCCGGATATTGTCGAGGACCAAGTCACGTATCCGATCGTCACTGCCATGCTGGGCGCGCCGCGGGTCAAGGCGGTCCGGGGCTTTTCCGATTTCGGCTACTCCTACGTGTACGTGGTCTTTGAAGATGGAACCGATCTGTACTGGGCGCGGTCCAGAACGACAGAGTATCTCTCCAGCGTGCTTCCCCGTTTGCCGGAAGGTGTCACAACCGAGCTTGGCCCGGATGCCACGGGCCTCGGGTGGATCTATCAGTACGCCCTGGTGGACACCTCGGGCAAGCAGAACATCGCCGATCTGCGCTCGTATCAGGATTGGTACCTGCGTTATTACCTCCGGTCGGTGCCGGGCGTGGCCGAGGTTGCGCCAATCGGCGGTTACACGCGCCAATACCAAGTGAACCTTGACCCGAACCGTCTGCGGGCGTACGGCATCCCGGTAAGCCGTGTGGTGGAGGCGGTGCGCAGCGGCAACAAGGAGTCCGGCGGACGATTGCTTGAATTCGGCGGCACGGAGTACATGGTTCGCGGCCGCGGTTACGCGCGCTCGATCGAAGATTTCGCGAACATCCCGCTCAGCGTCACAGACAACGGTTCGCAGATCCGCATCAAGGACGTTGGCCAGGTGGGGATGGGTCCCGATCTGCGGCGGGGCGTCGCCGATCTGGATGGCACGGGCGACGTCGTCTCCGGTATCGTCGTCATGCGCGACGGCGCGAACGCCCTGGATGTAATCAACCGGGTGAAGGCCAAGATCAAAGAGGTCGAGCCGGGGTTTCCGGCGGGGGTGAAGCTCATTCCCGTCTACGACCGTTCGGAGTTGATCCACAAGACGATCGGCACGGTGACGGAGACCATCGTTGAGATCCTGATCACGGTCGCACTCATCATCCTGGTTTTTCTGTGGCACTTCCCCAGCGCGGCCATCCCCATCGTCACCATGCCGGTCGCCGTCCTGCTGGCGTTCATTCCGTTCCGCATGATGGGCATCAGCGCCAATATCATGTCCCTGGCGGGAGTGGCCATCGCGTTCAGCGAGTTGGTGGACGCTTCCATCGTGGTGGTGGAACAGACTCACAAGAAACTCGAGCTGTGGCAAAAGACCGGGCGCACGCGCGATTACCGCGAAGTGGTGATCGGCGCCATCAAGGAAGTGGCCGGGCCGACTTTCTTCGCGCTCCTGGTGATCGCCGTCTCATTCCTACCGGTGCTGACGTTGCAGGCCGAAGCCGGCCGCATGTTCAGGCCGCTGGCGTATACCAAGACACTGACCATGCTGGCGGCCGCGCTTTTGGCGGTCACACTGGATCCCGCCTTGCGCGTGCTGCTGACCCGCCTCGATCGCTTCGACTTCCGGCCGGCATGGCTTTGCGTGGTTGCGAATCGATTGCTGGTGGGCGACGTGAAGTCCGAAGAGCGCCACCCCGTCAGCCGGCGGCTGATACGCGTGTACGAGCCGGTAGTGCGATGGACGCTGCGCTGGAGGTGGGCCGTCATCGGCGCCGCGCTGGCCGTGGTCGTCGTGACCATACCGGTTTTCTACCACCTGGGATCGGAGTCCATGCCGCCGCTCGACGAAGGCTCGTTGATGTACATGCCTACGACGCTGCCCGGCATCTCCATCGGCCAGGCGCAGCAGTTGCTCCAGACCACCGACCGCATTATCCGCCAGTTCCCGGAAGTGGATCGCGTGCTGGGCAAAGCGGGGCGCGCGGAAACCGCCACCGATCCGGCGCCGCTCTCGATGCTGGAGACCGTGATCACCCTCAAGCCGCGCGAGGCGTGGCGGCACGTCGATACCTGGTATTCCTCTTGGGCCCCGGAATGGGCGAAGCGCGTATTCCGCCATATTACGCCGGATACGATCTCGACCGAGGAACTGGTCAGCCAGATGAATCGGGCGCTCCAGATTCCCGGTGTCAGCAACGCGTGGACGATGCCCATCAGAGGGCGCATCGACATGCTGACTACCGGCATTCGGACACCTGTGGGGCTGAAGATCGCAGGCTCCGATGTGAAGGGCATTCAGGATATCGGCGCGGATATCGAAGGGTTGCTAAAGACCGTGAAAGGGACGCGCACCGTGCTCGCGGAGCGCACCGCCGACGGCTACTTTCTCGATTTCAACTGGGACCGCGAACAACTGGCGCGGTATGGCATCAGCGTCGATGACGCCCAGAGCGTGGTCGAGAATGCGATCGGCGGCGACAATGTCAGCACCGTGGTGGCCGGGCGCGAGCGCTATCGCGTGAACGTCCGCTACCAGCGCGATTTCCGCAGCGACCTGGGCGCGCTCGGCCGCGTCCCCGTTCCGGCCGGCGGCCAGCGGCAATTGCCACTGAGCGATCTGGCGCAAATCAGCATGGCCACCGGGCCGTCCATGATTCGCAATGAAAACGGCCTGCTGACGGGATACGTTTATGTGGACCTGGCGGGCCGCGACCCTGGAAGCTACGTCGCCGAAGCGAATCAACTGCTTCGCGACCGCCTGAAACTGCCCACCGGCTACTCCATCGCCTGGAGTGGGCAATACGAAGCCATGGAGCGGGTGAAGGAGCGCCTGAAACTGGTGGTGCCGGTCACGCTCTTTCTGATTTGCCTTCTTCTGTACATCAACACCGGGTCGATGCCCAAGACAATTATCGTTTTGCTGGCAGTACCTTTTTCGGCTGTGGGTGCAATCTGGTTTCTGTATTTGGCCGGCTATAACATGAGCGTGGCTGTTTGGGTGGGGTTGATTGCCCTGCTGGGCATCGATGCCGAAACAGGAGTTTTCATGCTGCTCTACCTCGACTTGGCTTACGAGGAGGCAAAGCGCGAAGGCCGCCTGCACAGTCTCGGCGAACTGCGTGAAGCCATCGTTCACGGCGCCGCGAAGCGTCTGCGGCCGAAGTTCATGACGTTTGCCACCGTGTGCGTCGGCCTGTTTCCCATCATGTGGGCGACGGGCGCCGGTTCCGACGTGATGAAACGGATTGCAGCCCCGATGGTCGGCGGCATTTTCACCTCCTTTGTTCTCGAGTTGCTGGTATATCCGGCCATCTACGAGGTCTGGAGGTGGAACACGTCCGTCAAGAGACTGGTGAGGCCTGATGAATACGCGAAGGAAACTTTGGGAGATTTCGGACTAATGACTCAGTCGCCGCCCCTGAATGTTGCCGGTGACTAGCTCGCGGTTAGCAGCGGCATGGGCACTGACGAGTATCGGGTGATATCGGGTAAGAGAATGGTTGCGGTGATCGCGATTGCGAGGCGAACGGATATGGCGCAGGCAAAGGATGCGGCAATGATCGGCGTCGCGAAGACGCGAGGGTTCCACCAGCGGGGCATGACGAATGCCGGCTGTCTGTTTGCCCTCTTGCTTCTGGCTACGGCTGCCATCGCTCGGAACGACGCCCCGGTTGCGGCCGCCGGGACTTCCGCCCAAACTGCGCCGGCGCCGTCCGCATCCCAGGCCCCCCCTGCCGTCCCCCCAACGATATCCTACGTCGGCGGGCAACTCACAATTAACGCGCTCGATTCGACGCTGGGGGCCGTTCTGACGAAAGTGGCTGCTCTCACCGGCATGAAGATCGATGTTCCGGACGGCGCGAACAGTGAACGGATGCCGATTGTCGAATTGGGGCCGGGACCTGCGCGCCAGATCGTTGCATCGTTGCTGAGCGATTCGAGTTTTGACTATGTGATCCAGTCCTCCGATACGGATCGGGAGCGTATACAAAGCGTGCTGTTAATGCCCCGGGCGCCGAAAGGGAGCGGGGCCAATGGAACGGATGCGCTGGCGCGCGCCGCCCGCGGCCTCGAAGTGGCGGCCTTAGCTCCACCCGAGTCGCCGGCGGCCGATAGTCCCGTTCCGCCCGCCGCACCGGATGCGAACCTTAATCCCGCGGCAGCGGCCACGCAGCCAGCGCCAATCCAGCCGGATCAAACCGGGCAGTTCCCGCTATTGCAGCCGGATACAACCAATCCGGCGAAACCGGGTGCACTGACTCCGCCGCCGACGCTAAACCAGAGCAGCATCAGTCAACAGTTACAACAAATGTATCAGCAGCGGATGCAGATCACACAGCAGGACCACTACACAGGCACGCAGCCGCTGCCCGCGATCCCTGGAGTCAACAAGTAGCCGGGCGCGGCTGTTCGGCGTTCGATGACATTTCCGCGCCGGCAGCGGCGCCAAACCCCACAAGTGCGATCCAGGTGTCGTTACAATGCCCGCCTGAAAGACATCCTACGCGACCTGGACTTATCGATCGTGACGGTGTCGAAGGTGTTGCGCGATCATCCGAATTTCGGCGCGGAACCGCGCGATCGCGTGCTGAAGCGCATGAAAGAAGTGAATTACCAGCCGAATCCCGCCGTACGCTCCTAGCAGCCCGTGGTAATAATCCAGAAAACAGGTGACCTGGAGAATGTTTTGGTCGTCTATATTGCATGGCCATGGGAACCAGGAAGAACCGGGAGCGGCAGGAAGATCTGTGGGTCGTCA
>Ga0182027_10002895_pt1 | contig 27556 bp, 17 predicted proteins | sample 712E1DmetaG_FD_121300 | JGI IMG/M metagenome (GOLD analysis project Ga0182027, IMG submission 121300) | Permafrost microbial communities from Stordalen Mire, Sweden - 712E1D metaG (Illumina Assembly) | ecosystem: Environmental > Terrestrial > Soil > Wetlands > Permafrost | place: Sweden...
GCCTTGGTCAGTTTCGAACCCGCTTCCGCGCCCGCCACGACGAAGCTGGTTTTTTTCGAGACGCTCGATGTGACCTTTGCGCCCGCGCTCTCGGCGGCCTGGCTGGCCTCCTCGCGCGAGAATTCCGCCAGCGTGCCGGTGATGACGACGATCTTGCCCTGCAGGGGCTGGGTACCTGCCGGCGATTCCGGCGCGTCGTCTTGCATGCGCAGTCCAGCCAGCCCAAGCCTTTCCACCAGCGCCAGGTTTTCCGCCGTATGGAACCAGTCGTGGACCGTGCCCGCGATCTCGGGCCCCACGCCGTCCACGCTTTCCAGAGAGTCTTGGCTGGCAGTGGCCAGCGACTCGACGGACCGATAGCGCTTGGCCAGGACCTGGGCGACGCGCGCGCCGACATGGTGGATGGACAGTCCCACAAGCAGCCGCCACAGGGGCCGGTCTTTCGATGTTGCGATGGCCTGGATCAGGTTCTTGGCCGATTTCTCGGCGAAGCCGGGCAGGGTGGCGACGCTCTGGGCGTCGAGCTTGTAGAGGTCGGCCGGATCGACCACCCAGCCCCGTTCCACGAGCGCGGTGACGGTTTGGTAGCCGAGGTGCTCTATGTCCATGGCATCGGGCGAGCCGAAGTAGAACAGCCAGCGTGCCCCTTGCGCCGGGCAGCCTTTCTTGTTCGGGCAGCGCCAATCGGCTTCCTCGGCTTTGCGCACGAGGGTGGCGTTGCACGCCGGACAATCGCTCGGAAACTGCCAGGGCTGGCTTGTGGGCGGGCGCTGGTCCAGTACGGGGCCAACGATCTCTGGAATCACGTCGCCTGCTCGGCGAACGATGACGATGTCGCCTTCGCGTATGTCCTTGCGCTGGATTTCGCTTTCGTTGTGCAGGGTGGCCGACGAAACCGTCACGCCGCCCACGAGCACTGGCTCCAGCTCCACATATGGCGTGACCCGGCCGGTGCGCCCGGTATTGACGGCGATGCGTTTCACCAGGGCGGTCTTCTCCTCGGGCGGGAACTTGTAGGCCACGGCCCAGCGAGGCGCGCGGCTGGTCGCGCCCAGATCGGCGCGCTGGTCGTAGCGGTCGACTTTGATGACGATGCCGTCGATCTGGTAGTCGACCTGGTGGCGCAGCCGGTGCCATTTCGCGATGAAGGCGCTCACTTCGGTCAGCGAGGACACCTTCTCGATGGTTGGGTTGACGGGCAGGCCCCACTTCCGCAGGCGCGCCAGATCCTCCGAGTGCCTGGTGGCGCGCTGGCCGCCGACGGTTTCGCCTGGCGTGCCCATGCCGTAGCACCAGATGGCGAGCCCGCGCGCGGCGGTCACCTGGGGATCCTTCTGGCGCAGGCTGCCGGCCGCGGCGTTGCGCGGATTGACCAGCGGCTTCTCGCCTCGGCTGGCGAGATCGCGATTCAGCCTCTCGAATGTGGAAATGGGCAAGTAGACCTCGCCGCGCACTTCGAGCAGCGGCGGAAATCCACCACCAGGCAAACGCATGGGGATTTCCCGGATGGTGCGCAGATTGGCTGAAATTTCCTCGCCGACGCTGCCATCGCCGCGGGTCGCGCCACGGACAAACTCGCCCTGTTCGTAGACCAGCGAGACCGCGAGCCCATCGATCTTGAGCTCGCACACGTACTCAATTGCGCCCTCGGCGCCACGTTCGAGCTTAAGCGCCCAGGCGGTGAGATCTTCGGCCGAGAAGACGTTGTCGAGAGAGAGCATGGGCGATGCATGGTGGACGGGCGCGAACAGCTCGGAGGGCCTGCCGCCAACTCGCTGCGTGGGGCTGTCGCGGACGACCAACTCGGGGTGGCTCGCCTCGATGGCGCGCAGCTCTCTTTGTAGGTCATCGTACTCGGCGTCACTGATCGACGGCTGGTCGAGCAAGTAGTAGCGGCGGTCGTGCTCAAGAATGAGCGCGCGCAAGGTTTCTGCGCGCATCCGGGCGGAATCGATCGAGCTTGCCGGTGGATTCTCTTCGGCGGATTTGGTCATGAAGCCTGAGATCAGGCTTGGCCTTCGCCTAGGGCGCGATCGAGATCGGCCTCGACGGATTCGCGATTCGAGGCCCGGGCGACGGACAGCTCCTGAATCACCAGGCCGCGCGCGGTATCGAGCATGCGCCGTTCGCCAAAGGAGAGCGATTTTGTCTTCTTCAAGCGGTGCAGGTCGCGGAACACCTCGGCCACCTCGAACAAGGAGCCGGACTTGATCTTGTCCATGAAGGCCCGGTAGCGGCGGTTCCAGGTGTGGCGTTCGAACTGCACGACTTTCTCACGCAGGATTTGCAGAACTTCCTCGGCGTCCGCCTTGCCAGCCACCGGGCGCAGACCGACTTGCTCGGCCTTGTCGATGTGAACGAGAATCTTGAGATCGCTCGTGGTCAGGCGCAGGACGTAGAATTCTTGCACCTTCCCGCCGATCTCCTTCTTCTCGATATCCACGACCTCGGCGATGCCGCGAGATGGGTAGACAGCTTTTTGGCCAATCGTCAGCGTGAGTGCCAAGAGCATGCTCCTTGTTGGGCGGCCGAGGGACCGCATTGCTTCTTCGCGGACACTTTAGCGCACTATTTCCCCAACGATCCAGGGATTCGACGTTCCCTCGGTCCGGATCGCCAGTTCGACCGCGAAGAGGCGATCGAGATCAATGCGTTAAAACGCAGGGTGCCTGAGTGCTGTTTGGCTCTCGCGCGGCGATCTGTTTGGATTCGCATTGCTTCTGAGCCTACAATCGACAAGGCAGACGATGATTAGACGCGCGAACAAGACTCGGGGTATGTCCTTGGTGGAACTGATGATCGTCGTCGTGATCATCGGTATCTTGGCTGCGATCTCGGTGGTCGGATACCGGAAATACATCGCGCGCGCTCGGATGTCCGAGGCCACCGCCATGTTGGCCGAATTCGCCGCCAAGGAGCAGCTCTACTTTCTCGACAATGGACAGTACCTTGAAGCCCACAATGACAGCGTTGCGGCTCAATATCCGAGCCAGAACGAACAATCGGGCGAATTCTGGCCGCAAGCCCCCAGCGGTGCGGGCTTCGATTCCGCCCGGACGCCTGCCGCGGTCGCGCCGTTGCCTGCGTCGTGGAGAGCACTCGGCATCCGCCCGCGCTGGCAGCAGCTCTATTGCACCTACATCGTCAATGCCGGCCCTCCTGGTGGCCCCGTCCTTGGCACCGTGGGCCCGACACTGTGGACGAATGCGCCCAACGTACCCTGGTTTTACGCCATGGCCGCCTGCAACCTCGGTGGCGTGGCCGGATGGCCCGTTTCTGTCGCCGCAGGCGGCGCGAAGCCCGTGACGGTTCTCGTGCTGACGCATGACTCTCCGGCCATTCGGACGATAGACGAGAATCAGTAGCGACCTGGCTTCGCCGGCATTGTCCGAGGCCAGCGATCTTCGCGGCAACTGGGTCTCCTGTGAGTGCCAATTTAGGTCACTTCTTGTCCCATGATTCCCTGGCCTGGCCGAGAATGCGTTGTTTTCGGATCCTGATAATATGATTAATATTAAATGATTTCGTTAGTTTATGTTCAAGGGATGGTGGATTTTTAAGATGTCGGTCTGGTCTGGACCACGGTCGAAAGCCCCCAACGATCCTTCGCTTCGCCGCCGGGTTTCGTTCCTCGCTTCCGAATTCGGCCCATGATTGTCACCTATTGCGTGGTACCAGGACTTTGTCGAGTTCATCTTTCACAATACAAATTCAATACATACGCACAAATAATGGCTTCCATGGACGACATGGCACGGTGGCTGCATTGAAGGCGGCCAGGAGGCAAACAAATGATTAGAGCACGTAAGAAGAGCGGAGGTTTCACCCTGGTTGAGTTGATGATCGTCGTGGCGATCATCGGCATCTTGGCCGCAGTGGCCATTCCGGCATTCACCCGGTACGTCAAGAAATCGCGTACGGCTGAAGCTGCTGGCCACCTCAACAAGCAATGGGCTGGCTCGCTAACCTACTACGAAACCGATCACGTGGTTGTAGGTGGCGGGGCTCTGCCCAAGCAGTTCCCTGGTGCCACGGCTCAATGGTCGAACGCTGGTTCAGAGTGTGGCTGCCAGACGGGCTCCCGGTGCCCCCCTGGCGAGTCGGTATGGGGAAACGACGGTGTTTGGCTAGCGCTCAATTTCTCACTGCCCGATGCGCATAACTATATGCCTGGCTACTCCTCGACCGCAACCGGTTCCGGAGCTCAATTCACGGCCTTTGCCAAAGGCGACCTGAACTGCAACGCCACCCTCTCCACCTTCCAGCGAATGGGAAAGATCGACGGGAACGGTGACGTAACCGGTAGCTACCAGCCGGTGGTCACGAACGAACTCGAATAGCCATCGATTCGTCCCAGAACCAAGAAGCCCTGGCGCAATCGCGCCGGGGCTTTTTGCAATCGGGGCAAGTTGCTACACCGCTGGACCATCGCCGCGGGCCAGGATCGTATCCTTGGCCAGGCGTTGCTCGTGCTCGGGATGGTCCAGGTTGAAGTGCAGGCCGCGGCTCTCGGGGCGACGTCGCGCGCTTTGGATGATGAGTTCGGCGACCAAGGCGATGTTGCGCAATTCGAGTAGGTCGCCGCTGACTTGGAAATTCCAGTAGTACTCGCGGATCTCCTCGCGAATCATCTGCATGCGGCGGGCAGCGCGTTCAAGCCGCTTGTCCGAGCGCACGATGCCGACGTAGTTCCACATGAGGCGGCGGATTTCGTCCCAGGTGTGGCTGACGACCACCGCTTCATCGGCGACCGTGGCGTCCCCGGCATACCAGGGCGCGACCTGCGCGGGGCCATTGACCGAAACCTCGCGCACGTCGTCGGCCGCCCGGGCCGCGTAGACCAAGGCTTCGAGGAGCGAGTTGGAGGCCAGCCGGCAGGCGCCGTGCAAGCCGGTCATGGATGCCTCGCCAATGGCGTAGAGATTACGTACGTTGGTGCGGCCGTTGCTGTCGACCATGATGCCGCCACAACTGTAGTGGGCGGCGGGCACCACCGGGATGGGCGTTGTGCGCATATCGATGCCCAGCTCCAGGCAGCGGCGATGGATGTTGGGGAAACGCTCGATGAGGAAATCGCCCGGCAAATGGGTCATGTCAAGCGCGACATGGTCGTCACCTGTGCGCTTCAGTTCGGCGTCGATGGCGCGCGCGACCACATCGCGCGAGGCCAGATCCTTCATCTCGTGATAGCGCCCCATGAAGGCCGAGCCGTCGCGCAGGCGTAAGATGCCGCCCTCGCCGCGCAAGGCTTCGCTGATGAGGAAGGACTTCGCCGCCGGGTGATAGAGGATGGTGGGGTGAAACTGGAAGAACTCCATGTTGGCGATGCGTGCGCCTACCCGGTACGCCATGGCCACGCCGTCGCCGGTGGCCACGTCCGGATTCGAAGTGTAGAGGTAGACCTTGCCTGCTCCTCCCGTGGCGACAATCACTGCTCTGGCCGTGATGGTTTTCACCTCACCCGTGTTTTGGTCGTAGACGTACGCGCCGAAGACCGCGTTGGGGCCGCCGTACTTGGCGGTGGTCAAGAGATCCACGGCCATGTGGTTGGGCAGAAGCGTGATGCTGTCGCCGTAGGCACGCACGGTTTCAAGCAGGGCGTTGTGGATGGCCGCGCCGGTCATGTCGCGCGCGTGGACGATCCGCCGCGCGGTGTGGCCGCCCTCGCGGCCGAGGCTGAAATCGCCGTTCTTGTCGCGGTCGAAGGCCACGCCGATTTGGTTCGCCAGGTAGAGGATGTGCTCGGGCCCCTGGCGCACGCAGGTCTCGACGGCCTCGCGCGTGCAAAGGCCGTCACCCACGCGCAGGGTGTCTTCGATATGTTGTTCGGCGGTGTCGTTGGCCCCCAGGACGCCCGCCACGCCGCCTTGGGCGTGCTGCGTGTTGTTGTCGGTCAACTCGCGCTTTGAGACCAGAACCACGCGGCCGTGGGCGGAAGCCCGCAGGGCGAAGTACAGGCCGGCGAGGCCAGAACCCACTACCAAATAGTCTGCTTCCAAGATGACCGGAATCTAGCACCTTCCGAGTGGATTCTCCCGTCGTCCGCGCGCCAGATCGAGGGTATTCAGCTTGCCAGCGGATCGGGGAGGGTCGACGGTCTGTCGTGTTGGTTGTTTTCATCCTGCTCCTTCACTCGTTGGGGCGAGCGTAGCCCAGCTTTGCTGGGCGCAGCGAGGGGGGAGCCTTCGGCACTCGGGACCTACCACCCGCCCTACCACCCCCTCGGGCTCTGCCCTCGCCCTCGCCGGGGGACTGCGAGCGAGAGCGAGCCAGTCCCCCGTCAGATACGAAGGCTGTGTTACGATCGCGCTGAATGAAGGCGCGGGTCGTGCTGCCAATGCTTGTCGCAACTCTGTTCACCTCCGTGGCGTACGCGAAGGTTTGGAAGCACAGGCGCGCCGATGGAACCGTGGAATTCACCAGCGCGCCGCGCGGGGGCAAGGGGTGGGATTCGGTCTCGGAATTCGATCGGACGGGGGCGGCGGAGTCTGCCTCGGAGGTGATCTCCCTGCCGCAAAGGCGCGGCGCCAACGTGGTGTGGACGCGCGAGCGGGACGACGGCACGGTCGAATTCACGAATCTGCAGCCCGTGGGCAAGCGCTGGAAGGTGCTCTTCCGCTTCGGTCCTGGCAAGGCCTCGTCGCTTCGTGGCTCCTCTGACCTGGTCCCCGCGCGCGACACCTCGGCCGCGCGCTATACGCGCTACGACGACCACATTCGCGACCAGCAAGCCTGCTACGGTATTCCGCAAGCTCTCATTCGTGCTGTCGTTCGCACCGAATCGGACTTCGATCCGAACGTCGTCTCCAGTGCTGGCGCGCAGGGCCTGATGCAATTGATGCCAGCTACCGCGCGTGCCATGGGCGTGACCAATGTTTGGGATCCACGGCAGAACATCATGGGTGGGGCGCGCTATCTGCAACTGCTCGCCAAACGCTACTGCCACACCCCTGCGGTGGGCGGCGCCGAGGGGCGAACCGCAGATCTTGTCTGTTCGTTCGATGAGAAGATCAAGGTGCTGGCCGGCTATCACGCCGGGCCGGGCGCGGTCGACAAGTACGCCGGCATGCCTCCCTACGAAACGACCCGGTCGTACGTGACCGCTGTACTCCAGCGCTTCGAAGAGTATAGAAGACGAGAAGCGGCGCTTTCGGAATGGTCCGAGGCGGTGCCGCTCAAAGCGCGGTAAACTGACGTGGCCGAATTGGAAAAACAAGAACCCCGTCCCGGCTCTACGACCGGTACTCATGCCGCGATGGCTGAGCCTTCGGCCGAAGAGCAAGCCCTGGTGGCACGTCTTCGTCGCACCAGCGAGCTTGTCTCGGCCCAGCGCCTGCCGGAGGCAGAAGCCGAGCTTCTACTTGCGCAGGGCTCGTCACCGCGCGATTTGCGCGTGCTCAAGCTGCTGGCCCTGGTCCGCTTCAAGCTGGGACGCCTGGCCGACTCGCGCTTGGTCTACCGCGAGGCTTCCGGAGTCGCTCCAGAGGATCCCACGGTTCGTCTCAACCTCGGGCTCATCGCGCTCAAGCTAGAATCATTTTCGGAGGCGGCGCTAGAACTCGAAGCCGCGGTTCGTTTGCAACCCGACGATCGACGGGCCTGGAGCTATCTCGGCTATGCTTACGCTCGCAACGCGTCTCCTGCGCAGGCCGCGACGGCTTTTCGCCGCGCGGGTCAACACGAGTTGGCGGCCGAGATGGAGCGTGCCGCCTCGCCCTCGCATACGCCGGAGGCCGCGCTGGTGGAAGGTTTGCCGCTGTCGTCTCCCGTGGAGGTTTCAACCTCACCATCGCTGTCATCTGGCATGGCTACGCCCCGCCCGGTGCGGCGGCTTGAAGCCACGCCCATGCCCTCGCTTCAGCCCAACTCGGGCGGTGGGATCCCCGACGAAATGGCCACACTCGCCAGCTTCACGACCTCGCGTCTTTTGTCGTTGCCGACACTGTCCCAGCCGCTTGCGTCGCTGGGGCAGGGCGTACTGCGTTTTTCGGCGGGTTCGGAGACGCACGTGCGCCAGTCCGCCCTGCTCGTTGCCTTGGGCGGGCAAGGGCTGTCCCTCGCGCGCCGCCGAACCCGCGGTCATCTCAGCGAGGACACCCTGTCCAGCGATTCGGATCGCTTCTTCCGGGTCGAGGGTGGGGGTGACCTTTTGCTGTCCTCGACCGACCCTGCACGGGGGCTCGTTGCCCTGTCGCTCGATCGGGATGTTTTTTACATCGAGGAAGAGCGGGTGGTGGCGTGGGGCGACGAGGTGGTTTGGGAGTCGGGCGCGGTGCCTGGCAATGGCAAGGCGCTCTTGCAGTTCCGCGGCACGGGCCGCGTCGTGCTCCTGACCGGCGACCATGAATTGGTCGCGGTACGCATCGCCGAAGGCGAATGCATGGCCGTTCCAACGGCTCGCCTGGCGGGTTGGCTTGGGCGAGTCGTCGTGCAAGGCCAGCCGGCACGAAACGGGGAAGCCGTTGTGCCCGGGCTTCACCACGTCACCTGCGAAGGCGAAGGGGTGCTATTGCTATCCAGGCATGGCGAACATCGGTAGCCAACTCACCAACCTCCCCAACCTCGTGACCATGGGGCGGGTGCTTTTCGTGCCGGGCGTCCTTTACTTCATGGACAACTACAGCCCGGTGCGCAGCCTTGTCGCCGCGATCTTGTACCTCGTCGCTTCCTTTGGTGATGGTATCGACGGCTACCTGGCGCGCAGCCGCGACCAAGTCAGCGTGCTTGGAAAATTTCTCGATCCCGTGGCTGACAAGTTGATGGTGACCGCGGTCATGGTGTACATGGTCGCGCTTGGCCGCGTGCCCGCCTGGCTGGTTGTCGTTCTCATCGCTCGCGATCTGGCCATCACCGGGTTGCGCAGCATCGCCTCCAGCGAAGGGATCGTGATCGCGGCCAGCCGGGGCGGCAAGATCAAGACGGCGCTGCAACTCGTGGGGCTGACGTTGCTACTCGTCCACTTCCGCTATCCCCTGCTTGGCCTTGGCATCAACATCGACTACAACACCGCCGGCCTGGTCGTCCTTTATCTTTCCCTCGGCGCTTCGCTGATTTCCGGGATCGACTATGTGGTGGTCTTCTTCCGCGCCATCGGCGAAACCAAGCGCGAGGCACCGCCGCCCGCGTGATCGTTCGCTCCCTCAAGGGCGTGGTGGATGCGAAGGGTGTCGCGCGGGCTGCCTCCCGGCACAAGCTGCCATGCGCGCTCAAGCTTGCCGAGGCGGGCCCGGCTGGTCGCACCGCGATCGCGGCCAACCCGGTTCGCGTGGTGCGTGGCTTCAGCGTGGACGAACTGGCGGATGCGTGGGCTGAGGCGCGCGCCCGTTGGCAGGCCACCCTACGGCCAGGTGTGCCCCTCGGCATCGGCTGGCTGGGCTACGATCTCGGCCGCCGCTTCGAACGCATTCGCGGTCCGCTGCTCCCCGAATCACCCTGGCCCGAGATCGAATTTCGCTTCTACGACGCCCTAGTCGTATGCAACGCGATCACCGGATGCGCCGAGATCTGGGCGCGCGACGAAGCAGCGGCGCGGCTAACCGCGGGCGAGCTTGTGCGACCGGAACCAGATTGCGAAGAGGACAGCTCGGTGAGCGCGGGGCCTCTCGTCGAAATGGAGCCCCCGGAACGACATCTGGCGGCCGTGGCCCGCGCACTCGACTACATTCTGGCTGGCGATATCTACCAAGTTAACCTGGCGCGCAGGCTGGGATGGGCCTTCCCCGTGCGGCCCGGCGAGGCGCCCGGTCTTTCACTCTACGATCTCGTCGAAAACATGGCGCCAGCGCCACACGCGATATGGTTGGCGGATGGGGACAGCGGGATCGCTCTCGTGGGCAATTCGCCCGAGCGGTTCTTGAGCCGAACCGCTTTCGGCCAGGTGGAAACCTGGCCCATCAAGGGCACGCGCCCGCGCGATTTGTCGGATCGGTCGCAGCGCCAGGCCGCTGAGTTATTGGCCAGTGCGAAAGATCGCGCGGAGCACGTGATGATCGTGGATCTGGAGCGCAACGATCTCGGCCGTGTGTGCGAAACCGGCAGCGTGAAGGTGATGGATCTTTGCCAGGTCCTGACGCTACCGACGGTGCATCACTTGGTGACTAAGGTGCGTGGGCAGCTGCGGCCCGAGGTCGGCCTGGCCGAACTTCTGCGCGCGACCTTTCCCGGTGGCTCCGTGACCGGGGCGCCCAAGATTCGCGCCATGGAAATCATCGAGGAACTCGAGCCTGCCCGGCGCGGTCCCTACACCGGTGCCACGGGATGGCTCGGCGCTGCCGGCGACCTCGATCTTGCGGTGGCCATCCGAACCGCGCTGATTTCCGACCAGCGGCTGACCCTTTGGGTGGGCGGCGGCATCGTGGCGGATTCCGAGCCCGCCGCCGAACTGGCCGAAACCTGGGACAAGGCGCTGGCCTTCAGCCGCGCGCTGGACCCTGGCTTGCGCTGATCTCGGCGCGCAGATGGGCGATGGCTGCGAGGGCCTGGGGGTGGACCAGGCCGTTGGAGGCGACCAGGCCGCGCGGGTTGTGCAAGGACAGGTTGGTGTAGCAAACGGCGTTGCCGTCGCTGTCGGTCATCGTGCCGCCCGCGGCGGTGAGAATGGCCTCGGGCCCGCAGCTGTCCCAGATTTTGGTCTGGCCGCCGGGATAGACATAGAGATCGCGTGAACCCTCCGCTACCAGGGCGACCTTCAGACCAACGCTGCCCAGGGCGAGCTCGTCGGTGATGCCAAGGGCGCGGCGAAAACGCTCGTAGTATTCCGTGCGGTGCGACTTGGATGAAACCAGTCGGATGTCTTTCGTATCTTGAATTTTGGAAACCCGGAGCGGTTCGCGCTTTCCGTCGGGATACTCTTTCCACGCGCCCGTGCCAAGCGCGCCTATCCACACGTTTCCGGAGGTCGGTTGGGCGACGGCGCCCACCGTGGGGCGCCCCTCGATGCACAGGCCGAGCATGACCACGTAACCGCGATCGCCGCGCAGAAAGTCGCGGGTGCCGTCGATGGGGTCGATCATCCACACGCGCGACTTCTTCAGCCGAGAGCGATTGTCAGGCACCTCCTCGGAAAGGATGGCGTCGCCGGGAAATGCCTCGGCAAGGCGGCGGACAATGAGGGCGCTCGATTCGAGATCGGCCAAGGACACGGGCTCGCCGCCAGCCTTGTGTTCCACGCCGAGCGGGCGGCCCTTGAAGCTTTTGACCAGCGCCGCGGCTTCCATCGCCACCGTCCGTGCAAGCTCGAGTTCTCGGGAGAAATTCTGCGCCATCCACAGCTACCATAGCAGGTAGAACTTGCCTTGCCTCGGGGCACTCATCGTGGCCATTCAAGACCGTCGCACCGAGGGTGGAAAGCCCTCCACGATTCGCCTAGGCTCTTGGGATGAAGAAGAGATCGGTCACGTGGGTCGGTGCTCGTCGATGGTGGCGAGTCGTTGTTGCTGCCTGCGTGTTTTGCGTCTTGTTCCTGGCTCTCCATCCCAGTTCGGCGTTTGGCCACAATCCGATCACCAGCTGGACCGTGGTGCGACTGTGGCCGGAGCGGCTCGAATTGAGGCTTGAGATGTCTGCGGAGACAGCGTGGCTAGCTATGGGCGAGCCGACGGATTCCCCGCCTGATGTCGCGGGCCACCTGCCAGAGCTAAAGGCGCAGGCGCCGAATGTCTACAAGATTTCGGTCGACGGCAGTGCCCTGGCGCCACGGGAGACCAACGTCGTCTTTCGCGATGAAGACGGGTCGGTGGTGATTCGGGTGATCTTCCCGCGCCCTGGCGCGGGAACGGCTCGCTTCCACGCCAACTATCTTGCCCACCTGCCCTCCGATCATCGGGCGACTCTTACCGTGAAGGACGAGACGGGCAAGACTGTGCGCAGCGAGCTGCTGAATGCGGCGAAGACCTGGGTCGACGTGGCGCTACCGGGTGCGGCTTCGCCCTCTGCCGGTCCGTCCCGGCCGACCGTCTCGTTCTTCGCCTTCCTCAAGCTCGGCATCGAGCACATTCTCACCGGGTACGACCACCTGTTGTTTCTGCTGGGATTGCTCGTGGTGTGCCGGCGCTTCTCGACCACGCTGACCATTGTCACGTGCTTCACCGTGGCGCATTCGCTCACCCTCGCGCTCGCGGCGCTCGACGTCGTGAACATTCCGAGTCGCGTGGTGGAGCCGCTGATCGCCGCGTCGATCACCTTTGTCGGCGCGGAGAATCTCGTGCGGCGCGGAGAGCCGAAAGGCCGCTGGCTGCTGACGTTTGTCTTTGGCTTGATCCACGGATTCGGCTTCGCAAGCGTGTTACGCGAGGCCGGCGTCGGCGCGGGCGGAAAGGCGCTGGCAGTGCCGCTCTTCGCGTTCAACCTCGGCGTCGAGGTAGGCCAGCTCGCCGTGGTGGCGATTCTGCTTCCGCTGCTTTGGAAACTGCGAACCCGGCGCATCTTCGACCGCTATGGCGTTTCAGTGATTTCGCTTGTGGTGGTGTTACTGGGCAGCTATTGGCTACTTCGGCGCACGATCTTCGCATGAAAGAAAGGCCGCGGTTCCCGCCGGAGGAATGGAGCGGGAACCACGGCCTTGTCGTCGTGACGATGCCTATTTCACGAAGATGTCAGGCACGGGCGGATCGGCCATGTTGGGCGAGATGCGGAAGCCGGTGTGCGGTGGCTGGTTGTAGGCCGACTGCTCGAAGTTGACCTGCGACCGGTAGGTCGGGTCGTGCATGAGGGTGTAAATGCGCCGCTTGGTCACGTCTGTCGTCGTGTAGACGCGCAAAGCCTGGTTGTCGGTTTGGCGCCAGACGATCTCCTCGCGCCAATCGCCGAGGAGATCCGCGGTCAGCGTCGGAGTGTTCTTGGTGCTGTTGTTGCCCGAGCACTGGGCGCAGGTCAACAAGGTTCCGCCGCTGGCCTTGGTGATCGAGTTGGCGTTTTCCAGCTCGCGCCATTCGTCGGCATCCCAGTAGATGACGAAGTTGCTCCCAGGCGAGAGACCCGTCGTCGTACCGTCGGCGCAGAGCTGCTGATGAACGGCACACGATGCGCAGTAGCAGGAGGCCCCGTTTTCGTTGCCCGCTCCGACGTACTCGGCACGGCCACGATTGGAGTCGACACCGGGTTCGGTGTTCTCATAGTAGGGCTTGCATGTGGAACCATCATGGGCGTCCGAGCCTCCTTGGCTCTCGTGGATTGAGAACACGGTGATTCCCTTGCCGGGAACAAGTTCAGTCGCGTCGATGGCGTCGCCGTGGCCAAATCCCGACTGGCACCTCAACGTACCGTCGCTGTTGATGGTGGTTTGCCCGGGAATGATCTCCTGTGCGCCATCGCCGTCGACGTCAGCCGCCATTTCCGAGTGGGCGCCTGCGCCGCTCGATAGCAATGTGGAGACGCTGTCGTAGACCCAGTTCTTCGCCAGCACGCCACCGCGAAACGTCAACGCCGACACTGTCAGGCGCGTGTAGTAGCCACGGCCTTGGATGATGCTTGGCAGACCCTTGGCAACGCCGCCGTCCTTCACGAATGCGAATCCGCCATTGAAACGGTCAACCCGGTTGCCGTAGGCGTCGCCCCAGGCAGACACGCTTCCGCGCTGAACGGGATAGTCTATCGTCCCGAGTTCCTTGCCGTCGGTCCCGCGGAATACTGTGATCCACTCGGGCCCGGTCAGAATGTAGCCGCTGGCATTGCGATAGATAGCCGTGTTGTCGGCACCGACGGCAGGTCCGGTCGCCAGGTAGTTGCCCAAGCCATCCTTAGTCCCCGGCGCGGTCTTGACCGCGAATTCCGCCTTTCCATCGCCATCGAAGTCGTAAACCGACATCTGTGTGTAGTGTGCGCCGGCGCGAATGTTCGGTCCTAGGTCGACGCGGAACAGGCGCTTGCCATCCAAGGTATATCCGTCGATGAACACGTCGCTGGTGTTGCCTGACTGCGCATTATCGTGCGCGTCCGACGGATCCCACTTCATGACGATGTCGAGTTTGCCGTCGCCATCCAGATCTCCGGGCGCGCCGTCGTTGGCAGCGTAGGTGGCGCCGCCAGTCGGTGGCGTGAGCGGAATGGACAGATAGTTCTGCGCCCAAGGTGTGGCCGCGGGAGACTGCGCTCCTTCAACGGTCTTGATGACCGCAGTCACGGTATAGCTCGACGTGGCCTTGCCAGCGGCGTCCAGGTAGTTGGTGCTGTCGGTGACGTTCGCGATCTTCGCGCCATCCCTGTAGAGGTTGTACGAAACGTTGGTGGCCGTGGTGTCGTATTCGTAGCCCATCATGCGCCAGCCGACGTAGACGCCGCCGGTGACCACGACCGCGACCACGCCGCGAACCAGGTTTTCCATCTGGTAGTGCCCGCTGCCTGGGACTGGAATCTTGGTCGAGCCGCCCGCCGAGACGACGCCACCGGCGCCCATCATTCCGCCCGTGCCCATCATCCCCCCGTTGGCGCTGCTCTTGCCGCCGGTGCTCGTCGCCCTGCCGCCGGTGCCCATCATCATGCCGCCGGCGCTCATCATGCCGCCAGCGCTCATCATGCCGCCAGCGCTCATCATGCCGCCGGTGCTCATCATGCCGCCAGTGCTCATCATGCCGCCAGCGCTCGTCTTGCCACCCGAGCCCTGCATACCACCCATGCTTTGCTGGCCGCCCGAGCTTTGCGTTCCCCCGGCGCCTGTCGCGCCACCGGAGCTTTGATCACCGCCAGATCCGCCGGGGTTTTCCACCGTTGCCGCGCTGCAGGCCACCAGTGACGCGGCCGGCGCCAGGACGATGACAAGCGATAGTTTCAAAATTGTTCCCGTGTGTGCGAAGGCATTTCGTGTGTGCATTCTCTCCTCCGTGTCTGTCCGCTTGCGAGCAATGGCTTTGTCTTGGGACGGGCGTGGACTGTTTGCGATCTGGGAGTTCCCCGCGAACCGTGAAAGCTTCTCGACTATGATGCTGCAAAGAGGACTAAAGGTGTCAGGTTTAGATGTTCAACGGCTATCAGTTCGGTCGACATCCCTATTGGCGGGAGCGCCAACCTGCGTGCAAAGCCGATACTTGTTTGGCAGTGTCCCCGGTAGTGGGCACGGCTCATGGAAAGCGTCCAGCCGCAGGGGGATCGGCCACCAGCAATGTGGCGATACGCCAAAAGCGGATGAATATAATCCGATTTATGATTCGGCGGGGTTCGTCGCGCTTTGTGCGGAGTCTGTGGGTCGTACTGTCGGCACCCCAAAGCGGTGCGTGGTCCCAGGAAACCCTGGGCTTGTTGCCGCCAGTCCGGAGACTGAATCGCCGAGCAGCTGCAAATCACGAAACCCGTTTCTGCCCAGCCAGGCCCCATCTAATGAAGTCCTTGCCCTGACGCAGGAGTCAAATGCTGGCCCCATCCATGACAGACATTCAAAGGTCGTACGCGCTTCGCCGCGAAAGGTTCCTTGGCCTCGTCGCGCTGACCGTCGTCCTGCTGGGCGGCAGCCGGCCCGCATCGGCAACGAACTACATCTTTGCGACGTTCAAGGGCGACGACGCCGCGGGCATGAAGTTGTCCATCTACACCTCGACCGATTCGACCAACTTTACGCTACTTTCCGACACCGGGTTCGGCGGCAACACCACCTACATCCGCGATCCCAGCATCATGAAGTACACCGACGGGAAGTACTATGTCGCCTATACCGATCCGATGACCGCCAGCTGCTGCAATCCCGAGGACCATTTCGGCATCGCGGTCAGCATGGACTTGATCCACTGGACCGACCTCACCACCGTGAAGGCGGGCGTGCCGGCCGTCTCGCGCACGTGGGCGCCAGAATGGTTCGTCGAGGGCGACGGCACCATCAAAGTGATCGCTAACATCGACACGGGAAACCAGCTTCCCGATTTTCAACCGTACGTCTTCACCGCGCTCGACAGCACCTTGACCGCGTGGAGCGGGCCAACGGCCCTTGGTATCGGCGCCGACTATATCGACACCTATGTCGCCAAGCTGGGCACTGCCTACCACGCCTTCATCAAAAGCGAGACGACCCGCTATCTGGAACACGCGACCGCACCCAGCCTGACCGGACCCTGGACGTTCGTGGGCAAGGACAACTGGGCCGGATGGGGATCGGGAATGGAAGGACCGGCCATCGTCCAACTGGATGACGGCACCTACAAGATGTACGTGGATCCACAATCCGGTGGAACTCCTTGCCAGTACATGACGAGCTCTGACCTGAACAAATGGTCTGCGAGGGCCAGCATTCCTGGAACCGCGGGCACGACAATCCGACACGGCACGGTCATTCGAGACACGACGGGTTTGGGATCCAATGGATACTTCACGGCCGCGGGTGGAGCCCCGGGGACTGGCGGTTCGACTGGCACTGGCGGCATCTCGGGCAAAGGTGGCTCACCCGCTAGCGGCGGAGCCACGGGCACCGGGGGAACGGGAAACAATGGTGGCATTCAGGGCTCGGGTGGCTTGCTGGCGACAGGTGGATCCAGAAGTTCGGGAGGTTCGGTAGCGACGGGGGGGACCATGGGCACAGCGGGCGCGGACGGTAGCGTCGCTGGCGGCGCTGGCGGAAGCGCGCCGGCTACGGGTGGTCGTGGCGGATCGGGGTCGGGCGGTGCGATCGGCGGAAACGGCGGAAGCGCAGACGCGGGCGTCGGTGGAGCGACTGGCACCGGAGGCTCGGCCAGCACTGGTGGAATTGTCTCAATGCCAGATGCGGCCGTTACGACAGGTGGCACTCTTGCGACCGGTGGCTCCGGCATCGTCGCCTTCGGCGGGGCAGGCGGCGCCGGAACCGGGGGCAGCACCGGCGCCACCGGCGGGGCCACCAGGGCTGGAAGCCAGCCGGACGCGGGTACGCTCGATGCCACGGTTCCGGCAGGTTGCAGCTGCGCGGTCCAAGGCGGATCGTCATCAAGGCCAGCGTCGCTCTGGCTGCTCGCGCTTGTAGCCCTGGCCTTGACCGCCTGGCGACGAAAACGTCGGTAGCTGGCCGACGTTCTAGTCAGCCTGGTCTCGTCGCGGCGAAAGGTTTCTAGACCCGATTCTGCACAGACGTTCCCCTGTGAGGATTGTGGCGCGGCGATTTGCCGAGCCCAGGAGAAAACCGAATGCATCTACACCGCTTCCAGGGATCTTCGACAATTGGCCGCGTCGCGGGCGGAAGTCGCCGGGCACCTTTGCGGGAAGTCGCCGGAATCAGCCTGGTTTTGCTCTTGCTTGGTTCGCCCGCGTGCAGTTCTGGCACCTCCAAGTCGGTGACTGATGCCACGGGCGGCAGCACGAGCGCCGGAGGAAACATCGGTGGCTCGACGGGAGCTGGAGGCGCAACGTCTGCGTCGGGCGGCAGCATCGCGGGCACTGGTGGTTCTGGCGTTGGGGGAGGGCTTGGGGGCGCGACCTCGGGCGCGGGCGGCTTGAGCGCGACGGGTGGCCGGATCGGGACGGGCGGCAGCGCTTCGACAGGCGGCGGGACGAGCGCAGGTGGTGCAAGCTTGGCAGGCGGTCAAGTTGCCACCGGTGGCAGTGTGGTGACAGGCGGAGTCGGTGCTGCGGGCGGCGGCTCGGTCGGCACGGGTGGCAAGGTCGGTTCGGGCGGAGTTGCCGGCGCCGGCGGGGTGGCCATCGGGGGCGCCGCGGGAGGCAAGACCGGTTCAGGCGGCAGCACGGGGACGGGCGGCTTGACGGGCGTGACGGGGGGAACGCAAAGCGCGGGTGGCACGCAAGGCACCGGCACCGGAGGAACGAGCGGCGCGATTCAAGATCCCGAAGATCTCAAGAAAGCATTCGCCGAGTACCGATTCGGAATGTTCATTCACTTCGGAATGAACACCTTCTCCAACGACGGGGCCAAGGATTTGCCCAATCAGGATCCCTCGCTGTTCAATCCAACCAAACTCGACCCGGGCCAGTGGATCGACGCTGCGGTCTCGGCCAAGATGAAGTTCGCGGTTCTCACCACCAAACACCACGACGGCTTCCTGCTTTGGGACTCGGCGACCACTGACTACGACGTGGGCAACGCCAAGGTGCCGGCCGCCGGCCACGTGGACGTGGTCAAGCTGTATGTCGATGCCTGCCGCGCGCGTGGGGTTGCGCCGGGACTCTACTTCTCGATCCAAGACCGTTCGACGCCGGGGCTGGGTTCAAGTGGCTGGACGGTCACCAACGAACGCATGCCCAGAGCCATCATCGACTACGTCAAGGCGCAGATCAAAGAACTGCTCACCAACTACGGGCCCATCCCGCTCTTCGTCACCGACGGCTGGGCCTGGTCCATGGGCATGACCATCATGCCTTACCAAGAGATCCGCGAGTACATGTACCAGATCAGCCCCAACACGCTGTTCGTCGAGCACCAGGGCCAGCAGATCCCGTGGCACGACGACATCGTCTACTACGAGGAGCCCAAGGGCGGGGCGTGGTCGCCGGCCGGCAACATCCTGGCTTCGTGGCAAAGCCAGAAGATGGGACACGCTTGGTTCTGGACGCCGCCCGACGCTGGCGATGCTGGTCCCGCGGTCTCGGACTACGTCACCAAGCATCTGGCGGATCTGGAGCCGAAGTACACCAACTATGCGCCGGATTTTGGACCCAATCGCGAGGGTTTGCTGGAGCCTGCCATGGTTGCGTCGCTCAAAGCCGTGGGCGCGGCTTGGTCGCCGAACATGTCGCGACCTCCCTTGCCCACGCAGCCGCCCCACCTCAACCACGTGATCACCGCGGTGAACGCCACCGCGAGCAGCACGGCATCCGGCTCGAAGGCCCTCAACGCCGTCGACGGAATCAATGACGGCGGGTTCACCGATCACTACACCGAGACGGTCTGGCAGTCGGCCGCCGCTGCCCCGCAGTCGCTGACCATCGATTTGGGCGCCACCTATAGTGGCATCGACATGCTCAGCTACCAGCCGCCTCAGATCGCACCCCAGCAAGCTACGCAGGACTTCACGGGACGCATCACCGGGTACTCCATCTCGTACAGCACCGATGGCACGACCTTCTCGCCGGCGACGCTCAAGACGGGCTACGACGGCACCTGGTCGTGGGGTGCCACCCAGCTCGCCGGTTGGGCTTCGACCGAATTCAACGCAGTCACCGCGCGCTACGTGAAACTTCAGGCCAACTCGGCCACCGGAAACAACGTGAAGATCAACGAGGTCGACGTGGGCGGCCGACTGGTCACGACTATAGCCAATTAGGTCAACCATGCAAGCGGCGAGTACATTGTCGGCCTGGGACGCCCCGCGAGGCCAGCAGCAGCCACCTCGGTGGACAAGATCACGCCCTCTTGGAACAGCCTGTTTGACTTCTGGCCTGGGGATCCACCACACTTTGCTTGTGTCGCTCCCGCATGACAGGCTGTCTTTGTCCGACGGGGTTCGCAACCGCGCGCCGGTTGGCGGCGAGGGGGATCTGACCACGCTTGCCCGCGAGGCGTTGGGCAAGGATCCAGAGAAAGTAAGGAGATTTCTAGACGGCGTTACCCCCACGGTTCGGCGGACCTGCAGAGGTGTCATGGGATTCGCCCATCCTGACCTCGAGGATGCCATCCAGGAATCTCTCATCGATATCGTGCGGGCACTGCCTCAATATCGCTTCGAAGCGGACGTTTCGCACTATGCTGCAAAGATCGCCCTACGCGTGGCTATCGCCGAACGCAAGAAGGATCGCGCTCGCGTGGAGTCCATGCGCCTTCTCCATCAGACCATCGAGTCTCGACCGCAGTCGCTGGATCCGGCCGGCATCGTCGCGGATGTCGAGTGCTCGTGGCTCACCCGTCTTGTTGTGCGCAAGCTCAAGAAGTCGCAGACCGAAGCGGTTCTTTTGCGCTTTTTTCTGGGATGTTCGGTGGAGGAGATTGCCTCGATCACCGGTGTTCCTATCAACACGGCCAAAACCCGGCTGCGCACTGGCAAAGACAAATTGCGGCGTTGTCTTGAGAAACGAGGCTATTCGCCCGAGGCTTTGGGGGTGATTCGATGAATTGCGATTTGCACCCGGAAGCGTTCTTGGATAGGGCGCTCAGCGGAACCTTGTCCGCGGCCGAGCGCCAGGATCTCGACCAGCACCTCGCAACCTGCGTGGCCTGCTCCGCGCACGTGGCCGCGGCCGAGCGGGTGCGGCAAAGGTTGGCGGAGCAGCCCTGGGACGAGCAACTGGATCGGAAGGCCGTGGAGAGGGCCATGACCGTGCTCTACCGGCCCCGCTTTGCCGGCCTTAGGTCAGGGCGTGGTCTCTGGCTCGGGTTCGCGCTGACCGGGCTGCTCTTGGTTGGCGGTGTGGCGGGTGCCGTTCTCTGGCCATCACAACGGTCATCCATTGTTTCTTTTCCGACGCCACCAGGCCAAGCAAGCGCCCCGATCCCCGGTCAGGCCGAGCCACGCCTCGTGGCCGAGCCCAATCCTTTGCCCAGCGAGCCGACCGCCCAGCGGTCACATCGAGCGCAGCCGTCCGCGGCCGTGCTGTTTGCCCAAGCGATCGCTCTGCGCGGCGAGGGTAAGGTCGAGGCCGCCATCGCTGCTCACCTGCGGTTGCAGCGCCTTTATCCGACTGCGCGCGAGACGAGGTTGTCGTTTGCTCTCGCGGGGCGATTGCTGCTTGAAAAGGGGTCGCCGGAACCGGCATTGGCTCAGTTCAACCAGTATCTGGCGCGGCCGGGAGACGTTGGGGAAGAGGCGCTGGTGGGACGTGCGACGGCGCTTGGGCGTCTAGGCCGTTCTGCCTCTGAAGCGGCTGCTTGGCGAGAGGTGCTCGAACGTCATCCAGGATCGATCTACGCGGCCCACGCGAGAAAGCGCCTGGCCACCCTGGCCGAGAAGCCACCGTCCGCGACCGATCCCAGCCCCAGCCGCTAGTCGTCGAGAACCATGAAAGCGAACAAGGAGTATCCGTTTGCATTGCCCCGTTGCGTGCCATTCATGCGCACGTACCGCGCGGTGGTCTTGGCGAAGGTCACGTCCGTGACCGAATACGATGCTCCGACGGTCGTGCTATAGACATCCGTCCAAGTCGTGGAGTCGGTCGATACCTGGATCGTGAACGCCTTGCCGTAGTTCGAGTACCACTTGAGGATAACCCTGTCGATCTCCTTGGCGGCCCCCAGGTCCACCATGATCCATTGCGGGTCGGCGGCGGCGCTTTCCCATCGCGTAGCTGTGTAGTTTTGATAGGTCGTGGCCGTGGTTACGCCCGCGGCCGCGTTCGCGCCGTTCGTTGAAGACGCCGTAGCCGTCTTGCCAAGTGCCAGGTCACGCGTCGTGCGATCGAACGCGCGCCATATGCCAGCGCCCGCGTTCAGATCCCAGTCCTGGTAATAAGTCGCCGTTGGATTGCCGGCGGTGTCGAATGTATAGGGCAGCCATAGGTAGTCGCCCTGGAACCCTCCCGTCGGTATCCAACGATCGGCGTCGAGCATGTAGAAGGTTCCTTGAGTACCCGTGAATGGGAAGACGAAATCGCACTGCGTTTCGTAGGTCGTGGACGAGCCAGGCGTGACCAGCATCGTCGCGGCAGACCAAGGACCAGTCAGATTCGTTGCAGTGTAATACCGGGTGGCTGACGGCTGAATGCCGTTGGTCTCGGACACTCCGTAGTAATAGGTACCATTGCGCTTGAAGATGTGTGGGGCCTCGCGACTAGGTACGTTGAATAGATACATCCGCGTATCCAACGTCAAATAGTCAGCCGACATCCTATAGATACCGTGTTGCCGATTGGGACCCGCCTGGTCCCAAACATAGGCCAGGTACGCCGTCCCGTCGTCGTCCTTGTACATCGACATGTCTCCGATGAAGTTATTGTCGACGAGAGTCTGGCTTAGAAACGTGAACGGACCTTCAGGAGCCTTGGCGGTCGCTATGCCCAAATAGGCCGCGTTGCCAATGTACTTCAGGAACATCACATAGGTCTTGGTCGTGTCGTTATAAAGCACGTCCATTCGGTTGGCATCCTTGGCCAGGGTGATGATGACTCCCTTGTACGTCCAATGGACGAGGTCGGGAGATGTGTAGCACGTCTGCTGGATCGCGCCGGGCTGGCTGCCATACCAGTAGTAGAGGTCGCCAAACTTGTCGAGCGCTCCGCTGCGCACCTGAATCAACTTTCCGGTGTCGTCGTACCAGAAGAAGTCGTTGTGGATGGTCACCCAGTCTGTCGTGGCTACTCCGCCATCGACGGCGGGGGTGCCACCCGAGGCGGCGCTGCCGCCAGCCGCCGTGGAGCCGCCCAAAGCGGAGGTGCCGCCTGTTCGCGCGGTCCCGCCGGTAATCGCGATTCCGCCTGTTTGGACAATTCCGCCCGTGGCAGGGGTCCCGCCAGGAGCGGTAGTCCCGCCCGCAGCGAGGGTGCCGCCTGTTCTCACGGTGCCGCCTGTTGCGGTAGCTCCGCCGGTTTGTGCGTTTCCGCCAGGCGGGCCCGCATCCCGTCCGCCACTTCCTCCGGTGGCAACGGCGCCTCCAGAGGAAGCGCCACCGGTGCTCGTTGTGCTGGTTGCCGACCCCCCGGCGGGCGCGCCGCCGACGCTACCACCCGTTGCAGTGATTCCACCGTTGCTGGTCGTGGTGCCCCCGTTACTCGCCCCGCCTAGGGCGGAGGTTCCGCCGACCTGCATGCTTCCGCCTGTCTGAACCGCTGGTTTGCTGCTTCCTCCGCAGCCAATAGCTAGCGGCGCGCTGGCGAGCAATATGAGGATAATCAGATGCGTTTTCGCACTCAACTTCATGGCTCTCCCCCCCAAACGTGAAGATGGCTCGGTTGATTAGAATGGTGTCCTATCCCAGCCATACGGCTCACAGCCGGATCAGCAACACGAGTCATTGGCTCAACCAAATGGATTCGCTGAGGGAGCCCGATGGCTTGCGAAAGACAGAGAAATCCATTCAGAGGAAAATTGGCGCGACGTGCTCTTCCCAGGAAGAGTTTTCCCCTGTGATACGTTGGATGCCGGCGCTCGCAAGAAGATTCGCGCATCGCACGGACGATGTTTGACGGTCCCAATCGCGAAGAGAGACTAACCAAAGAGAATTAGAAAGTAACCATCTGGCTGTTCACGGAATCTCTCTAGAAAGCGAATTGCTTCGGATGCCGGGCTCGCGTGCTTCTGCCGAGTGCGGGTTTCGCCGTCGAGACGAATTGATTGAGCCGTATCAAAGACTCAGTCCACCTTCCAATTGTCCTGGTAGTATCTGGAAGTCTTCCAACCTCGTGGAGAAGTCACCATGAAAATGATTCCCAACAGATCTCTTCTCGCCAATGTCCTGATGGCCGGTGCCACGCTGGCTCTAGGCTGCAGCAGCAGTTCGCCAGCCAGCCACAACGATGCAAGTTCTGCAACTGGCGGGTCCGGCTCGGGGGGAAATCAGACCGAGACCGGCGGAAATACCGGTGCGGCGGGGACCGTTGCAAGTGGCGGAGTCACGGGCCAAGGCGGCGGAGTAGGGGGATCTGGAAGTGGTGGCGCGGGATCGGGAGGTGTTGTGGTCGGGTCAGGTGGGGGCGCCAAGACAGGTGGAAACACCGGGACGGCGTCGGGCGGGATTGGCACCGCCACGGGCGGAACTATCGGGGCCGGCGGGATCGTCACCAACGCAGGCGGGACTGGCACCAAGACTGGCGGAACCACTGGGGCCGGCGGCGGCACCAGCACCGCGCCAGGCGGCACCACGGCGGCCGGCGGGACCACCGGGGCCGGTGGCTCGACCATCGTCATTCCGCCCGGCCCTCGTGTGCGAGCCATCGTTCCCTTCGACGCGAGCTGGCTATATCACAACGGTGACGCGACTGGGGCCGACACCACGGCATTCGCGGACACCGGGTGGCGCTCGTTGAGCGTCCCGCACGACTGGGCCATCGAGGGAACCAACCCTCCGGCCAATCCGTTCTCGGCATCGGCCGCGACGACGGGCAGAGGCGCCTGGGTAGCGTCTGGAATCGCCTGGTACCGCAAGCACTTCACGCTCGCGCAAACCCTCTCGACTGACAAGATCTACATCGAGTTCGACGGCGTGATGGGAAACAGCACCGTCTACGTCAATGGAACGCAAATCGGCAACCATCCGTATGGCTACGTGAGCTTCCGCTACGACATCACCAGCGCCGTCAAGTTCGGGACGACCGACAACGTGATCGCGGTGAAGTGCGATACCTCGATTCAACCGGCTTCGCGCTTCTACGCCGGCGCTGGCATTTACCGACACGTCCGCCTCATCGGCGCCAACCCAGTGCATGTCGACCAGTGGGCCACGTACGTGCAGACGCCCGCGCCTACAACTGCTTCGGCGACCGTTCACGTGCAGACCGCGGTGGTGAACAGCGGCACGACCTCTCAAAGCGTGACCGTGCAGGGCGCCGTCAGCGATCCGAGCGGAACGCAGGTAGGGACCGGCTCGGCGGCTGCCCAGACGATTGCGGCGGGCGCATCGGCCAGCTTTACCTTCGATGTGACCGTGGCGAATCCCAAACTGTGGGATCTCCAGAATCCCAACATGTACTCGCTCCTGGTCAACGTCCAGGTCGGCGGCACGACGGTGGACGACGACGTCGTTTCGTTCGGAATCCGCAGCCTGATATTCAACAACGGCCTAACCCTCAATGGCAAGGCCATCAAGCTCGCGGGCACGGCCAATCACCAAGATTACCACGGGCTCGGACTTGCCGCACCACAGAGAGCCGTTCAGAGGCGAATCGCGAGGCTCAAGACCACCGGGTCAAACGCCTGGCGCACGGCCCACGATCCGCCCAGCCCTGATTTTCTAGATTTGACGGACCGGATGGGAATGCTCGTCCTGGATGAGTTCACCGACGTGTGGGGGGCGATGAAGTACCAGGACAAGGGCGATTATTCGTCCTACTTCAATAAGGCCTCGACGACGCCGACCGGGATGCCCGCGCTGCCCTCGGCGGCCACCAGCGCGAAGTGGTGGGAGGTCGATTTCACCGGCTATATCATGCGGGATCGCAACCACCCGAGCGTGGCCCTCTATAGCGTGGGCAACGAAATCCACGACGGGATAGGGACGCGAACTCCGATTCTCTCCGAGATGAACAAGATCGCTCATGCGCTCGATCCCTCGCGCTACATCACCCAGGCTCTGCTGGACCCTGGCACGGCTGGCGACACCGCCGCCACCGCACAAACAGCCAGTCTGCTTGACGTCTGGGGCACGAATTACAACGCCGCGGTCTGCAAGCAGATGGAGGGAAGCACGGCTACCAAGTCCAGTATGGTTACCGAGGACGGCACCGGCGCGACGGGAGACTGGACCACGGCCAACGGCGACACTGGACTGACGGGCATATTCCTATGGACTGGCGTGTCGTACATGGGCGAGGTCGATACGCAAACCACCAAGATCGGAGGCGGCGGAGGCCTGATGAGTGAACTCGGGGTCATCAGCGGTGCCGGCACCACTTGGCAAGGGCTATGGGGCGGAACGAAGGCACCGGCCGGCCCGGCTGCGGTGGCTGGCAAGGTCACGCTTACACCTGATCACTCCACCCTGGTTACCGACAACAACGACTGCGTGTTCTTCGAGGCGACGATCACGGGAACCGCAGCCGTCACCTTCACCATCACGGGGCCAGGCACGATCATCGCGGTGGACAGCGACAGCATGGGCATGGAGTCGTTCCGCGGCCCGCCATGGACTCGGACCGCGAACAACGGCGCGGCCTATGCGATCGTTCAGGCGACCGGCGCCGGCACCATCACGGTGACGGCTTCGGCAACTGGGCTCACGGACGGCACTGCGAGTGTGACGGCGACTGAAGGCGCGTTCGTTCCGTGCGCCACGCCAGCCACGTGTAACTAGTTTAGAGCGTGTCGGGAATTGCGGGCCCGCCCGTAGGGCCGGCCCGCGGCTGGGCGGGTCGTCGGCCGCGTGAGCGAGGGCGCGAGCGAGGGCGTGTGGGGTGCGCGGAAGGCGGAAAGCGTAGGGTGAGGAGGGTGTGAGGCGGCGAGGGCGTGAGCGCTCCGCGGGTCGCGGGCCGCGCGCTCTCACGCAGATCGCCCACGCTAGCCGCGCTGCGCTCCGGCCCCTCACGCTACCGCTCTACCGCTCACGGTCACTCTGGCCGGCCTGTGATGTCACCGATGCAAGCTATGCCGTGCGTGCGGTCGAAGATCTCGCAGCGCTGTTCGGGAACGCACCGCGTGCCTGCGCATACGACCTTGGGTGGGTACTCTAGACAGAACACGCCCTGCATGAAGGCGAATTGGTTTGCCATCCCGCAGTGCCAATTCGCCTTCTTCATGCTTGCGCGCACGTATCACCCAACGAATACGCCACCGCCTGCTGGACGTAACCAGCGTGCCGCCTTTTCGGGCGGCACACTCTGAACGGTCTGCGTGCCGTCAGTTGGCCTCTAGGCGGAGGTAGTCCCATTCCAGGGCGCCGCCGGAGCTCTTGATCACGAGCGTGTTCGCGCCGGCCTTGAGGGCAGTGGCGGCAAACTCGATCTGCCCGTCCCAGAAGTATCCGTGACTGCCAAGACGGGTGACCGCATCGCTCGTATTCTGCAGGGACAGGGTTCCGGCCGCCGTGCCGTTCACGGTCACCGTCAAGCTGCCTCCTGAATTCGCGGCTAGGGCCACGTACAACCGCGCCTGGCCAGTCGGGGCGGCGGCCATGGTGAAGTTCACCGTCCAAGGCGAGCTGTCCATGTCCGAGTAGTTCCACACCTTGGAGTAGTCGTCCGTCCCCACAGTATAGGTGACGCCCTTGCCGAAGTTGGTCGTATAGGTCTCGTAGGATGTCGCCCAATTGGTGTAGTTGATGGCGCCATTGAGGAACTCGTGCGAGTCGCGATCCGGGGCGCCGATCTCCCAGACAGTCGCCGCCGTGCGTGGCGGCGTGATGGTCACGGTGCCGAGATCCTGCTTCTGTCCGGCGGTGATGGTGAGGCTGGCGGTCGGTTTCGTGAACGGGGTCAAAATGGTCGAGTTGGGGATCTTTCCCGTAGCCGTCGTGAAGGTACCCGCGGCACCGCGCCCGAACGCCCAAAGGGCGTACGTGCCAGGAACGATGTGCGGAATGGTGAAAGATCCATCGCAGCCGGTCTTGACCCAGTACTGGTAGGTGAAGAACTGGGCTTGCGGATCAATACCGTCGTCGGGCGCCAGACCAATCCACATGTCGCCGGCCGACGCCTTGGGCGCGCCCGAGTCGGCGATGGTCAGCGTGCCGGTCACCGTGCCACGTCCTGCCTCCTGCACGTAGTCGCCGTCGCCCCCGGTGGGATTCACGAACCACGAGTAAGGCCAGGCGTCCTGCTCGGCCTTGGCCTGAGCAATCGCGTCCGCGAACAGCACGGTGCCCGCATTGGCAGTCCCCGCCGGAACACTGTTGTTGTAGTAGAAGAACGGCCCGTAGACCTTGCTGAGCTGCGTTCCCGCCGGGATCGATTCGGAAGCCTCGGCACCTTCGTAGTGGCTGCCGCCAAGCATGTTCAAAAGGTCCGGGCCGTTCAGCATGCTGCCCATGAGCTCGCGCTTCTTGGGTCCGCCGTTGTAGTATTCCTTGCTGCCAAGGGCGAGAAACATTCCGACGTTCTTCGTGGTCGAGCTCCATCCCCAGGCATCCGTGTCGCCCCA
>Ga0182027_10002896_pt1 | contig 27550 bp, 23 predicted proteins | sample 712E1DmetaG_FD_121300 | JGI IMG/M metagenome (GOLD analysis project Ga0182027, IMG submission 121300) | Permafrost microbial communities from Stordalen Mire, Sweden - 712E1D metaG (Illumina Assembly) | ecosystem: Environmental > Terrestrial > Soil > Wetlands > Permafrost | place: Sweden...
ACTGACGATAGATGCAGTGACGGGAGCAATTACTCCAAGCACAAGCACAGCAGGCACTTACACAGTAACCTATACAATAGCAGCAGCTGGAGGATGTGGGATTGTTACAGCGACGACAAGTGTAGATATTAATCCGACACCAACGGTTACCATAACCAATCCTGCGGTAGTTTGTTCACCATCAACGATAGATCTGACTGCAGGAGCAGTAACAGCAGGAAGTACAGCAGGTTTGACTTATACCTACTGGACCGATGCACTAGGAACAATAGCATTGGCAAGTCCGAATGCAGTAGCAGTATCAGGTACATATTATATCAAGGGTACTGTACCAGCCTCGGGATGTAATGATATACAACCTGCAACAGTCATAATTAATCCTAATGCATCTATAGCATTGACTTCAGCAGTGGGAACTGATGCACAGATTTTGTTTGTTAGCACAGCTCTAACCAATATCACATATTCAATTACAGGCGGAGGAACAGGTGCAACTGTTTCTGGCTTACCTGCAGGAGTTAATGGATCATATCTGGCAGGAATATTCACAATAACTGGAACTCCGACAGCATCTGGTACATTTAATTATACTGTAAATACCACAGGAACTTGTACACAGACTTCAGCAGCAGGAACGATAACGGTTAATGCCGCAGGTCTATTGTCAGGAAGCATTACATCACAGACAAATGTTTTATGCTTTGGTGCAAACACGGGAAGTGTCACAGTCATGGGTTCATCCGGATTACCACCATATCAGTATAAACTTAATGCAGGTGCTTACCAGGCCTCCGGTACATTTGGTTCACTTACTGCAGGTGTATATACAGTTACTGTTATGGATGCATTGCTAAACACTTTCGTTGTTCCTGTAACAATTAATCAACCAGCAGCGCCACTTAGCGTTACGACAACCCAAATTGATGTAGCCTGTTTCGGAAATTCTACAGGCAGCGCTACCGCAACCCCAGCTGGTGGTACAAGTCCATATACTTATTCATGGAATACATTACCTGTTCAGACAACAGCTACCGCAACAGGCCTTGCAGCAGGAACATATTCAGTTACAGTTACTGATAACAATAGTTGTTCAATTGTAACAAATGTTACAATTAATCAACCTGCTGCATCATTGAGCGTTACAACAACCAAGGTTGATGTAACATGTTTCGGAGCCTCAACAGGAACTGCATTAGCCACACCAACAGGAGGTACAGGTCCATATTCTTATTCATGGAACACTTCTCCTGCGCAAACAACAGCTATGGCAACAGGACTAGCAGCCGGAGCTTATATTGTTACAATTACAGACGCTAACAGTTGCACTGCAACTGCAAATGTGACAATCAATCAACCTGCAGCATTACTAAGTGTTACAACTACAAAGGTCAATGTTGCCTGTTTTGGTGGCACAACAGGAAGTGCAACAGCAGTACCTTCAGGTGGAACAAGTCCATATACATATTCATGGAATACACTACCAATCCAGACAACTGCGATAGCTTCTGGTCTTACAGCAGGAACTTATACCGTCACGATAACTGATGCCAAAGGCTGTACCACCTTAGCAAATGTAATAATTACTCAACCAGCAGCAGCTTTGAGCGGCTCTGCTACGGCAACCAATATTCTTTGTTCAGGAAGTTCAACGGGATCTGTAAACCTGACTGTCTCCGGAGGCACATCGCCATTTACTTATCTCTGGTCCAATGCAGCGGTTACAAAGAATCTTAACAATGTAGCTGCAGGTACTTATTCGGTAACAATTACTGATGCTGGCGGATGTACAGCATCGGCTTCTGCTACTGTTTCTCAACCACCTGTAGCATTGACAGGCACAACAGTTGTGACAAATGTGCTATGTTCAGGTGGTAATAATGGTGCCATTAACCTGACCGTAAGCGGTGGTACAGCTCCATATACTTTCCTTTGGAACAACTCAGCTGTTACTGAAGATATAAGTAACCTGATTGCAGGATCATATACAGTTAAAGTTACCGATGCAAATGGATGCTTCATTAATAACACATCCCAGGTTACAGAACCATCCAAGCTGGCTATCGAAGAAGCTCATACTGATGCAACATGCCCGGGGGACCTGGATGGATCAATAACACTGACCATTACTGGTGGAACTCAGCCTTATCATATTATCTGGTCTGATGGTTCAAATTCACTTTCCCGTACAGCAACCGATACTACCTATAGTGTAGTCGTCACTGATGCAAATAGTTGTGCGGCATCTCTCGATATTCAGATTGGCTTTAGTAATGGATCAGGCTGCATTATTATTCCTCAGGTCATTACTCCTAATGGAGATGGTAAGAATGATACATGGATAATTAAAAATATTGACCTGTATCCTAATGCTGAGGTTCTAGTTTACAACAGATGGGGTGAGCTGATTTTCCGCACTAAGAATATTTTGGCAAATCCATGGGATGGAAGATCACGCGGAAAACTGGTTCCTGTTGATTCATATCATTATATCCTTGATCTTCACGATGGATCTAAACCAAAATCAGGAGTAATAAGTGTAATTAGATAATTTTTAATTACTTTCGAAGTTTGATTATATGAGATTGTTGAGAAATATCATTTTAACTGTTGTCTTTGTCTTCTTTGCCGAAGTAACCTTCGCACAACAGGTACCAATGTACAGCCAGTATATTATGAACGGGTTTCTGATTAACCCATCGTTGGCTGGTAGAGACGGCTATACAAGTATTAACATCACTGCAAGAGAGCAATGGGTCGGTTTAAGCGGGGCTCCTGCTACTTTTGCTGCTAGTTTTCAGACCAGGTTACTTAAGGACAGCTACATCTCGAAATCAACTTCAGTACGTAAAAAAATAATCCACCCTACGAAAGGAGGAAATGTAGGTCTTGGAGCCTATGTTTTCAACGACAGGAACGGAATTATGAGCCGAACAGGTATACTGGCAGCATATGCCTATCACATGCAATTAGGAACTACAAATGGAACTCCTAATTATCTTTCACTCGGTCTGGCCGCGACTGTCTACCAGTATGCAGTTGACCTCAATGGCAATCTTCTCTTGAATGATGTAAATGATGAGTTCCTGAATAACTACGACAGAGTTGTCATTATTCCTGATTTCAACTTTGGTACCAGCTATACAACTCCTAAATACTACGTTGGATTTGCAATGAGTTCCCTATCAAGAGGTTCACTATTGTTTATGAAAACAGGCGACAATAAAGGTTCAGAACTTGGAAATTACTTTCTTACGGGAGGATATAAGATCTATTTCCCCGGTAACCGCGACTGGGAACTTGAACCATCAGCTCTTATTAAATCATCAGATATGGTGTTCAAATCTGTTCAGATGGACCTTACAGCTCGTGTCTATTATAAATCAGATTACTGGGCAGGCGTTTCCTACAGAACCGGTGATGCAATAATACTATTGTTTGGACTTAAATATGACAGATTCATTTTTGCTTATGCATTTGACATGACTCTGACCGATATAAGAAAACAGAGTTTTGGTTCACATGAGCTGACTATGGCAGTAAAATTTGGCGAAAGCGCCAGACGATATAAATGGATAAATGCTTATTAGTTAATTCTTAAATTGAAAAAAGACTGGCTATCAACGTCAGTCTTTTTTATTTGATCTGTTCTTAATTTGTCATCCTGATTTCCTATTTTTGAAGATCGCTTCATAGCTAAATTAATTTAAATATGTTCAGAGGTGCCGTTAAAAAATTTCCAGGTACCGTCGTGCTGTTTGTCCTGATCATATCAGAAGGAATCTCTCAGGAAAGTCACAGATCTGATCTGCGATTTGTGTTCTATAATGTTGAGAACTTTTTTGACATCTACGACGATCCGAAGAAGAATGATAATGATTTTCTTCCACATGGAGTGATGAGGTGGAACATTAAACGTTATACAAGTAAGGTTAATGCAATTTATAAGGTAATCGCTGCAGCAGGTGAATGGGATACTCCCGCAATTGTGGGTTTCTGTGAAGTTGAGAAAAGATCTGTTCTGCAGGATATTTTAACTCATACCTACCTTCAGAAATATAATTATGGCATTATTCATGAAGAATCAGAAGATCCGAGAGGAATAAACGTCTGCCTGATCTACAGAAAAGATCTGGTCAAACTCCTCTCATACCGTTATTTTAAACCAGCCGGCTTTCAGGAGGGTGAATTCCGCACACGAAGTGTTCTTTATTCAAAATGGCTTATTTCAGATGACACTATCCATTTATTTCTGAATCACTGGCCATCAAGAAGGGGAGGCGTTCTTGCAGGAGAATTATTGCGAACCCAGATATCAGAAATGGTAAAAGGGAAGGAAGATTCAATTTTAAATTCAGTGAACAGACATGCAAAAATAATTATTGCTGGCGACTTTAACTGCACTCCAGATGAAAAGGAAATATTAACTTTTACTGAAATGAATAAGAATGAAAGTTCTGCCAATGATGCTCCTTTTGTCAACCTGGCAGAATCATTAGCAAATAAAGGTCTTGGTACTTATAAGTATTCGGGAACATGGGAAATGATAGACCAGGTTATTGTTTCTCAATGGTTTTTAAAGTGCCCTGATGGATTTTATGCTGACAAGGATTCATTCAGAATATTTGACAGGAACTTTCTGTTAAAACGCGACCCCAATTATCCTGGATACATTCCTTTCTCAACTTATCGAGGATACAGATATCAGGGCGGATTCAGTGACCATTTACCGGTCATCCTGGATTTAAAAAAAAGATGAATTACTTTTCTGTCTGTTTTAGTCCCATTTCAATCCCTTTTTTGATCATAAGCTCTCTTGCAGCTTCATGTTCATTAGGTATAATGCCATCCAGGATTGCTTCCCTTATTGCATTTTTAATAATGCCGACTTCTCTGCCAGGTCTGATCCCAAATGTCGAGATAATTTCATCACCGTTGACCGGTGGTTGAAAATTCCTGACGGCATCTTTTCCCTCAATCTCCTTTAGCTTTTTCCTGACCAGTCCAAAGTTCTCAAGATGTCTTGACTTCTTTTCTTTATTTTTTGAAGTTATATCAGCCTCGCATAAAATCATAAGATCATCAATATCATCACCCGCTTCGAACAGAAGTCTTCTGATTGCCGAATCGGTTACTGTTTCCTGCGAAAGCACGATTGGTCTTAAATGCAGGTCAACCATTTTCTGCACATATTTCATCTTTTCATTGAGGGGGAGCTTAAGTCTCCTGAAAATATCCGGAATCATCTTTGCACCGATAAATTCATGACCATGAAATGACCAGCCATTTTCTGTTGTATATTTTTTTGTTACCGGCTTTGCAATATCGTGAAGAAGAGCAGCCCATCTTAGCCAGAGATCATTTGTCTTCTTGCTTACATTATCAAGCACCTTGATGGAATGATGAAAATTATCTTTGTGTGCTTTTCCTTCTTTCTTTTCAACACCCTTCAAATTATTAAGCTCAGGAAAAATATATTCCAGCAGACCCGATTGCTCAAGAAGCATAAATCCGCGTGACGGCTGATCACACATAATGATTTTATTCAACTCAGTAACAATCCTTTCCTCTGAGACAATTTTTATTCGCCCGGCATTTGTTTTAATCGAGAGAAATGTATTCTCATCAATAGTAAAGTCAAGCTGCGAAGCAAACCTGATTGCACGCATCATTCTTAAAGGATCGTCAGAAAAGGTCTTATCAGGATCCATTGGAGTCCGGATCAATTTGTTATTAAGATCATTAATCCCTTCAAATGGATCCAAAAATTCTCCGTAAGTTGAAGCATTCAGACTTATTGCTAAAGTATTAATGGTAAAATCCCTTCTTTGCTGATCGTCTTCAAGTGTACCGTTTTCAACCACAGGTTTTCTCGAATTTCTCTTATAAGATTCTTTCCTTGCTCCGACAAATTCAATATCACATTCATTGAACCTGAACATTGCTGTTCCGAAATTTTTAAATACACTTATCTTAATTGATGGATTAAGCTTTTTTGCAGCTTTCCTGGCAATCTCAATCCCGCTCCCAATTACAACTATATCAATATCTTTGTCCTGATGTTCCCTCTTTAGAAGATAATCCCTGACATAACCACCAATAACATATGCTTCTGTTTTCTCAGCAGTTACAACCTCGGAAAGGGTCTGAAATATTTTGTCATATAGACATATATTCATATTTAAATATGACAATTTGTTAGTAAATCATGACAAAGTTACAATTAATACTTAATTTTTTGTACATTATAGTTCCGATGGGATGATGGTACAAGAATTGTATTTATTGAACAATTACTTCAGGAGTATGTTTTATCTAAAAACAAAAATATGACAGAGCATTTGACAAAAGAGACATTTATTTCAAAAGTTTTCAATTATGAAGCTAATAAAGAATGGAAGTTTGAAGGAAACAGGCCATGTATAATTGATTTTTACGCAGACTGGTGCGGTCCATGCAAAATGATTGCACCTGTGCTTGAAGAACTTGGCCGGGAATATGAAGGAAAGCTTGATATCTATAAAATTGATACAGAGAAAGAAACAGAGCTTGCATCTGTCTTTGGAATAAGAAGTATACCAAGTCTGCTTTTCGTACCGAGGAAGGGCCAGCCACAAATGGCAATGGGAGCGCTGCCAAAAGATACCCTTGTAAAAGCCTTTAAGGAGGTTCTTGGAGTAGAAAAGTGACGAACCATTTAAAATAATTGACGAATATTGTAACAATATATATCCTTTAATCGTTTAATCAATTGAAGGTAGTAACAAACGATTTCAGAGGTTTGTTTCATAGAATTTAGGTTAGGGTTAAAGTAGTGAATCAGGACTTCGGTCCTGATTACTATTTATACCAGGTCCTTAAAGATACCGTTTATCTCATCCTCAGTCGAACGAAGCTTTTTCTGGCATTGCTTTATAAGTTCAGATGCTTTTTTTACCTCTTCCGATAATTTGTCCACATCAAGGTTCCCTGTTTCAATGTTCTTGAGAATTTTTTCAATTTCCTTAACTGCATCATTGAATGAAAAATCTTTCTTTGCCATAATATTTTGTTTTAAGAATATTCTGGTTTATTTATATTAAACCTTGCAAAATGCATTATTCGAGTATTTGAAATACATTATTTAACATCAGTTACGGTACTCTTTACGGATCCATCACTGAATTGTGTATCAATTATATCGCCATCTTTTAGTATTCCTGTGTTTTTCACAATGTGTCCTTTAAATGAAGTGAATGTGTACCCTCTTTTCAAAACGTTTTCAGGACTAAGAATGAACAGATTTTTGTCAAACATCTCAATGCTTAAAAATGATTGTTTTAAAAGATTGAGAGAAGAAGTTTTAAGATCTGGAAAGTAACTATTTACTCTTTTTGACTGTTCTGATGAATAAGATTTTACGGCTGAATAGAGCCTGGATACCATTTTTGCAGGAGTAATTTTCTGTCTGAATAAATACTCTTTACCTGTACCTATGATAGCAATTATTACTGATGATTGTTTCTCTTTTTCTTCAGCAATTTTAAGTGATGCCAGAGGAATTAATTTCATCCTGTTTCTATCAATTCTTTCCCGGGCTTCATTGATAGCTGAAAGTGCTAATTCAATAATCGAATTACCCATTTCTGACAAGTAGGTTTCAGTGTCAGATACAATATTTACCAGAAAATCTGCAGCTGCTGTGGGCGTTTTAAGCGATTGGAAGGCTACCATATCTGTCACGGTTATGTCTTTATCGTGACCAATACCGGCAAGGACAGGAAGCGGAAACTGTGTGATGTGGTAAGCTATCTTATAGCTATCAAACCAACTAAGATCTGTGAGTGATCCGCCTCCTCTTATAATGACCACTGCATCAAACAATTCAAGATGTTCCGAAATACGATCCATTGCATCCGTCACACTCTTTTCAGTTTCTGCACCTTGCATGGAAGCTTCAAACAGTAATGTACGAAATTTGTAACCATAGCTATTTTCAGTAAGATGCTTAAGAAAATCAGTATATCCTGCTGCATTTTTCGAAGAGATCACAGCTATCCGATTGGGAAGCAAAGGAAGAAGGAGCTCTTTATTCATCGCGAATACTCCCTCCTGTTCAAGTTTCTTTATAATATGTTGCCTCTTGATTGCCATTTCTCCAATGGTGAAAGCCGGGTCTATATCGTTGATTACCAGACTCAGACCATAGATTTCATGATATTCTACAGTGACCTTTATAAGTATTTTGAAACCCTCCTTTAGTGATTCACCGGCTATACTTTCAAACAATGGTTTCAGGAAGCTATATTTTTTGGCCCAGATTACAGCTTTTATTCTTGCTCTGATATTTATTTCTTCGGGATGCTTTTCTACAAGTTCGATGAAGCAATGTCCGGCATAGTTTTCCTTTATCTCAGAAATTTCAGCAACAACCCAATACATTCCGGGTAATGACAGGTACAAAGAATCCTTGATAATCAGTTGTAACTCAGTTAATGACAGTTTGTCATTCATATTCAGTTCTTAAGCTTTATGACTTTATGACTAAAGGTACCGTTTGAGGTGATAAGTTTTATGAAGTAAACTCCTTGCTGCATCTTCTCCAGATCGTTGATAATAATTGTCCTGCTGATATATTCCTGGTAGCTTTTGTTTACAACAATCTGACCTGATAGAGTATAGATAATGACCTTAAGCGTACTCGGAATACTTTTAAATATTATTTCTATATCATTTGTAAATGGATTCGGTCCGATAATAGTCTCATTTTCAGGTTTTGCGACTAATTGTTCCTGCAATGTAGTAATTACACCTGTCATATCTGGAATACCATAACCATATAGAGAATCCGGCAAATTGAATCTGTCTCCATTTTTATGCAATGCATTAATGATATCTGTGTTTATTGCTTTGGGTACTGCCTGCATAACACAAGCGCACATACCACTTAATATCGGACAGGAGAATGAGGTTCCGCTTGCTCTCCCGGTTGAGGTTTCCAGTACCTGAACCGTAACATTTACACCCAGGGCTGCATTATCGGGTTTAATTCTGCCGTCGGCAGAAGGACCTGCAGATGAAAAGGATGAAATATAATTTGATCCATCAACAGCTCCGGCAGCGACAACGGTATAGCCATCAGATGGAGCAATAATACGTTGCCATGCTGTAGTTCTTTCATTCCCAGCGCTGTTCACTACAAGTATTCCTTTTGATGCGGCAAAGTCAGCAGCCTGTGTAACAAATGTAGTACTGCCATTCATGTCGGAGAATTTATAGTCCATAGAAGGATCATCGAAAGTGGAATATCCAAGAGATGAAGATATTATGTCAGCCCCGATACTGTCTGCAAACTCAGCTCCTGCTGCCCAGTAATCCTCTTCAACCGGGAACTCAGAAAAAACATCTTCAGTTCTTATCAGCCAGAAATCTGCTCCTGGAGATGTTCCTTCAATAATTCCCGGTATACTTCCAGCCAGTACAGATAATACAGCTGTTCCGTGATTATGATAGCTATAAACCAAATCGCTTTTTAAAACAAAATCTTTAGTGCCTTTTATCCCTTTTCTTGAACGAAGATCATCAAGCGATGAAATTATATCTGCATTAAGAAACCCTCCATCCAGTATAGCAATTAAAACACCTTTCCCATCATAGCCTGAATAATGAAGAGACTGACCATTCAGCATAGTCAAAGGACGATCGAAAGCATTTGGATCTGCAGTTTGCAGAGAAAAATCAAGTTTTTCGGAATGAAGGCCCTTACTAACAGGTCTTTTTACGATTTTCACATCTTTTACGAAAGGAAGACTGAGAAGAATATTTATATCTGCCTGATTCTGAGTCTTAAATAATCCGGTATTCATCCATTTTGATATACAGTGCAGATAGAATCCTTTTGAAATTATTATGTTTATATAATCAGGATTTACGGGTAAATCTGTATAAACAGGGACTGAAATTGCGGCTTTTTGTCTGCGGTTTATTGCCCTAATTGATAGAAGAGACTCAGCAGAATAATTATTTGGATTTAAGTCTCCTTTGTCTTTAAAATAGACTCTGTAAAAATAATTGTACGTTGTTCCTTGCGCAGTGAGTCTGCAATTATTTGAAAAACAGACCAGCGAAAACACAATTATCAGAAAAAATTTCTTTGAGATATTTATATCTATTCCCATATTGTTCCGGTTTTTTCCGGATCTGCAAATTTCCCTTTGTTCTTTTCGAAGGAATCGAGATAATCAGATTCCTTTTTAAGCATTTCAGAATTAGTTGCTACCCCGTCTATATATTCAACTTTATATTTCAGACTTCCGTCAGAATTATATATTTTCCAGGAGCCATCCCGCATATCATCCTTATATTGACCAATAAATTCGGGTTTCCCATCGTCGAAAAATACCTCAAAACTTCCCTGGAGTTTTCCTTCAACATAGTTTGCTTTCAGGCAGATTTTACCATTTTGGAAATATTGAAGCCACTCTCCGGTTCTTAAATCATTTATATAGAAAACCTTTTCTGCCAATGAATTGTCAGGAAAATATTTTATTGAGGGTCCGTTTCTCAGGTTGTCTTTATACTCCTCTTCCCAAACCAGATGTCCATTTGTTTTTGCTGAAAAAAACTGCCATTTTCCTTCCTTCATCTGATTGACATATTTGCCCTTTGAAGCTAAAAAACTATTCGGATGATATATTGAAGCATCAGCTTCTTTACCATTGTTACTGTAAATAAGAACAGAATGAAGAGTATCAGTTTCATAATATCTTATGAAAGTACCAACAGGCTGATTATCTTTAAAATATCCATTATACTGGACATGTTTGTCAGGGTATTTTTTTATCCAGTGGCCCTGTTTCATCCCGTTCTTATCGGTTATATTTATATCTTCATTTATTTGTGAGAATGAATTTATGCTGAACAATATGAAACAGAATATGGAGATATTCTTCGGATTCATTGTGTGATAGATTTAATTGTAAAAATACAAAAAAATCCCGCCTGAGCGGGATAACCTTTTTGATACAAAAAATAAGATATTATTTTACCTCTTCAAAATCGACATCAGTGACTTCATCACTACCAGATTTTTTATTACTTTCTCCTGACGGTTCAGGTCCTGGCTGTTGTGATGTTGCCTGGCCACTTCCCTGAGAACTTTTATACATCTCTTCAGAAGCAGCCTGCCAGATGGTATTCAGTTCTGCTAGGGCTTTATCGATCGCATCAGTATCCTGAGATTTATGAGCCTCTTTAAGTTTGGCAAGAGCCTGATCGATGCCACCTCTTTTATCTGAAGGAACTTTGTCTCCAAATTCTTTAAGCTGTTTTTCAGTCTGGAATATCATACTGTCAGCAGCGTTTATTTTATCGACCTTCTCTCTGGCCTTTTTGTCGCTATCTTCATTGGCTTTTGCTTCGTCTTTCATCTTTTTAATCTCATCGTCGCTCAGACCTGATGAAGCCTCTATTCTAATTCTTTGCTCCTTGCCGGTTCCCCTGTCTTTTGCGGATACATGGAGAATTCCGTTGGCATCAATATCAAATGTAACTTCAATCTGCGGCACTCCTCTTGGTGAAGGTGGTATTCCATCGAGGTGGAATCTTCCAATAGTTTTATTCCCATTAGCCATTGGCCTTTCCCCTTGCAGAATATGTATCTCAACAGAAGGCTGATTGTCAGCAGCGGTGGTAAATACCTCGGTTTTCCGGGTTGGAATTGTTGTATTTGACTCAATAAGCCTGGTCATTACACCACCCATTGTCTCAATACCAAGCGACAAAGGGGTAACATCCAGAAGCAGAACATCTTTCACTTCGCCTGTAAGGACTCCACCCTGAATTGCGGCACCTACAGCTACAACTTCATCAGGATTAACTCCTTTTGAAGGAACTCTTCCGAAAAATTTTTCAACAAGTTGCTGAATAACTGGTATACGTGTTGAGCCCCCGACAAGTAATACCTCGTCAATATCTGAAGCCTGCAGACCAGCGTCTTTCAATGCTTGTTTACATGGTTCAATTACAGACTGGATAAGCTTATCACAAATTTTTTCGAATTGCGCCCTGGTAAGAGTTTTTACAAGGTGCTTTGGAATACCGTCAACAGGCATTATATAAGGTAGATTGATCTCTGTTGTTGTGGCGCTTGAAAGTTCAATCTTAGCTTTTTCGGCAGCTTCCTTAAGACGTTGCATTGCCATTGGATCTTTTCTGAGGTCAATTCCCTCATCTTTCATAAATCCTTCTGCCAGCCAGTCAATAACAAGATGGTCAAAATCATCTCCTCCGAGGTGAGTGTCACCATTTGTAGATTTTACTTCGAAAACGCCATCACCAAGTTCAAGTATTGAAATATCGAACGTACCGCCTCCGAGATCGAAAACTGCAATCTTAAGATCCTGAGATTTCTTGTCAAGACCATAAGCCAGAGAAGCGGCGGTAGGTTCATTAATAATCCTTTTGACATTAAGTCCGGCAATTTCTCCTGCCTCTTTGGTAGCCTGACGTTGTGAATCACTGAAATAAGCCGGAACAGTAATAACAGCATCTGTAACTTCTTGTCCGAGATAGTCTTCAGCCGTTTTTTTCATTTTCTGAAGGATCATTGCTGAGATTTCCTGCGGGGAGTACATCCTGTCATCAATCTTTACACGGGGAGTATTATTATCGCCTTTTACAACTGAGTAGGTCACTCTTTTTATTTCCTTGGTAACTTTATCATAGGTTTCACCCATGAATCTTTTAATTGAATATACCGTTTTTTTGGCATTAGTAATAGCCTGACGTTTAGCCGGATCACCTATTTTTCTTTCACCATTTTCTACAAAAGCCACAATTGAAGGAGTGGTCCTTTTACCTTCACTATTAGGAATTACAACAGGCTCATTGCCTTCCATCACGGCAACGCATGAGTTTGTTGTTCCAAGGTCGATACCAATTATTTTTCCCATTTTATTTTTATTTAAGAATTTCTGTTTATTAATAGAATCTATTTACAAGGATTATGCCAATAGAGTAATATGGGATTTTTATGTGACAAAAAGACAGGTTAGCTATTTGCGAAACAAGAAAAAGAAAACTATGACAGGGTTATTAATAGACAAATTTGTAGCTTTGCCAGTGTTAATTAACATATTTAAATTATGTCAGTACACAAAATTGTCAAACGGGTTACTACTCATGTATTGAATGAGATGAAGGTTAATGGCGAGAAGATTGCAATGCTCACAGCTTATGATTATTCAATTGCGCGCATACTCGATGAAGCTGAGATTGACGTAATACTTGTTGGCGATTCGGCATCAAACGTAATGGCAGGTTTTGAAACAACACTTCCTATAACTCTGGATAACATGATATATCATGCTTCTTCGGTTGTACGAGGCGTGAAGAGGGCTCTTGTTGTTGTTGATTTACCATTTGGAACATATCAGGGCAACTCTAAGGAAGCTCTTGCCTCATCGATCAGGATTATGAAAGAGACTGGCGCACATGCTGTAAAGCTGGAAGGAGGGCAGCAGGTTGCTGAATCAATAGAAAGAATACTTTCTGCAGGTATTCCGGTTATGGGGCATCTAGGACTTACTCCACAGGCTATTCATAAATTTGGTACTTATGTTGTCAGGGCAAAAGAGGAAGAAGAAGCAAGGAAGCTGATTGAAGATGCTATACTCCTCCAGAAGCTTGGATGTTTTGCAATGGTTCTTGAAAAAATCCCTGCCAAACTTGCTGAGGAAGTGACAACCAGTGTAAAAATTCCGGTCATTGGAATTGGTGCCGGACCAAAAACAGACGGTCAGGTTCTGGTACTTCATGATATGCTTGGCATTACCCAGGAGTTTTCTCCCAGGTTCCTGAGAAGATATCTTAATCTGCATGAGGAAATTAAAAGTGCTGTGCAGGCATATATACAGGATGTAAGGTCTCAGAATTTCCCAAACGAGAAAGAACAATACTAATTGAATCCCTGATGCCAGAAATCCTATACGAAGACAATCATATTATTGCGGTTTATAAGAAATCCTCCGATATTGTTCAGGGTGATAAATCTGGCGATGAATCGCTTGATAATCAGGTCAAAAAATACATCGAAAAAAAATACAACAAACCCGGTGATGCCTTTCTTGGTGTGGTACACAGATTAGACAGGCCTGTCAGCGGCGTAGTTATTTTTGCCAGAACATCAAAAGCTCTTGTCAGGCTGAATGAGATTTTTAAAACCCGTCAGGTGAAGAAAACCTACTGGGCTATTGTTAAAGAGAGGCCTCCTGAGGATGAAGCTTCAATCTCTCATTTTATTAAAAAGATTGAGAGTCAGAACAAATCTTACACTTATGAAACAGAAGTCAAAGGTTCAAAAGCGGCAAGCTTGACATATAAAATACTTGGAAGATCTGAACGGTATTATCTGCTTGAAATTGAGTTGCATTCAGGCAGACATCATCAGATCAGGGCTCAGCTTTCTGCAATTGGCTGTCCTGTTAAAGGAGATCTTAAGTACGGATTCCCAAGGTCAAATGACGATGGAAGCATAAGCCTGCTTGCCCGCGAAATAACTTTCATTCATCCTGTAAAAAAGGAAAGCATTACAATCACAGCTCATCTTCCCGAAGGTGATATCTGGAAAGCATTTAAGGGATTATTGTAAAAAAAATGAGCCGGATAAATCCGGACTCATTCCTGGGTTTGAAAATGAAAGCCTGATCGGAATTAATTTATTTTTTTTTTGTCTTTTTTGTCTCCTCGACTGAAGTGATTTATTTCGGATTTTTGCCTTCTAGGTTGACTCCAAGTTTTAATTCTACCTCTTTCAATATTTCTTTAGCTTTTGCTTCATCATTGCCTTCAATCGTCACTACTATTCCATCTTTTGCAACAATATATCTGGTTTTTTCTGTGCTATTTCCTTTATCGTCTTCATTGATTTTAAGATTGATAGCCTTTTCTTCATCCTTACCGGAATCTTTGCTTTCATTAATGTAAATGTACCTCTCACCTTTTGATCCCGCTTTGGATGAAGCTTTGGTTGATGATGAACTCCATGTAACTACTTCATTACCTTTGCATTCCTTTGAATGTTTACCATCCTTTATGATAATAACATTATAGCACTTTCCATCCTTAACAATTTGTGACGAATCATCTGAAATAACCGTAATCTCCCTCTTTCTCTTTTTATCACCTTTATCGCCTTTATCGCCTTTATCATCAGAAGTAACAGCTACGAACATTTGTCCTTTTTCACCTTTGGTATGTTTAGCTTTCCGAACGGTACCATTCCTGGAAAGATAAATAACCTCTCCGCTTTTTATTTTGATTGAATCTGCTGAAACATTACCTTTAATAACTGTGTCGATTTCAATTTTTGTTCCTGATTCATCAGCAACCAATACCTTTATCCTCTGCTTCTTGTTCATATCCTGAGCATTTAGAATGCCGGCTGGCATCAGAAAAATCAGGATAAGAGTTAATGCAATTCTTGTAATTCTTTTCATATTGGCTTATAATTAGATATTTACAAAATTAGCCCAATAGGGCTTCAACTTCAGTTAAAGTCAGGTTAAAAGTCGTTAATAAAAAGTTAAAGCACAGTTGAATAACAGCATATTAACTTAATTTTGCAGAATGAGTAGGAGGTTTTTTACAGGTCTGGTAATAATGATGGCATTATCAATAATCGGGATCACATGGGTCCAGATTAATTGGATAAAGAATGCTGTGGGAATACTGAATGATAATTTCAATGCTAATGTTTTTAATAGTCTTAATAATGCATCGGGTGAAATTGAATCCCTGAGAAAGATGAATTTCTTCAATAATTTTGGAGTAAGTAATAACATCGTAGGATCAGATTCATCAGGGAACATTGAAGGTTACTTTAGTTTTGGGAGTTCGGTTTCAGGTTCGGGAGGTAGTTTCAGTATAAACATTGATAATAAAGTTATTCCTCTTTACCATGCTGATTCGGGTTCATCTAAAGTCAACAGGAAAGTCTTAAGACAGGGGTCTTATAAGACTGATTCTGATTCTGTTACTGTTATAATATCCTCGCCAGAAAATCAGGGAAATCTTAAATTTACAAGTAAAGGAGAAAAAAATATTACCGGTAATCAACCTGTTTATGTTCATCAGAAAGAATATCTCGACTGGGTCAGGAAAAGGTCGGATGAATACCGCAATCTTAGTAACCAGATGATTACAGAAATCTATGAATGGGAAAAAACGATGGAGCTCGATAACAACGAAATAGGAAACTCCCTTCATCAATTTCTAGCATATTCAGGTATAAACACTCCATTCGAATTTGCTGTCATAAAAGATGGTGTAGTCGGGGAAGGAACCTTCAAAAAGACTGGGAAAAATGAATTTCTTAAAAGTCCCTATAAAGTACGACTGTTCCCCGATAATATTATTAAGAAAGATATAATCCTTTCTGTTGTGTTTCCGGAACGCACTAACTATGTCCTCGGTTCAATGACCTGGATATTAGGAGGATCATTACTCTTTTCCCTGTTCATATTTTCTACGTTTGCCTTAAGTCTGTATTTCATTATCAGGCAGAAAAAGATTTCTGAAATGAAATCTGATTTCATAAATAACATGACTCATGAGTTTAAAACGCCCATAGCTACAATTTCTCTTGCGGCTGATACAATTACAAATTCGAAAGTAATTAACGACGAAAACAGCATCAGACATTTTATAGGGATGATAAAGAAAGAAAACAGCAGAATGAACAAGCAGGTTGAGACAATTCTTCAGATAGCTTCACTTGATAAGAAAGAGATCGAGTTTAAATTTGAAGAGACCTCTCTTCATCCTATTATTAAAATGGCAGTTGAAACTATTGACATTCAGGTACAACAGCGGCAAGGTGCTCTTAAAGTTGAACTAAATGCAGAAGATGATATGATACTGGGTGATAGTGAACATCTCATTAGCCTAGTTCATAATCTCCTTGATAATGCTATAAAATATTCTCCTGAAGCACCTGAAATATCTGTTCAGACATCAAATACCGGGAGAGGTATAATCCTTGCGGTTGAGGATAAAGGTATAGGAATGAGCAAAATTGTTCAAAGTAAAATCTTTGAACGATTCTACAGGCAAAGTTCAGGTAATATACACGACGTAAAGGGATTCGGACTGGGTCTGAATTATGTAAGAGCGATTGTGGATGCACATAAAGGTGAAATTAAAGTTATTAGTGAACCTGGAAAAGGAAGCAGATTTGAGATATTTTTACCATTTAATCCGGAAAATTAATCATGAGCACAAAACCTGTCAAAATATTTCTGGTGGAGGATGATCTGAGTTTCGGCTCGGTTCTGAAGTCATACCTCGAGCTGAACGACTACATTGTCGATTGGGTGGATGATGGTAAATATGCCCTGGATCACTTCAGGAAAGGTGCTTTCGATATATGCATATTGGATGTAATGCTTCCGCATATTGATGGATTTACAATAGCTAATGAGATAAGGCAGATAAATAATACCGTTCCGATTGTTTTTCTTACCGCAAAAAAATTCAAGGAGGATGTTCTGAAAGGTTATGGAGTGGGTGGCGACGATTATATTACAAAACCTTTCGATACTGATATTCTCCTTTGTAAAATAAAAGCAATCATTTCACGACGTGATGTTCATGATGGATCAAAGGATCTTTATGAAATAGGAAAATTTGTATTTAATGCAAAGCTGAGAACATTAAGTATTGGCGATGTTGAGAATAAACTTTCACCAAAAGAGGCCCAGTTGCTTGAACTGCTGGCAATTAATCCCAATGCATTAATCAGCAGAGAGATGGCTTTGAAGAAAATATGGGGCTCTGACGATTATTTTACTGCCAGAAGTATGGATGTGTATGTTACAAAACTGAGGAAATACCTGGCAGATGACCCAACCCTGGTCATTAAGAATATTCATGGAGCAGGATTCCAGCTGCTGATCACAGAGGCCTGACTTTCAGATTATTCCTGTTGAATTGCAAAGGAAGAAGATCCCCTCCTTTTTCTATTATCTGAATCCGGGACTCACCACTAAGGATTACTCTTATATTCTTTTTATTTCTGAACTCTTCTTCAACAATCACCTGGCGGCAGTTACCACATGGAGACACCGGCTCTTTTGTAAGACCAACTTCGGTGAAAGCAGCGATAGCAATAGCAACTGGTTTGTCTGACGGATAATTTGAAGCTGAAAATGAAAGTGCATTTCGTTCTGCGCACATACCCGATGGAAATGCGGCGTTTTCAACATTCGCACCCCGGACAATTAATCCAGACTCTAACCTTACTGCTGCTCCGACTTTGAATTTTGAGTAAGGAGCGTATGCATTATGAGCAGCTTCTCTTGCTGACACAACCAGTTCTTTGTCATTAAGATCAAGTTCCTCTAGAGAATTAAATTCTGTCCATGATACGGAAACATTCCTGGTTGTCATCTTAACACTCTTATTCAGTTAGTATTACAAATTTAGTAATAATTGACAATTAATTAAGTTTGACGTGATTAATGTTCGGAGTATTTTGAGTTATGTTTTTATTAACTTCAGACACTTTAGGCACTCTAAGTACTTTTTTCTATTTTTGTCTGAGATTTTCTATATATGATAAAGAGGCTGCTTCGTTTAAGTCCATTAATCCTTTTTGTTCTTCTTTATTCCTGCCGTGCTGCCAGAATTCCTGTTTCAACAGGGAAAGTATACGGAAACGCTGAATCTTATATTGATAGCTTTAAAGATATGGCAATTAGTGAGATGAAGAGAACAGGAGTTCCGGCCAGTATTACACTCGCTCAAGGATTAATTGAATCGGACATGGGTAGGAGCAATCTCGCCACAAAGGCAAATAACCATTTTGGTATTAAATGCCATAATGACTGGAAAGGACCTTTCATTAAACAGGACGATGACAGAAGGAACGAATGTTTCAGAAAATACGGTCAGCCCGAAGAATCTTATAAAGATCATTCAGATTTTCTGAGAAGCGAAAACAGGTATAAATCTCTTTTTTCTCTTGATGTCAAAGATTACAAAGGCTGGGCTCGTGGATTGAAGAAAGCCGGTTATGCAACCAACCCTGAATACGCAAATATGCTGATAAGAAAGATTGAAGAGTATAATCTTTATAATTATGACAGGGGAATAAATATAGCGGTAAGAGTAACCAATAAAAGAGATACCTTAGGAAAAAAACAGGAGAGTAACTTTGACAATAACTCAGAGAAAATTATCGGGAATGTAAGTGGTAATTTTGCTGTCACTGCGGAGCGTTCAAGAGTGAAGGAAAAGAACAGAATTCAGTATATAATTGTCAAAGAGGGTGATACGCATGAAAGTCTTGAGAAAGAGTTTCAGCTATTAAAATGGGAACTGGCCAGGTATAATGAACTTAAATCTGATTTCAGGTTAAATGCGGGGCAGATACTTTACCTTCAACCTAAAAGGGAAAAAGCCGAGGTCGGTAATGATTTTCATGTTGCCCTGCAGGGAGAAACAATGTATGCTATTTCCCAGATTTATGGCATAAAACTAAAAAGTCTTCTTACCATGAACAGAATGATTGAAGGACAGGATCCCGTTGTGGGACAGAAGATATGGCTTCGTGCTATGAAGCCGGTTCAATAGTTCCTGTTTTATAATCAGAAATCTTAAAACCTTTAAGGAAATCTGCTATATCCATTCTTTTTTTTCCCTCAAGCTGGATATTCACAATATTTAAAAAACCATTTTGACAGGCAATTTTTACAAAGCTTTTCCCATCGGAAACGATCTCCCCCGGTTTTAAAGAATGATCACTTTGCTCAGGTCTGCTTTCAAATATTTTAAAAGAAACAGATACAGAATCTTTAATGAAAAATGACCTTGCACATGGATAAGGTGAGAGTCCTCTCACAAGATTATGGATATCATGATGATTTGTATTCCAGTTGATTATGCAATCGTCAGGAAATATTTTAGGAGCTGTCTTCAGCATTTCCCCATCTTTAAGAAAATGTGATTGAGGTACAGGAGTTATTTTGTTTTCTGAAATGACACCCAATGTTTTGATTACGAGCCTTGCACCAATATTCATAAGCCTGTTATGGAGATCACCCGCATTTTCATTTGGATAGATCTGGATCTCATCGCGAAGCAGTATATTCCCCGTATCGATTTTTTCGTCAATAAAAAAGGTAGTAACACCAGTCGAAGCTTCACCATTTATCAATACGCGGTTGATAGGAGCTGCACCCCTGTATTGAGGAAGGAGAGAGGCATGCAGATTTATCGTACCTATTGATGGCATTTTCCAGATTAATTCCGGCAGCATTCTGAATGCCACAACCAGAAAAATATCGGGTTTAAGCTGGCGAAGATCATTCACAAACTGAGGGTCCTTAAGATTCTCCGGTTGCATTATGGAAAGATAGCTGAACTCGGCAAATTCTTTTACGGCAGATTTTGTCATCTTGCGTCCTCTCCCTGAAGGTTTGTCAGGAGCAGTTACAACACCCACAACATTAAAGCCATTCATAAGCAGAGAACCGAGAGTTGCCACTGCAAAAGTCGGAGTCCCCATAAATACTATCCTTAGATTTTTCATGAATGGAATAATCTGACTGTATCAACAACGCTAATACAAATATAAACTACATTTTGCAGATTTTTCAGTAAGGTTTGTTAAATCAGAGCGAATTCTCAGTCTTTTAAACCGTGTTTGTAACAGGTAGGTTTGTGACCCATTTTGTTTGCTTTGGTCTCAAGGTAGAACTCATTAAACTGGTTAGGCTCAATAACAAGGGGGATTGTCTCAACAATTTTTATTCCATATCCTTCCAGTCCAGCTCGTTTAACAGGATTATTTGAAATAAGTCTGACTTTCCCAAGGCCAAGTTCACGCATTATGCTTGCTCCCACACCATAATCCCTTTCATCTTCCCCGAAACCTAGTTTAATGTTCGCCTGAAACGTATCCATTCCCTCTTCCTGGAGCTTGTAAGATTTAATTTTATTGAGCAGTCCGATGCCTCTTCCTTCCTGGCTTAAATATATCACAACACCCTTGCCTTCAGCTTCAACCATCTTCATGGCTTTATCGAGTTGGGGCCCACAGTCACAGCGAAGTGAATGAAAGATATCGCCTGTAAAACAAGATGAATGAACTCTTACCATAACTGGTTCATCTTTAGTCCATGATCCTTTAATAAGCGCGGCATGTTCTATCCCGTTCGTTATCTGTCTGAAGGGAATAAATTCGAACTCACCAAGTGTTGTCGGAAGCTTGACTTTTTCACCTTTCTCAATTATTGATTCACGCTGAAGCCGGTAGTTAATAAGATCTTTTATAGTTATTATTTTGATGCCGAATTTTTTACTGATTTTATAAAGTTCTGGTAATCTGGCCATTGACCCGTCATTGTTCATAATCTCAACCAGTGCACCACCCGGCTGAAGACCTGCCATCCTTGTAAGATCTACGACAGCTTCAGTATGACCGGCTCTTCTCAGAACCCCTTTAGCTTTTGATTTTAAAGGGAAAATATGCCCGGGACGTCCGAGATCTTTGGATTTGGTTGAAGGATCGACAAGAGCTTTAATTGTGAGGGCTCTGTCTTTGGCTGAAACTCCGGTTGTTGTTTCACTGCTCAGGAGGTCGACAGATACAGTGAACTGAGTCTCATGAAGTGAAGTATTTATCCCAACCATTAAATCGAGCTCAAGCTCTTCGCATCTTTCTTCGGGCAGAGCTGTGCAAATCAGACCACGACCATATTTTGCCATGAAATTTACGATTTCAGGGTTGATGAGTTCTGCTGAGCAGATAAAATCACCCTCATTTTCACGGTCTTCATCGTCTACAACAATAAGAAGTTTACCCTGTCTTATATCTTCAATTGCTTCATCAACAGTGTTTAATTTGATTCCGTTCATATTACTGGTATCTTTTTGTCGGATTCCACACACCGCTTCTTATTCCTTTTATATACTTTATAAACCCTACGAAAAGAGCAATGTTCATAAAGATGAGGTGAGTGAAAAATCTCACCGGAACGAGGTGTATATTCAAATTCTTAAGTAAAAAATCGAACGCAGGCAAAAGTAGAAAAATTAGCTGTAGGATGATCAGAAGAGCAAAGAAAAATGAGCTTTTGATGAGAAGAATATTTGTCAGAATTACGATCAGCCAGAGAAAAGGTGTCAGCCAGCGAAGCATTTTATGGGAAATAAAACAGAATGACCATATCCTGAAAGGTTTAAGTAACAGGAAAGCAAAGTGTTTCAGATTCTGAAAATTGCCAGCTGAGATTCTGACCTTCCTTGAAAATTCTTCGCTGAGGCTGTTTGAAACATCTTCATATACAATTGCTTCCGGGTCACTAATTGCTTTTTCACCCTTTCTGATCACATTCATGCAGATTCTGAAGTCATCGGCAAGGATGTTTTTAGAGAGAGGTTCATATGAAGCTTTTCTGACAGCGTAAAACCCTCCGAAGGGACCCATCATTGTTCCCCATAGTCTTCCTTCTATATTTTTAAGTTTCATCTCCATGCTGAGATATGCCACCTCAGGAAGGGAGATCCCGTCTTTCTTTATACCAGTATTAATAAGTCTGGTGTCAGCGAGTCCAACAGATGAATTCGAAAAATTTTGTACAAGCTTCAGGATAGTGTTCTTTTCAGGAATGACATTTGCATCAGTTAAAATGAGTATTTCACCTTTTGCAAGAGACGACAACTTGTTGATTATGGCTGCCTTACCAACCCGATCAGTAAAATCGACAACATGAAGTTCTGAGTAAGTGGTCTGGAGTTCTGTCAGAATACTAATAGTGGAATCATCTGATGAGTCTGACCCCACGAGAACTTCTATTTTTCCGCGAGGATATTCTGATGAGAAAAGCGAATCGATCTTCTTCCTGATAACAGATTCTTCATTGAAGACTGCCATGAGAACTGATATTTCAGGAGTATAACTCATGGCCGGCAAATGCACGTGATTTTTAATGATTTTATCAAGCATGACCAATAGCAGAGGATAAACTATATAGGTTTGCGCAATAAGTAAAACTGAAATCCAGAAGATGATTTTGATTATCATGAAGTTAATTCTCTGTAAAAATTCACCAGGTTTTCTGATATGGCGAAGATATTATAATTTTTTTGGACATTCTTTATGGCATTTTCACCGATCTCACTTCTTTGACCAGGATTGTTTAGTAACTTAACAATCCTTGATGCAAAGGCATGCGCTTCTGATTCAATAAAAATATTTTTCTTATCCTCATAATCAAGTCCTTCAGCTGCCAAAGGTGTTGCTACTATGCATTTACCATGATACATGCTTTCAATAATTTTCATCCTTATTCCGCTTCCGGAAAATAGCGGAACAACCATTACAGCTTTATCTTTTATAAAGAACAATGATGATTCGACTTCTCCTGAGAAAGTAATATTATGACCTTTGATTCCCGAAATCGTTTTTTCTGATGCGTTCCTTCCTGCTACAAAGAACTCAGCATCAGTAACTTTATCAACAACTATAGGCCAGACTTGTTCAATAAACCAGTTCAGACCATACATATTCGGAAGCCAGTCAAGCGCTCCGATAAAACCTACCTTGTTCATTGGGGCATCAGAATAATTCTCGATTTCTTCCGGCATATAACCCGGTGAAGCAATTAATGCAGGACTGGATAGACCTGCGGTTTTAAACCATTCAAGATCAGAATTGCTGATGGCAACTAATGCATCAAACTTGTTGATTATATTTTTCTCCAGTTTTTTTAATCTTTTAGCGAGAATTCTGAAATATAAGCTTTTAATCCGATTTTTCTCTTCAGTTGCCAGTCGCGACCATATGATATTTTCTACATTATGGGATCTGAAAACCACTGCTGCAGATGAATGCTGCCTTATTGTTGAAAGATAATGACACATTGAAAGACCTTCAATCTGAATAACATCAAAATGATTTTTCAATGTTTTTTTCAGTTCTGAATTGTATTCCTTCGAATAGAATCTTTCAACATTATAAGGTTTACTGGAAAATAACAGGTTAATAAGAAGTTTAAACGGGTTGATCCTGGTTTCAAGATTAATTAATTTATAGTCAATGGATTTAGAAACTTCATCAGGAATCTCATCAGCATTAATAAGATGTTTTGAAGTATTAATTGCAAGTACTGTCAGAGAAATATTCTGGATTGATAAACCCATTATAATATTCCAGATAGCGGCAGAGCTGCCGTCCTTCGGCGGCCAGGGTGATTTATTGCTCAGAAGAAGGATTCTCATACTTTGTTTTGGGGACTACCCTGAAAATTCTATCTATTATCTTCTTAAAAAAGTTGAGGTAGGTATCAACATTAAGAATCGCGGAGTCAGTTGTTGCCTTGTAGGTAAGAAAAATGCCTATTGGCAGCAGGATATATGAGGATGCCCACATACCGGCAAAAGTACTTACAACATCTTCTTTTACCATCTTTTCAGCAGAAATTGTAATTACGTAATATACAACGAAAAAGAGAATCGAGATTACTGCCGGTGTACCCAGCCCACCCTTCCTGATTATTGCACCTAGCGGAGCTCCGATCAGAAAGAATACTATACAGGCAAAAGACAATGTAAACTTTTTGTTCAGTTCAACCTGGTATTGCCTCAGCACTTTAACGGCATTATGAATATATTCCTGTTTCTGCCCAAGATAATTACTGCTGAATTTTACATTTGAAATAGCTTTTACAATTGCCTCTCTCTTTAGAGCGAGACTGAGCGTGTCGTAGATTGCCGATGTGTTAAAAATAATTGGATTTTTGATAGTTACAGTATCATTAACCGGAACAGCCTGTTGATTGAAATTTCGTTCAGTATAAAGTCTTGTGTTATTAAACTCTGTGAAATAGGTGTCTTCCAAACTGGTATTTTTAATTTTTATTGAGTCTGTGAAGTATTTTAGCTGTGATACATTCTTTGAGACGGAACTGGCTTTAAAAAGATCCATTTTGCTTCTTTCAAAATCGAAACCTCTAAGAGCTATGACGATCGTTTGCTCTTTAAAGAAATCTTTACGGAAGGGAAATTTTCTTAGTGCAGGTGTTGCGGTTTTCTCTTCAATCTCGTTATAGGAAAAACCATTGAACAGAGTCATTATCATACCTGATTCATCAGGAGTGACCTTCATATACCCTGAATCAGCAATAGTTACCGATGTGTTACCCTTCTTATCGCGATGGTCGTAAATTATCAATTTATCGAGTCTGTTTGTAGACGGATTTTTTGCTGTAACCTTTATACTGAACCCATCGATATCATTATTGAATGTGCCAGCCTGGAGGTTCATTTCCGGTCTTTTGCGACGGATATCGTAAAGCAATGTCCTTGCTTTCCTGTTAGAATAGGGCTGGACATTATTTGAAAAAAAGAATGAAACAACACACAATATAGCAACAAGCCCAATTATTGGTCTCATTATTCTCTGGAGAGGAATTCCGGAGGACTTCAGAGCAGTAAGTTCACTGAATTCACCCATGTTACCAAAGGTCATTAATGAAGCAAGCAAGACTGCTAGTGGAAATGCCATTGGTACAAAAGTCAGTGAAAACTGAAAAAGAAGTTCTGCAACTACCTTTAATTCAAGACCTTTACCGGCCATATCGTCAACGTACATCCAGAGGAATTGCAGGATAAGGATTATCAGTACAATAAAAAAAGTAAGTATGAGAGGTCCTATAAATGATTTCAGAACGAAAGTATCTAACTTTTTCACAATTTTATTTGATTTGAGGACAAAGATGCTTGATTTTTATGAATAAACATATTTCGGGATTTATATAATTGAAGCGATTCAAATCAACCAGTTTTTCATCTTTTGTTTTTATATCATTGATAAGTTATTAATTGAGAAATTATTGATAAAAAATCAAGGTTTCCCTTCATCATATTATGCGAATCTCTATTAGTTTTTTCCCATAGTCCATTGATCAACAGATCTTTCAAGCGGCATGGAAGGAGAAAGAATTTTCTGAAGAGTATATTCTGAAGCCTCTGTTTTGTTTAGCTGATGACTCCACTCGACCCTATGAGAAATATCGGCACCTGGTCCGCTGTTATCAAACTCGGCAAAAAAAGCCGTTTTGTCGCGTGATGTACCTGTCCAGTTTGACCATCCAGCCGGAAAGATGTGCGGACCAAGGTCGCAGTTCATAAAGACTACTTTAGCAAAATCGCGCCATGGACGTCCAAGATAGACATTCTGAACACCTTCTTTTGCCGTAATCTTACATTTCATAAAAACATATCCGAAGCTTTTACCTTGTGGAGTACTCGCTGCAGTAATATAAGAGCTGGATTTAGAATAGATTGTGCATTCGTCAAACAGCACCGTAGCAGCGCCAAAGATAAAGTCAGTCGTTCCTTCGATATAACATCCGCTAAAATATTGACGGCTGTTTAGCCCGTCAGTATAGAGCGTGTCCTGATTTCCAAGAATCCGGCAGTTATGGAATGCACAGCGATCCCCTCTGACATCCAACGCAACTGCCTGTCCAATAGGTCCGGCACTGTTCTCAATTGTAAGATTTTCAGCATAAAAATCGTCAGCCTCAACCATTAACGTGAAAGTATAAAAAGTGCTGTTTCTTCCGCGATTAACCTTACCGAAATAGTCTCCATTGGAAATGATGGTCTTCTCAGCGCTTTCCCCTATGATTGACAGTTGATTATTACAGGCAGGGACGACTACCTTTTCGCGGTACACACCATTCCTGACATGTATTGTAATACGCTTATCAGGGAAAGATTTGCAGGCATCTATAGCTTTCTGAATTGTCGAGTAATCGCCGGATCCATCAGCGGCTACTGTAATTTCATAAATATCCTGTGCCGGAACTGTGTTTGAAAGGATAAAAATTGCTGAAACGAACAAAATAAATTTAATGCAATTTCTTTTCATATTTTTCAGAATTACTCCGTATGAAAGATAAGAATATGGGGTGGTGTTTTGAGAAGTAAATATTATATGCCAAGTAGCCTTTTAAGGTCAGTGATCTGGCTATCCCATAGAGAGATTGCATCATTTTTTTCCTGAGGTTCTGCAAAATCAGTAATTATCAGGGCAACGTCGCCGGTAAGTTCTTCAATATTAAGTCTGAACTCAAAATAGTTGGATTCTTCATTTTCGTGTTCGATCCATTCAAACCTAACTAGTTTATTTTCTTTAAGGGCTGATAATCTGGCCTTTGAACAGGCATTATCCCAATAAAATGAAAAAAGGTCACCGTCGACAGTTACATCGTCAGCGAACCATTCGCATAATCCTTCAGGAGTACTAAGTCTTGAGAACAACACTTTTGCTGAACTGTTAAGATTATATTCGAGTTCAAATTTCATCTTCATTATTCAACAAATTTGTCCTTCAACGGTTAGTAATCTGCAATATAGAAAAAATATTGAAAAGAAAAAATCATATTGGTAATATGTAATATACTAATTATATTTGCACCCGCAAATCGATGGCGAGATAGCTCAGTTGGTTAGAGCGCATGATTCATAATCATGAGGTCGGGAGATCATTCCTCCCTCTCGCTAC
>Ga0182027_10002897_pt1 | contig 27549 bp, 20 predicted proteins | sample 712E1DmetaG_FD_121300 | JGI IMG/M metagenome (GOLD analysis project Ga0182027, IMG submission 121300) | Permafrost microbial communities from Stordalen Mire, Sweden - 712E1D metaG (Illumina Assembly) | ecosystem: Environmental > Terrestrial > Soil > Wetlands > Permafrost | place: Sweden...
AAACCAAACCCTGTCTCGAACCATTATTACCACCGGCACCGTGCTTTTCGTGCTTATCGCGTTTTCATTCTTTGGCGGCCAGGTGATCCAGGACTTTTCCCTGGCCATGCTCGTCGGGTGCGCGAGCGGTGTGTATTCTACCGTCTACATAGCCAGCCCCATAGTCTTGTTGTGGAACAAGCGGTTTCCGCCGAAACTGAAATAAGAATTCAATTCAGAAAAAGGCTGGGCGTTCCCCCGGAAAACAGAGGCGCAAGATTTTGCGCCTCTGTTTTCCGGGGTCGGTCTCCCTGCGGGCTCGGCCGGTCGGCCTCGGTGCCGCCTGCCGCAAGGGCTTGTAGAGACGTTGCGGCGCAGCGCCTCTACAAGCCGCGGTCAGGCTGCACTGCGCTCTAGCGGCGCTTTCTGCCCTTCCGGTTGGGCAGGCGCATTACTCCGGTCCACCTAACGCAAAAGGCAAGGCACGGAAACTTCCGCAATTCTCCCTCACTATGCCGGATTTGCACCACAATGAACTGCCCGCGATGTGTTTGTCGTGAGACTCAACGCCCGCCCGGAGAATATGCTATTTTAGCCGATGCGCGGATCTTCACCATCCCGCGCGGCAACCCATGAGAAAAATGTCCTGCGCTGCAATCCTCTTCGTCATATCGCTGGTCGCGGCGGCGCTTCCTGCCGACAAATGCGAACTTACCATTGCCCGCCTCCGGTATGGCGGCGGCGGCGATTGGTACAACGGACCTTCATCGCTGCCCAACCTTGTGGACGCTGTAAAGAAGGAAACCGCCATTCCCGTTTGCGATACCGTTGCAGTTGTCCGGATAATGGACCCCACCCTGTTCCACTACCCGTTTCTCTACATGACCGGCCACGGCAACGTGCATTTTTCACCTGAAGAACGGGTGAGACTCAGGACCTTTCTCGTCAACGGAGGTTTCCTCCTTGCCAACGACGACTACGGCATGGACAAGTCGTTCCGGAGCGAGATGAACGCCCTGTTTCCGGAAAACCCGCTCGTTATAGTGCCCTTGTCCCACCCGATCTACTCCAGCGTACATAAGCTGGCCGGCCTGCCCAAGATTCACGAGCACGACGGTCTTCCGGCCAAGGGTCTGGGGATCTTCTTTGACAACCGCCTGGTGGTTTTCTACGCGTTCAGCTCGGACATCGGCGACGGCATGGAAGATGTCGGCGTCTACCCGGACCCTCCCGTGCTGCATCGCGCCGCGCTTGACATGGGCGTAAACATCGTTGCCTGGTTCTTTAATCCATGAACCAACATCTCAAGGAAGTTACGCTCTTTGTGCGCATGCTGCGGCGGCGATTTGCCGCAGCAGCCCTGGTGCGGCGGTGCCTGATGATCCTTGCCGCCGTATGCGCCGGATGCGCGCTTGTCCAGGTTCTTTTCGCCGTGTTTCCATGGGTGGTGCTTCCCGTTCTCTGGGATCTATTGGTCGCGGCGCTTGCGGCCGGTGCGGCGGCATCAGCAATCGACATCTTCTGGTGGCGCAGGCCCGGCCTTGCGGCCGTGGCCTGCACCGCCGAATCTCAGGCGCGCCTGCCGCATCCGTGGCTGTCGCTTTCCCTGGAACTCTCACGTTCCAAGCCGGCCGGCTCGGCCGATCTTGCCGCCGCGGTGTACGAGCAGGGGGCCGCCGCAATTCACCTTTGTCCATCACGACCGGCTGCCCCCGGCTTGCGGCGGCTCGGCATAGCGCTGGCCGTTTCGGCTGCCGCTCTTGTGCTGAGCGGGCTGTTCTTGCAACCGAGATGCGCCGCGTTCTGGAAGCTGCCTTTTTCCTATTTTAGCCCCGTGCACGCCGTGGTGTGGCCGGGAACGGTGCATGTGCCCACCGGCGCGTCGTGCACGGTGCGGCTTTCCCCGGTTTCGCCGTACTTCCCGTCATGCCGCCTGATCTGCGCCGCTCTCGACGGCACCCCGGTTGCGAACTCGCTGTTGTCGCCAGGCGACTCCGGCCGGTTCTCGCTTTCGCTCGGCGCCGTCACCCGGTCGGTTGCGTATCAATTTACATTGGGAAATACCGCTTTCCCGCCGGATACGCTATTCGTTGTCCCGAAGCCCCAGTTGTCGGGACTTCGAATCCTTGTAACGCCTCCCCGCTATACCGGGCTCAAGCCGGCCGCGCTTCCCGAAGGGCAGGGGAATTTCGCCGCGTACCCGGGGACAGAGGCGCATTTTTATCTGAGCGCGGCCTATCCGCTCAAACGCGCAAAATTCGTGTCGCCCGGCGCGGATACCATGGCGCTGTCCGTTACCGGGAGCGAGGCGGAGGGCGAGGTGGTTGTCGCGTCTCGCCGCAGCTATACCTTCGCTCTTGTCGACACCTTCGGCCAGGCTAGCGATTCGATCCCGCTTTTCTCCATGGAGGTGATCCCCGACGCCCCGCCGTCGGTCTATTTCGAAAAGCCCGGCCGGAACAAAGACTGTTCCGCGGCCATGCGTGAAACGCTGTGGGTCGAGGCGATTGACGATATAGGAATCCGCGGCATGTCGGTGACGACGCAAAAGAACGCGGAGCAGGCCCTGCCTTACGTCCAGCGCGTTTTTTCGCAGCGGGACAGCATGGTAAAGCTGGCCCGTCTCCAACTGCCCCTCGCGCTGTCCGGCTTTTCGCTGTACCCGGGCGACACTTTGCGATACTGGGCCAACGCGTGCGACAACCGGGCCTTTCGTGGTTCTCAGTGCGTTGCGTCGGACACTTTCTTCTTTCGCGTGCCGAGCTTCGAGGAAATTCACCAGGACGTATCGCAGGAACAGGACTACACAGAGCACGCGCTGCAATCGGCGCAACGGAAGAACAGCGACCTTCAGCAGTCCCTTGCCGGCCTCATGCAATCGGCCCAGGGGAAAAAGTCACTCTCGTGGGAGCAACAGCAGATCGTCCGCGACCTCAAGCAGGAAATGGCCGCGCAGGCCGACTCGCTGTCCAAGGCCGTGCAGTCGTTCCGGGAAGCTGTTGACAAACTCAAACAGGAACAGTCGGCGCCCTCGGACCTGCTGTCGAAGATGAACGAGGTGCAGAAGGCAATCGAAGACCTTCGGCAGCAGTACGGCGACAGCCTGCTTTTTTCAACGCCCAAGGGCAACGAATCCGTGTCCATGCGCGACCTCCGGGAATCGCTGGAAAAACTCAAGAACACGCTTCCGGACCTGGCATCCAGGCTTGAAACAACGCTCAAGTTCCTCCAGGCGCTCAAACGCGACCAGGCGCTTGCCAGGCTTGCCGCAAACGCCGAGCGCCTCGCCAGGGAGCAGCAGGATGCAGCTTCGCTGCCGCGCAACGCCGGCGAATGTCTTTCCAAACAAGAAGGCGTCTGCAAGGGGGTAAACGGCCTGCTTTCGGATGTAGACAAGAATGCGCAGCAATCCGACTCGGCTTTGTTCTCCAAAATCCAGCTTCCCGCGCTCGATAAGCTGTGTCCACTTCAAAAATCCATGCAATCGAGCCTGAGGGGCAAGGTTCTGCCTTCAAAGGACGACATGAGCGCCATGGCCGGGCTCCTTTCCTCTCTTGCGGAGAATCTATCCGATATGCAAAGTAGCGCCATGGCCAGGCGATTCGGGAAGGAACGCGAGGTGCTTCTAGACATCACCCACGATGCGCTGAGCATGGCCCGGATGCAGCAGTCGATTGCCGAGGCCTCCCGTGCGCCGGATGGGTCCGCCGGAGAGACGGCGGAGCTCGAACAGAACCTTTCGAGCGCTCTTTTGAGCAGCATGGAAAAGATGAACCGCCTCGCCATGGTGTCGCCCCAGTCGCTGCTCTCGCTCAAGAAATCCTACGACCATGCGGCAGCTTCGCTCCGGGATGCAACTTCGCTCTTGTCCGGAGCCAACCGGCAGATCTTCTCCGAGGGACCGGCATCGGACCTCGGCGCCATCGCCCAGACCTCGCTCGACGCGCTTGGGCAGTTGAGCGGCGAGTCGCAGGCGCAAAGCAGCGGCATGGGCGGCATGATGTCCGGTCTGCGCCGGCTGTCGTCCCGGCAGGCTCTTCTCAACGCCGCCACCGGCGAACTGCTGCGCGGCATGCTCGGCGAGGGCGGGACCGAGGGCAATGACGGAAAAGGATCGAAGCAGGCAGGCGGCAAGCAGGGCTCCGGCTCGCAGCGCGCGAAGGCCCAGGCAGCCGCCGCGCAAAAAGCGATCGCCGACGAGCTTAAGCGGCTTGCAGACAAATACGGGAAAGAGGCCGGCACATCACTTGACAAAAGGGCAAGAGAACTCGAAGACGAGGCAAGGAAGCTCTCGACCATGTTCGCCAACCCGTCTCAAGAGCTGCGCGACCGTCAGGACCGGTTTCTGTCGCGTATGCTCGAGACCTCGCTATCGCAGCACAAACAGGACGAGGGCAAGGAACAGCGGACTTCGCAGTCGGCGAAATCGGTCTTTTCGCCGCAGCAGGACGACCTCGGCGCGTCAAACGATTCACGGGGTCTGGACACCTACTACCGGCTGCGTCAGCGGGCGTTTGCGGGCAATTTTCCGGAGAGCTACCGGTTTTCCGTAAAGAGCTACTTCGATTCACTCGGCGTTCTGTTCCTTAAGGAAAAATAGGCTCCTTTCCTTATGCGCATTCTTCTCATCAATACAAACAGGCACAAGGTCCCTTTCCCGGTGATGCCCATCGGGCTGTGCTCCGTGGCGGCATCCCTCGAGGCGGCCGGCCACCAGGTGCGGGTGCTTGACCTGTGCTTCTCCCTGGCCCCGGGCCGCACAATCGCCGCCGCGGTCTCTTCATTTTCGCCGGACATGGTGGGCGTCGGCATCCGGAATATCGATACGGCCAACGGCGTCCGCCCCGCGTTCATGCTTGACAAAGTAAAGGAAGACATGCTCCTTCCGCTCAAGCGGGCGTTTGCCGGCCCCATCGTGCTGGGAGGAGCGGCGGCGGGCATCAACGGCCCGGAGCTGCTTTCGTATTTCGACTGCGAGTATGCCGTCCAGGGAGACGGCGAAAGCGCCATGGCCGCGTTTGCACGGCGCATGCAGGCGGGGCAAAGCACAAGCGGCCTGCCGGGGCTCGTTATGCGGCGCAACGGAGTGGTAACGGAGGTCAACGCCCCGGATTTCGTGGACAACCTCGACAGCCTCCCGGCGGCGCGGCCGCAGAAATACCTTGACATAGGCCTTTACAAGCTGTACAACACGCCGTTTTCGATCCAGACCAAGCGCGGTTGCGCGCTTGCGTGCACCTATTGCACCTACAACCGCCTCGAAGGCCGGGCCTACCGCCTGCGATCTCCGGCGGCCGTGGCGGACGAAATCGAGGATTTCGTGAAAGCCACGAATATTCGCACGGTGGAAATCGTGGACAGCACATTCAACGTGCCGCTCGGCCACGCAAAGGCAGTGCTGAGGGAAGTAATTTCCCGAAAGTTAAACCTGCGCCTGCTGACCATGGGGTTGAACCCGCGGTTCATGGACAGCGAGCTTGCCGGGCTCATGCAGAAGGCCGGATTCATCGAAGCGTGCTTCAGCATCGAGGCCATGAACGATCCCATGCTCAAATCCCTTGCAAAGAATTTCACGGTGGACGATATCAGGGCCGCAGCGGCTGTTATTCACAAAACCCGCATTCCCGTGATATGGTACCTGATCATTGGCGCGCCCGGCGAAACCACGGAAACTATCAGGGAAACGTTCTCAAACATTTCCCGCACGGCTTCCATGCTGGACCTTGTGAGCATTGCGGTAGGCATCAGAGTGTACAATGGCGCGCCCATTGCAGACACGTGGAAGGCCGAGCAGAAGCGTTCACCGGACGACAACTTTCTCCAGCCCGTTGCCTACCAACCCGGCTCGCTCACCATAAAGAAACTCAAGGCGCTGGTGTCGGTCGCCGCGGCATGGAATCACAATTTCTTCATGTTCGATGAGGGAGCGCTGATACTCTTGCCCGTGCGGCTCATTATGGGAGCGCTGTTCCCCCGGCAGCCTCTATGGAGGGGATATATTGCGATGAGAATGCTGGAGAAGATTTCAGGGACGTTTCTGGTGAGGGCGCTTGTGGCGCGGGTCTATCGTAGATTCGTATGACGGAAAGAGGCCTGTTTGTTCAGAAGAACCCTTCTTTTGGTGTCTTGTCTTTGCATGCTCGTGTCTGGCCAAAAGCATCTGGAAGTGAGAGGCGCCAACATGCAAGGCATCTTATTGTTGTCCCCAGAAAGGCTCAGGATTAATAAGTCATGCTGCGGATGGCCCAAAAGCTATGTTCCCGATTCTCTCCTGAAAAGGCTCCAATCAAATGGTTACAACTACGTGGTCGCCTCAGGTACCGTTGCTGAATATGATGATCTAAAACTGCGCGAATCCGTATTCTATCCGACAGCCATGCATGTCTTCCCCGATGGTCAAAAGAAAGTCTGGGAAACCTTCAGGGAAGCTTTCGTAAAAGCCTGGAAGTATAAGCTTATGCTTATCCCAAGCTTTACCGTTTCGACCCAATACGGTTCGGATTGGGCTTGTCTCCCGGAAATTGCAATGAATCACGGTAGCGCAAAACGATGTGGTAATGACAACTGCGGGAAGGATGCCTGGTGTACGCCCCTTGCAGATGACTCAACCAGGCCTCACTGGAAAGGCTTTGATGCTTATTTTGGAGAGATTATCGCACGGGTAAGAGAAGAATACATAATGGCCCATGGAATGCACCCGTACGATACTCTCGCTGAATATCGATACCATGACTCATTGTCCGGAGCGCCGGATTTTTTGCCATATATTCTTTTGTCATATGATGAAAACTGGTGGATAGATACGATCTCCGGAGGCGGCTACAGGCGATACCTGTTGCCTGGCATGCAACAATTGCGACCGTCATCGGGCGGCGCTATCGATTCGGAATATATCTGTCAATTCAAAGACAAGGCTATGGGCGTAAAGTGCCTGTATGCCTACAACATTTACAAAAGGGCAAAGACCGCAATCGATAGCTCTTTTCCCGGTAAAACAAAGGTCATGATTCTGGCCGAAATGTTCGATCCGGAATATTATGGCGGAGTCCCCTACCATTTTTTCTTGAACAACGATAATGAAACAGTCAAACTCGCCGCGCGTGAAGGCCGGAATATGGATGTCCTTGATTTCCCCGACACTGCCGGTATGCTGTTTAAGGGCAGGAAAGTCAATTATCTTCCTGCGGCCGGAAGGCAATGGATCAAGGATAATGTCATCATGAATATATGGTATTACACTATGCGAAGCTGGTTAGACGACAGTACATCTAGGAGCGTCTACAATGCCGCGACAGCAATGACGTACTTTGTGGACCGGGGATTCAAAATATGTTCCTGGAGCGCTGTTGATGTTCCAAAGGATAGCTCAGCAATTTCAGGAGATGCTCTCATGCGAGCCGGGCTATTAACTGAGACAGCTTGCACACTTTCGAATAGGTATCTTGGGTACTTTGCGGATTGGTATCCATGCAATAACGAGGCTTCAAATAACTGCTTGGTTCCTAATTGTATCAAGTGCCGATGTCAGAATGGCAGCATGGAGAAAAACCTTTGGGTTGTCAAGTATTGGAATTGTAAAAAACCAAGGAATCAGCAGCCGCTGGAATACTCGATAATCGAATACTTGCCGACAGTGGTCTCTCCTTGACTGAAAAACCACCAACAAGTAAATTACTTGGTGATTGAATGCGTAGTGAAACCCGCTCTCGATTTTTCGGTTTTGCTACGCAATAGCCGAAACATAGGTTGGATTCTATGCCTGACGTAAGCGTCATAATACCGTGCTTCAATCATGGGCAGTATATTCATGAAACTATAGATTCGGTTCTGAACCAAACCTTCCAAAATTTCGAAATTATCGTTGTTAATGATGGTTCGACGGATCCACAAACCGTTGAAATTCTCAAAAACATACACCATCCCAAAATAAGAGTCCTTCATACATCTAACCAAGGACTCGCATCTGCTCGTAATAACGGTATCCGCGAGGCGCAGGCGCCGATCATTCTGCCGCTTGATTCGGATGACAAAATCGCACCCACGTATCTCGAAAAGTCTGTAAGAATATTGCAAACAGATAAAGAGATCGGCATAGTATATTGCAATGCAGAATTTTTCGGTGAAAAACACGGGAGATGGCTTCTCCCCGAATATTCTTTGAAGGAAATGCTCTTTCATAACCTGATTTTTCACTGCGCATTTTTTTGGCGTAGTGATTGGGAGAGACTAAAGGGGTATAATCCAAACATGAAATATGGCTGGGAAGACTGGGATTTCTGGCTTTCTATTATTTCCACAGGCAAGAAGGTTTACAGAATTCCTGAAGTTTTGCATGAATACCGGGTACGAAAGAAGTCGATGGTTCATTCAATGACAGAGCAGAATAAGGTGAAAATGCACGCGCAAATAATTCGCAATCACGAGGAATTTTATATGGCGAACCTTGAAGAGTTAATTAGGGAAATCTACCATATTCAAACCATGTGCCACAGATCAATAATAGACAGGCTGATAAAAGACAAATTGCTTCACCCTGTTCAAACCATAAAAAGGCATATTGTTCGAAACCAACGAAATCCATGATGCCCGGGACGTTTCGATGAAACTAGATAGAATAAGATCCTTTTTCAATACTGCAACCTACTGGCCTTCCATTGATTCACAGATTGGTGAATATGTGAAGTATTTAAAAGGAAGGGTGCTGAACGCCGGAGCCGGGGATAGAGATATATCTCATCTAGTGGAAGGGGAATTATACAACCAGGATATTCCAACAGGCATTCATAACAAGAATATCCACATTTATTCTCCCCTTCATGAAATTCCGGTTGAAGACGATTTTTTTGATGCGATCGTGTGCAACGCTGTGCTGGAACATGTAGAAGACCCGTTGAGGGTAATGCGGGAATTCTATCGGGTCATGAAAAAGGGCGGTTACCTCTACCTAGCCGTCCCGTTTCTTCAACCGGAACATCTGGACCCAACGGACTTTCAAAGGTTTACAAAGGATGGTTTGCAAAGAATAGTTGAAACAAATCATTTTGAAGTCGTTACGATCGAAGGCTTTCTCAATGTCTATCACACCGTATCATGGATAATGCAGGAGTGGTTGACATCCAAACAATCTGTTTTCTACAGAGCATTGAGATACCTGATCTTTCCGATATTGCGATATCAATGCAAGCATTCGAATGCGTACGTGCATCGTATTTCTTCCGCATACAGGGTGTTGGCGAGAAAGGCTTGACACCACCGTTCTTGGCCACTTGCACAATCCTTGAGGCGCATGAGTGGGCAATTGGCTATGGTTTCAAAGGATCGGTTAGCGTGAAAGTAAATTTCCATCCCAAGACGGGAAAATCGTCGAGATGAACAAGTTGGTTGTCTTTGGCGGAGCGATACTCGCCGTAGCTATTCTCTATCTGTCACTTGCCGTATTCTCAGAGAAAATCTCCTACGGTTCGGACCGTGACGCTTTTCTCGTAGCCCATGTAGCGGAACTGCTTGCACATCATCAACCGTATGAACCGTCCCGACTTCCGGGATTTCCGGTATTCGAGCGTTGCATGTCATTTTTCATCTCACAAACCGATGCCCGACCGGCAAAAGTCACGGTTGCAGCTTGTTCAATAGTTGTGGTTGCTCTGGTTTTTTGTCTTGGATTGCTTGCCGGAGGAGAACCTTTGACGGTGCTTCTCGTCGGCATTTTCTTTGCCGCAGTACCTCTATGGATGATGACCGCTTTCGTGGCAATGGATTACACTGTCTCGATACTCTTTGTGGTTGCAGCAGCCATAGTATTATCATTTTGTTCAAAGCCGTCGGTAAGATTGCCCCGTGCATTGGCAGCCTCCGTGGTCGCTGGCATTCTGGTTGCTTTGGGCGTGAGCACGCGGTTGACCGCGTTTCTCTTCCTTCCTTCCGCGGTTGGTGCGATCATTTTCGAAAAGCAATCTCGTCCGTTGGCAGCTAGAATTTGGATTATCGTCGGATTACTCGTATCATCTTTGCTGTTCTCGGTGCTGTTCTTGTATCCCGTTATTCATTTATACGGGATACAGTTCCTGAGCGGAACAAGAAGCTACCATACTCATCTTCAAGCTTCAATCTGGGAGATACAACAGCTTTTCTCCCTTGGTGGGGGACTTATTGGTTCCGCAGCCATAGTGGTTCTCGCATTTATTGCGGTATCCAATTTGCGAGGACACATCATAGAGCAAGCCTGGAACAGGCAGGGCTGGGCAATCCGTACCCTTTTCCTGTTTTCCGTTTTGAACACCATCTGTTACTATTTGAATCCCGATAAGGCTTCCTATTATCTGCCATTATTGATTGGAACTGCGCTGTTTCTGATGATTGGATTGCGCCGGAAGAATTGGTTCCTGCTCCTGGCAGGAATAGCCATAATGGCGGGGAGTCTGTTCTGGCAAGTAAATCTCAGGCATCACCATTTTCAGGTTGAACCCGGCTTGGTGAAGGACGAATGGCAAAACCAGAAAAAGGACAAGGTCCTGTATGATGCATTGGTTCCTATTGTCAACAACCAGGATTCGACAAGGCTCCTTTTCGGATTTCCCTGCACGGATAGAATGCTCGTTTGGTTTTTTGACAAAGCTGCAGTGTACAGGACAATTTCGCATCCGAACTGCAAGACAATGTGGGGAACATCGTCCTACTATCCGGAGCCGGTATACCACGTTGGCAATCTTCTTGCGACTGATCCTCCCCAGCTTTTTTCAGAGTACAATACCAATCAGCTCAGAGTACTTCTTGAGACAAGAAACATCAAGGAAATCATCCTCGTGCGTTCTCCTGCGGAAATCCGCTTGAATGCATTTGCGAACCTGCCGGGATTTTTTTCCCGAGGAAGGGGTTGCAGGGAATTGCGGTATTTTTGAGCGGCGGAGTGGTTTATTATGCGGTCAGGAAATTGTGCAATATCCTTGCTTACACCTTTCCTCTTGTCCCCACAACGGTAAAAAGGTTAATTGGTTTCTTGGATTCTGAAAACTTTTCTTTGTGAAAAGTCACCCTTGCTTGAGGAAAGCCCAGGATTTTGAGGAAACGGACAATAGTTTCCGGGGTAAAATACCACCATGTTGCCCAGGAACTTTGATTATCAGGATCGGGTAAAAAGAGCGGGGCATAGAGGATTGGGTTAATGTATTTCTTTCGAACGAAATTGGGAATAATCGGGGAGTACACTGCTCTTGGTATGTTCCTTTGCCATTCGGTAACTATGATACTCTCGCGAGCAAGCGTCGAAGCCTTCTGCAAAGCAAGAAAAGGGTCCCTCAGGTGTAGCAGTATGCTTCCAAAGGTCACTATATCCACCATGCCTAGGTCCTGCGGGACGTTGTATACGGTCCCATAGACTACATGTGCCTTTGAACCAAGAAGGCGGTGCGTGAGCCACCATGCATTATTGATACCCCGTATTGCTTTTTTCCGGTCTTGTATCTGCTCTTCGGTGATTTTCCCGGCAAACGGAACTATATCCCAATCATCTTTTTCCGAGAGATCGTATCCCACGACATCCGCGCCTCTTTTTTCCATTTCGAAGCACAAGAACCCGTTGGCAGTACCCAATTCCAGGATCCGCTTCCCTTTAAAGGGTACAAACCCGAAATATTCGTCCACCCTGCCGCGCAAATCCCACTCCCCCTTGAGGAGGCCAAAGCCCGGCAATTCTACTGTTTGATAGAAATAACAGTCTTTGATATTCTCCACCGTGCGGGATTTTGCATAGATGCTTTCATTAGTTTCCATAGCGTTCCTTTATGATAAATTGGTGCTTCTCCAGAGCTTAGAAAATACAGTCCGTTGATCTCTTTGTCAAAGGTGGCGATGCAAACGGATTTCCTACCGAACAGCTAAGGTGTTGATAATCATAGACAGGAGAACTTACGAAACTACGTTATCGTTTTCCTCTATTCCTTTGAATGCATTTTCCCGATTCTCAAAGCGATCGTCACCGCCTCGGATATTGTTGTATTTACCTTAAAAATATGATTGAGCATGACAAGTACAAGGCCATAAAAAATGGCAACTGCTCCCATGTACCATAAAGAATGCAAATCTATGACTCTGTTAAGAACTGCCACAATCAGGAATACCGGCGAATTTATCAACAAACACTTCAAGCTGTAAACAAGAGTCTTTTTGTAAGGGATAAAATCAAAATTCTTCTTCATGATTATATCCGATGTAATACAAATCAGAACATAAGTAGCCAAAACGCCGATCGGCAACCCTTTGGGGCCCACCATTTTGATAAGCGCATAGACCACGATAACCATAATGCCATTCATCACCATTTGAAAAATAAATGAGTTCTTTATTTTCTGTGCGGCCATGAATAACCTGGCCACCAGCGTATTATGGGCTGTGAATGGCAATATGAGCACAAAATATTTCATGAGCTCCCCGGTATTCGCGACGGACGTCCTGTTAAAAGCCCCATGGCCGAAAAGAACAGCCACGATATCCTCGCTGAAAATAAAGACAAGAATGCAAATCGGGACAAGAACAAATTGCAGGAAGGCCGAGGCTTCAACATACACCCTTCGAATTTCATCCGTTCTCTTTTGTGCATACAATTCATTAAACTTTATCCCCGTAACGGTTCCGAACTGCGTCGTAACAAACAGCGCAATAAAATCCGGGATTCTTGAAGCGTAGCTAACGGAAGACAGGACACCGGATGAAAAGCTTGATATGAGCCACAGGGGAACATAGGTTGAGAGAAGCGTTGTAAAATTGCCTGCCTGCGCCACAATGCTGTCGGTAATTATTTTCCGTTTGATACCCTTGACACTCGGGCAAAATGTCCAGCCCAGCCTGCTCTTCATCAGAACAACATTGATGAAAAGCTGGATAAGGTTTGCAATAAGAAGGCTTAGAAGGATACTAAGAATGTGGAGGCTCGAATGGAATACGACTATGATGAGGATGGAAAGAACCGAATTCAATAGTCCGGACAGAACGGAAACACTGAAGAACTTGTACGAAATAAGGATATCGGTCAGGAACGTATTGACCGTAATGAGCAGAAGAAGTGGCATGGACAAATAGACAATAAGCAAGTTCGCGTTTAGCACTTCCTTCGTGAACTTTGATATAAGAATGAATGAGCTTTGGGGATTTATAAGCACCATCAGTGAAACAACGACACACAACGCCGCCGCCAGGAAAAGAAATGTGGTGAGAAAGCGTTGCAACTCCGGTTCGGATTGCTGCGCTTTGATGCGCATGGATTCCGGTATCAGGATACTGATGTCCAGGGCGGTCAAGAAAGCGGACACGGTCGTAACGAGGCCAATGCAAAAGAAATAGAAATCTGTTGAAGTTGTAGTTCCAAAGAAATAGGCGATCAGCAGAGTATTGAAAAACGCAACGAATTTTGAAATAATATTAAGGCCGGAGGAACGAAGGTAGCCTTTCTTGAAAGACTCGGAAGAGAAGAATAGTTTCTTCATGTGGTTCGAAGTTGCTGAAGGAATCTAAGCATGTTCTTTTGTATTTCTTCCCTATTGCGAAGCAGAACAATCTTACGCCTGCTCGCCAAACGCAACCGCTGGAGTTGGTTGTGGTCGTCGGCCAGAAGTCGAAGATATCGTTTGAAATCATCCTCACTTGAACAAAGAAATCCATTTTCGCCATTGGTGATAATTTCAGGCATCTGTCCAACCGGCGTTGACAAAACAACAGCACCGCGAACCATCGCATCCATTGCCGGAATCGGTCCTCCTTCCTGCAACGAGGTGCACAGATAAATTTCATGGGAGTCCAGTTGGCTGACATATTCTTTTTCCGAAAGCAGTATGCGCCCCAATTTGTATTCGAAACTTATCCCCAAAGTATCTAAACAGAACGATTTCAGCTTTTCCATCAAGGGACTGTTTTTACGGGGATAAGGATTGTACGCTGCATAAGCAGAACACTTATTGGTAACAATGTCGTTTTCGTCCCGAGGGTTCAGACTGCTCATGGTGGAAATAGTGCAAGCCTTGATTTTCTTCCGCAAAAGAACCTCCTCCATTTCTTTGCAGACAGTAACCACCCCCAAAGCGTTCCCAAGTATCCATCGCATTTTCCGGCCGATCCCGCTCTCCTGCCATTGTCGAGACAAGGGGAATAGCTCGCTCGGATCGTGAACGGCAATAACGCTTCTCCCTAAGGCTACGATGTTTTTTACGGGAGGTATTCTATGAAGAAATGACGGCTTTTGTGAAGGTTTTATCTCTTTAAAAAAAGTTCCCAAATAACCATACCAAATGATATCAAATCTGCTGGTTCGGATTTTCGGAAGATTCTTGAATGAACAGAAGTTTGTCTCAATTCCCGTAAGGCCGTTAAGGCCGTCAAACCACAGCTCTCCAACCTTTTGAATGGCCCAGCCCGGTTCATCATAGACGTAGAGAATTTTCATGGCTAATCTCTATTGCATTGACAAAAGTGTGTTTATGGAAGACAACAAAAATACACTTACCAAATGTGTCGGTTGATTTGTTCGGTTTCAAACTGATTCTGGTTGATTTCTAGGCTTGTCGCCATTCCTATATTTCAGAATTGCCGAACATGCCAGAATCGCCAAAAGCGGCAGGGAGAAGGCTGGGTTTCCCACCTGGCAGTCAACAAAGCCGTGCAGCATGCATGAAAGCAACGAAAACAGAAGTCCGAATTTGATTCCCTCGTTGCTATCCGGCACTTTCAAGCGCACCAGTGAGAATAAGGTACCAAATAGCATGGACGAAATACCAAGCATTCCAAAAAGACCAAGGCCGACAAAATGTTCCACATAAAGACTGTGGGTAGAGAGGCCTTTTTGTTTGTCTGCCCATTTAGGGAAAGAGTAATCATATTTTGCGAGGCTGAACGTCAGCATCCCGTTTCCAAAGATTATATGGTTTTCTCTTATCATTTTCATTGCCGATTGCAGTAGGACTACACGATCAAAATTGGATTCCATTACGGCGCGATCCTGCGCATTGAATCTCTTAAAGATTCCTTCCTGCCAAACTGTAAGGGACAAAAGCAAGATAACCATAAATATTGCGATTTTATGCAATTTGATTTTATGGAAAACCAGAAAAACACCCAACGCGATCAACCCAAAAATACTGCCCCTAGAATAGGTCAAAAACAGAACAATAAGATATAGAAACGAAAGCAAGAACAACGCTGTTTTTGTTATTATGTTCCTCTTGCAATACAGGGCGGAAAAGAAAGTGACGGGAAAGATCATGTCCAGAGCCATGGCGATTGTGTTCGGGCCTATATCAATACTTGTTCCGATTCTCTCGGAAAGAACTACTCGCAATCCACCGTTTTTCAAATAAAAGAGGACGATGATTGCCAGGAATATGGCGCCAGCGCTTGTAATGCAGTTGAGAACCATCCTGATTGAAATGAATTCATAATAAAGTAAGTAGAACACAAGAATAAAGCCCAGGACAAATATGATAACTTTTGAATTTCCGTAAGCAGCCTGTCCAAAGTAGTTGTTCGACTTTGTGAAGATATACATCGATGTCAAAAGTATTGAAAACAAGAGAAGGAGCATGCTTTTCTTGTACGGGATCGAGTGTATGAAATTCCGGATATCCTTTCCCACAAACAAAGGAAAGAAAAGGAAACAAAGCAATATGAGTATTTCTACGGGTAACAAGGTAAAAATGCCCGGTATAATTTTCAAATAGTATAGGCAAAATGTTGAGATCGAAACCGCCGCAAGCGTCCGGATGGTTCCAAAATAGCCACAAGCGATCAGCAAGATCAAAGCAGCGCACGGGACAAGGGAAAGCAAAGGCCTATTTATTTGAAAGCAAAGTAAGATGAACAGGAGAAAGAAGAAGGGCACAAATATCAAGGACAACCGGGGAAGAGATCCGTTGCTCAGAACTTTTCCGTACAACATCATGGTCTTCGATGCAACCATATTCTCGCCTATTTTTGACAGGGAGGAGTTTTCGGGCGAGATAGAACCTACACGGATTGTCTTTTGAACGCCTGGCGCAATGTGTTTATAAATTCGCCGTCTTTCACAGAAAGGCTGTAGAATTCCGCCACCGTGAAGAAACAAAGAACAAACATCATATAAATGCCGACCATAATCGCCATAATCGCCATTCTCTTTGGCCGCGCCTTGTATTCCGGCACGTAAGGTGGGTCTGAAACCAGGAGACCAGAGACGTTCCTCGCTTCCTTTATTTTCGCTTGTTCAAGTTCCCTGGTAACAAACAGAATAAGTTGGTCGCGGACCTCCACGTCCTGCATCAGGTTGGCATATTGCGGCAACAGCTTCGTGGAATTCTCCAAACTCGGCATGACCGCCGGGTTTTGGCTCGTTTCGATTTGCCCAAGTTTTTCGTGCAAGGCAAGGTTGCTTTTTTGTAAAGCGGCGATTTCCGGCGTTTCACCGCTGAATTCATTATGGATCGTTTGTATTTTTATTTCATTGCCAAGCATCGCGGCCTTAACATCAGCATATGCCTTAATCGTCATCTTAACCTGCTCCGGAACGTCATACGCTTTGTTCTCGATTTGGAATTTCCGCACCGCAGTTTGCAGGCTATCCAGAATAATCTTGTTTTTTTCAAGTTGCGCCTCAATGAATACTCGATTCAGTCGGGCCCTGTCGGACGAAATTGCCCGAACTGCGGAATCGAGCAGGTCAAAGGAATATTTGACCATCTGCCAGGCTGTATCGCGCGAGGTATGGAACGCGCTCAAGGTAAAGGAAATGGTCTTTGAGAATCCAAAAGACCCGGTTTCATCGGAATTCAAAAACAAGCTCTTGTTGAGGAGTTTAACGGTGTTCTCGAATTTGTTTTGGTTCTTATTCATCTTATAATGCTGGTACAAATCAAATTTGTCGATTATTTTGCGCTTAAGGGCTTTGCTCAAGAATATCGTGCTGATCTGCTCGGGCATGATATCCGACGACGATGAAGTGGGCAAAGAAACGCCAGGAAGAATGCTGCTGATCGAATTTTCGCTGATCGGCGGCAAGAAAACCATTTCTGACTTATATTCTTTTTTGGCCGCAAAAAATGCATAAGCCGAGGCCGCAATTATTACAATAAGGAAATGAAGCAGAATAGCCCTTCTGTGCCGAATGAGGGCGAACACATAGGGTTTTATGTCGATCCGGTTTTCCATGTACCAGGGTCTTCCTAGCTTTTATCTTCCTGAAGAGTGCGCTACTGTATAGAGTGCCAGAACGACGGAAATTATCGTTGCTGCCGTTGTTAGAATCGGTAGAAAAATAACTGTCAGGAATTTAGCCTGTTGCGAGTCGGGGACGACAATGACATCTGCGGACCGAATGTGGCTTACGTCAATTACCTGCGAAACGCCATTGTAATTGCGTATTCCAAAAACATTAGTCCTGTCCGCCTTGTTGGTATATCCTCCAGCTAGTTTGACATAATAGGAGCATGGTTTGTCTGGGCGATACTCATAGGCTCCGGGAATTTTGACATTTCCGCTGACGTACACAAAATTGTCTCTTCGCGGAACCACGATATTGTCGTTTGGACAGAGTTTTATCGAATAATTTGACTCGGTCAATTCGATAATCGAATAATCCTGAAGCAATGTCATTTTTGAAAGTCCGGCATTGATTTCCGGCCGGATTCCCATGGCCTGGATTTTTAACAAGGACAAGATTTTCGCGGAATCCGTACTTTCTGTTCTTCCATGCCGCACAATCGCCGCACGGGTTTTGTCACCGTATATTGTAACTCCTCCCGCCAATTCCAGAAGGTCTCTTGCGGTGGTCGAATCTCCAAGTATTGGAAATGTACCCGGGCTGGCAACTTCGCCTGTGACGGAAGCCATAGGCATATTGGAGTAATTCTTCTTCTGCGGAATCGTTATGATGTCTCTGTCTTCCAGAAGAATTGAAGCCGCATCGTTCCATGCAACAGTCTGGATGGAATTTTGATTGCCTGGTACATTTCTTCGGAACAGAATCTTTGCCGTGTCGGCTGAGGCATCAAATTTAAAGAGAGAAAGAAATTCGGAAAGAGGTTCTTTTTCTTTAATGGGAACCCATCCGCTGACAATAGCTCTTATTGGCGCATTAAGTACTACATGCCGGGTGGCGTAAGGAATATTAATGGTGTTACCTGGATAAAGATACGGGTTTGAGGCAACATCGTTTCTTAATAAATAAGGAAACAAATCAATAATTCTGATACTATCCCCCGTAATACAGATTATTTCTCTAAAATTACAATCGTTATACGACGGCATGACGTTATTGTTGGCCGCGCGCAACGCATCAAGCACCCTGAACGCGCCGGGCAACGAATATGTCCCAGGATTAGAAACCGCGCCGCTTATTGAAACCGTTATTTTTTTTACCTTCGTCAGTTCAACATATATGGTGTTTGCTCTTCTTAATTTTCCCTGCACAAACTCAGCAATTTTCTTTTTTGCTTCGGTGAGTGATATTTTCCCCAGCTTAATCACGCCCAGAGCAGGAAGGTATAATTCGCATTGTTGATTGATTATTCCGGTGTATTGGATAGACGCATTGCCAACAACCGAAATGAAGAAGACATCGCCTCCACCTACATAATATTGATCCGGGTTGACTGAATTGAACATGTCATTCTGATCCGAAGATTGGCCGCTGCCGCGGGCAGATGTGCCAAGAGCGCCGGCATTCGACTTGGAGGTCTCAAGGGCATCCAACTTGGAATCGTCGGAAAGATCGACGGAATATAGGGGAAAAGGGACTAGTAGGCTCAGGAGAACAATTACTTTTAATTCCACCTTTTTCAAGAACATGTCCCGCATAGGCAGAAAAGACCTGCTAGCTGAAAAGAAACGAGAAGATCATAAATTCTTACATTGTCTTAAATTACATCAGAATGGTATTCCAAGTCAAAAAGTCCTTGGTAATAATCTGCGGGCTGCGCATAAGTAGGACTTGAACAATTTGGAGAAAATTGGTCTCGGACTGTCCATAATGCCAAGGAATCGTGCCGTTGGAAGACACTCGGTGCACAGCAATGCACCTTCATCCATCTCCGGTAGCTCTTCGCTCCACATACCGGGTTCCCCATACTTAACCTTACAACGTATTTCTTCTTCCTGATCAGATATATTTTATTAACACGTTTGTTTTTCAACCTAGGTGTATCCAGGGCACTTTCCATGGTTCGCGAGGCAATCAGCTCCTTCTTGGAATTACTTTTCCCCCGTGGAACACGCCGATATTTTTTTGCTTCTGTCGTTGCTGATGCGTATCGTTTCCCCAAGACTATTCCCACAATCATATCCAATCTGATTCGCCACAAGGAGCTCTATGGTTTACAGTCACCCTGCGCATCGTCTAATGGAACGCGGCTTCTGTTTATTGAGGATGTGCTTCCTGATCCGCGCATTGGAGGCGGCGCTCCGCGGACATGCCAGATTCTTGATGTTCTCGTAGGTCAGGGATTTCAAATCACTTTTATTCCTCTAATTCCAAACAAGGCGTTGAATCCTTCGGTTGCACGTTTCAGGGTAGCAGGTGTTGAGATTCTGTTTGGAGTTACCCCGGCAGAACGGCCCGTTGTCACTAGTTTACTGAAGCTCCGGAAAAACTACTATACAGTAATTATCGTCAGCCGTCCAACTAATTTGAAACGTCTCTACGCCACGCTCAGGCATTACCAGGGAAACGCGTTAGTCGTGTATGATGCAGAAGCGGTCTTCGCGTTAAGACAAATAATGCATAGAAAACTGATAGGAAAGCCCCTCGCTGCAAGAACTGAGAAAAGACTTGTCGAACAAGAGCTTGGCCTGGCACGAAAGGCAGATTCGGTAATGGCAGTTTCAGATGCCGAAGCAAACCTTTTTCGCGGGTATGGCTGCCCGAAGGTAGCAGTCGTTGGTCACACTGTGCCTATCCGGCCGTCGAAAGCTCCTTTTTCGGAAAGGAGCGGCATTTTATTTGCAGGCCCAATACTCAGTTCACCAAGCCCCAATGAAGACGCGGTCATCTTTTTCATTACCGACGTATTACCGCTGATACGCCGTCAGATGGATGTCGGTTTTACGATCGTTGGACCTAACTCATCGAAACGGGTGCAAGCATATCAAACGGACATTGTGAAAGTTGTAGGCATGGTCGATGATCTCACGCCGTTTTACAACTCAAATAAAATTTTTGCAGCACCAACACGGTATTCAGCAGGTGTGCCGCTGAAAGTGTATGACGCTGCAGCCAACGGAATACCAGTTGTCGCGACACCTCTACTTTGTTCCCAGCTAGGTTGGTATCCTGAAAAAGAAATATTGTGCGGAAGTACTGCGGAAGAGTTTGCACTGGCCTGTATCCGACTGTTGTCTGATCAAACTATTTGGCTGCAGATTCGTAATAATGCATTAGAGAAAGTGCGTCGGGTTTGTGATATTTCCGGTTTTTCCCAGCAGTTGCTGAGTGCCATTGGTTCGAGTTCGGAAAAGTTGCCAAAGAAAACATTTGCCAAGTATGGAAGGGTATGAGACAAATTGACATTTCTGTGGTAGTGGTAAACTATAACACCGGGGAATTAACAAAGGAGTGTGTAAAAAGTCTTTACCGCCACATCCCCGGGCACGTCGCCTTTGAAGTGTTCATTGTTGATAACGCCTCCACGGATGGTTCACAGGACACACTCAGAAAGTTGTTGGAAGAGCACACAGATATTCAGCTGATTTTCTCGGGCAAGAATTCTGGATTCGCTGGAGCGAATAATAGGGCAATTGCGCGCGTAAGGGGACGCAATACTCTGTTGTTTAATAGCGATGCATACCTCATCGATGATTCTATCACCCATGCCTTGACCTGGATAGATAGTCACCCCGAAGTCTTCGGATGCGGTTGTAAGCTGCTGAACAGCGACTTGTCGAATGGCATCTCCTATGGTCATTTTCCTGAATTGCTTAGCGTGGTACTTGAAGTGTGTACATTCCGTCCAAATTATCGCCGAGGCGTTGTACCAAAAGCGGATGATGACGGAGTATATCCGGTTAATTTTGTAATGGGGGCGTTTTATCTAATCAGAACTGTTCATTTACAGAGCCTAGGTGGTTTAGACGAGACCTTCTTCATGTATTTTGAAGATGTTGATCTCGCGCGCCGAGCAAAGGATTGGGGCCTAAAAACATACTATTGCGGGAAAACCCGGGTTGTACACCTTGCCGGATCGAGTAGCGGCAAAAAGACTCCCGATGGCGCCATTGCCAGATCCCTTCAGGCAATGTTTTACCAGAGTTGGCGACATTACCTTGAAAAACACTGTTCAAGTCTTGAAATCAGGCTGATTCACACTATTCTATTGTCGGATTTGTTATTCAGATATTGGTTTGCTTTCATCAGATATGGGGCACTGGGATCCAGCAATTGGAAAACTCCATGTGAGGTTTTGGCCCAAGGATGGGCACAAAAGTAAAGCATGCCTGGCTTTAAAGAGATGATCAAGAAGTCGTTTTGTCTATTTACTTATTCGTTTGTGTGATATATGGTTAATTCATTACACTTCTGCTCGTAGACGAGGATGAAACTAATCTGGGCAACTAGCTCAGAGGTCTGAATTTCTTCGAGAATTGGTTACTCATGGTGGGAAACCCGCTTGTCAGCATCATCATTCTAAACTGGAACGGCGAAGACATTTTCCCCGAATGCCTGGAATCGCTGCGATCGCTCCATTATGAACCGGTTGAAATCCTTTTCGTTGACAATGGGTCAACCGATCGGTCGTGTAACATCGTGGCAAAATATGATATGGCACGCCTGATACGACTGGAAAACAACGTGGGATACGCCGCGGGAAATAATGCCGGTTTTAGACAAGCCCGCGGTAAATACATTGCGACGCTCAACAACGATATGGTTGTCGATGCGGCGTGGCTTGATGAAGCCATTCTCAGGCTTGAAGAAGATTCCGCAATCGGCATAGTGTCGTGCCGACAAATGAATTATTTTGGCAAGTCGACAATCGACGGCCTTTACCAAGTGTTAGCTAGACATTTGGGCTTCGTTCCCTTCGGGCACAACAGAAAGATGAACAAGAACCCGCTCTACGATCAGCCAGGGTTCGTTCTGGGAGCTAATGGCGGGTCCGCTATCTACAGAAAAGAACTTATCGACCAACTGCAGGGCTTTGACGAGCGTTTCTTTGCGTACTTTGAAGAAATTGATTTGTGCCTTCGCGCCTTTGCGCACGGTTGGAAATGCCTTTACGTACCATCTGCCGTTGTATACCACAAGGCAGGAAAGAGAGGTGGCGCCAGTTTCAGCAAACAAATTGATCAGTATTATTATTATAGGGAAAGAAACAGAATTTGGTTTCTATTTAAAACATATCCGGCATCAACACTAATAAGACACCTGGTTTTTATCGTTCTCTATGAACTCCGTATTTTCCGTGTAGTTGCGATAAAGAACAGACTGCCTCTTGTCTATTTTAGGTCGCGCATTCACGCTATTGTCGGGCTCCATTATTTTTTCGCTCAGAGAAAAGCCATTGTTCCTCTCATCAAAGAACGTATGATCGAATTGAACATATTCTTCAAACGCAAAAAAATCCCCTGTTTCGATATTTCACGACCCGAGCCATGACCCCACAGTCAACATTATATTTCATTTCGTACCGTACCGGCGATCAAATTACTGGCGGCGAAAAATGCAATGCCGCCCTTCTTGAAGCTGCCAGGCTGGCTGGAATGAGTGTGGTCGAATGGGAGGGCCGGAGGGTAGGGTCCAATATCTTTGCTGCAAATTTCTCCTATCTTTTCAAAAGTCTTTGCATTAACAAACCGTGCTGCATCCTTCTTGATCTCGATTATTGCACGCGTTTTCTTCTTGGCCTTTTGTTGACAAAGCATATTTCCCGCGTTCCTGTCATAGGTACGCTGTATCACTACAAGTTCCCCTACAAGAAGCCCATTCTCGCTCGGACGATTCTGAAGGCGATCGAAGCGTTCTCTTCCCGCTCGTTAACCGCGGTTATCACCATCAGCAAGTATTCGCAGTCATCATTCGCGTCTATAACATCGCCACGAAACATTCGATCTAGCGTCATCCCTCCTTTCGTCAAGGATTCTCCCGCAGACAAGCCTCTTGAACATGAATTCCGTATTGCAAACAGCATGCGCTTGCTTTCCGTTGGTACCGTTGAGCCGCGGAAAAACATACACCTGATAGTGGAATCGCTGCGGTTTCTTTCTTTGCCGTTTCACCTGGATATTGCCGGTCACATACAATCAGAGGCCTACTATCATTCGCTTCTGAGTAGAATTGACGATCTGGGGGTTTCTAAGTCGTGTACTTTTCATGGCTATTTGCAAAAAACTCGTCTCGATGCGCTTTACGTGGCAAGCGACATTTTCGTTCTTGTCTCCGAGATGGAAGGATATGGGATTGTGTATGCCGAAGCTATGAAATTCGGATTGCCGATTGTTGCTTCCAGGCACGGGGCCATTCCGGAACTTGTCATACACGATGAAAACGGCTTTATATGCACCACCGACAATCCGCGGGATATTGCGGACGCCATAAATTCTCTAGCAAACAGAAATGCCTGGATCAGAATTTCTCAAAACAACCTGATGAAATTTGAGACCTTATCTGATAGAGCCACCTATATTGCTCAAGCAAAGGGCCTTTTCGTTGAACTAGGCAACCGATTATCTTTCCCATTAAGAACCTAGCCATAGCCCTTGCTGCGTGGTCGACAAAGTGAACACGGGATACTTTACTTCCTTCGCAATATTCGTTCGCATAGTTTTTTCCAAAAGTATTGTGGTTTCCGGAGAAACAGGATCATGAGATAGATTGCCAATTCATGAAATCCATATTGATCACGCATTTTCTGGAGAAATTTTGGCAAGGGCTGAAACTTCGATTCACTCAATTCAATTGCGTGCAGGGCAAGTCTGTTATAACCTCTAAGAAAGACATGACCATCAAAACCGGAAAACAAGTACGTTATGGTCTGTAAATCTGTTCTAAGCGTTTGCGGAGCATTATCGGTTATCGAAAACAAGGGAAAGTATTCTTTCTTAACAAAGAATGCATTACACGTAAGAACGGATACTAGTTCATACCCCATTTCTTTGCCCAACAGGGTCAGTGACAGAAGACTTGCTCCTTGGTTCTTTTGAGGATCGGCATCTTGAACAAATTCGATTTCAGTTGGAATTGTATGATTGAATTCAATGCAGATTGACTTGGGCTTATATTTTCGAATTGCTTTCCAAACATGATAGTCATTTCCGTCTATGTCGATAGATAGAAAATCAAAATCCAAAGGAATTGGGGTTTCTTGAAGGATATTGTCAAGATTGTCGTTATGCACAAATCCAACAAATTGATTCCGTAAATAGACATTTTTGAAATTGGCATAGTTCTTTCTCAATTCTCTAAATTTTACCTTGTTTGCTTCAATGAGAACCGCTGAAAAGGATTGATTTAGAATGAGATTGGCAACATTGCTTAGGTACTTGCCGTCCCACGCGCCGAATTCAACACACCATCGATCTTTGCAGGGGAGCATTTCAAGAATCTTGCTGATAACGCCGTCTTCGCCCAGTTGTGAATAAACATTGTTTTTACATTCTGAAAGCCACGTTGATTTCTTAGCGTTCATTGCGCCACCTTTTGGCAAGTATGATCAAATGCGGTGCTGTGCTGACATATCTCGGAATGCCGTCCCGTGGAATACTTGCAACCGCAACTACAATTGCGACATAACGCTCAGCGTCTCTTCCGCCGCCTTTTTCCACGAAAACTTCCCTGCAACGCCGGGGCAGCGCTCTTTCAGCTGTTGATAGACAGCATTGTCAAACAGCACGCGTTTCAATTGCTTCGCAATGTCCTCAACGCTATATGGATCAACATACACTCCCGCTTCCCCCGCCACCTCGGGCAAGGCCGTATTGTTTGAAACCAGAACAGGCGTCCCACAACAAATAGCTTCCAGCACCGAAATGCCGAATCCTTCATACAGGCTTGGAAAGGCGAACAGCGCGGCACCGGCATAGAGTGCAGGCAGCTCGTCGCTAGGCACATACCCCGTGAAAATAACGCGGTCAGCTAGACCAAGAGACTTCACCTTTTTAAACGTCGTATCGTACCACCAGCCTTTGGCACCGGCGATCACAAGCTGATGCGGAATATCGCGCACGATCAACGCAAAAGCATCAAGTAGCCGTCCCAGATTCTTCCGCGGCTCCAGAAATCCTGTGAAGAGGACGTACTCCTTCGCAATGCCGAACTTCTTCTTCGCATTATCAATTGCTTCAGCAGGCACGGAGGCTGAAAACCTTTCTTCAGCAGCTTCATATACAACAGATATTTTATCGGGAAAATTCCCCACGTATCTTAGGATATCCTTTTTCGTGAATTCCGAAACAGCAATAATTTTGTCCGCCAGCAGAACGGACAATTTTATGATCGGCTTGAACAGGCGCCGCCCACGGGGATAGAGTCTGCTTAGAGGAAAGAAACTCAAGTCGTGGATCGTGACAACCGACGCAAACCCTGGGTGGAAAAGGGGGGAAGTGTAATTTGGCGAAAACAGTACCTGGATGCCGTATTTCCTGCAAAGCGAAAAAGGAAGGACGGTCTGTTCCCATAACAGCCGTCGCACGGTATGTTGCGGCGCAGTGACTACGAGCTTGAAGTTTGAAGGCAGATTGCCGATTTCGTCTTTTCCGTAAGCGGTGCAAAAAATGAGATACCTGTGTTCGTGATCAACCGCGGCCAGTGCGCGAATGATGTTGATTATGTAAAAAGAGGCGCCGCCTTTTATCCTGCCGATGCCGGAAGCGTTTATTCCGATGTTCATGCTTCAATCTTTACGCCTGCAAATGTTGTTGATCCCCATGTTCCTTGAGCCATTCGGCGGTCCGTTTGCACCCTTCGGCAATGTCCACGGTCGGAGCATACCCCAGCATGGTTCTGATCTTTTCGGTAGAGACGGTATTCCAATTCTTTGTCGTCCACCTCACCGTTTCCCGGGTAAAGAAAGGCTTGCGCGAATATGGCGAAACCAAGGGAGGAAAAGGGAATAATTTTGCGACCGCTTCAAAACACACTGCCACGCACATTGCCACTAAGACAGGGATATGAATGAACCGCACCTTCACCTTCATGGATTCCGCCACACAGGCGATAACATCCTTGATCAGGTAGGAACGTTTGTCGGAGATATAGAACAGCTCACCTCGAGCTTTCTCGTGGCGGCTTGCCAGCACAAGCGCGTTCACCGCATTGCCAACGTAACAGAATTCCATGAGACCTTGGCCTTTGCCGATGAGAGGATAGAACCGTTTTTTGACAAAACCGAAGAGTTTGGGAACAATCAGAAACGTTCCGGGCCCGTAAATCATGGGCAGCCGCAGGACGACGCATTCCATGTTCCACTTTTTTCCAAGCACGAGCCCTTCGGCCTCCAGCTTGCTCTTGCCGTAATTGTTATCCGGACGGGGCGGGTCAGTCTCGACCCGGGGGTGAATGCCATCGCCGTAGCCTGCTGCTTCCACGGAACTGACGTACAGGAAGCGCCGAACGCCAGCCTTGTTACTTTCCTCGAGAAGAGAGGCCGTTCCATTGACATTTACAACCTTGTAGTCGTCCCAGCTTTTTCGCATGTCGTTTCTGGGAATCGCCGCCAGATGATATACGACGTCAATATTTTCCGCTATTTTCACCAGTGTTGCTGCATCCCGCAAATCAGCTTTCCGCCATTCTATCTCCGTCTTTGAGAAGAAATAGAGCGGTTTTTCCACATTGTACATTCCACGGACCTGGTGCCCTTCATCGAGCAGCGCACGCACCAAGTGCTGTCCAATAAATCCGTCGGCGCCAGTGACAAGGATGCGCATTACGTTTTTCCTTTGCGTGGAACCCAGAATGTGAATCCGCTCAGAGAATATACTACTTTGTATTCCCGCGGCAGCACCCAAGGCATAAAGACCCGCCATATATTGATAGACCTCGCAGCAAAGTGCGAGGAATCTTTCCATCCCCATGGAATGAAAACGTACTTATAGTCGCTCGCTATGGGATTCAGACGAATCGGTTTTTGCCGCTGTGGGCAACTGCCGCTAGTTTCCTTTCGTCAACCTCTCCACATACCCCCGCAGCACCTCCAACAGCTTCTCCTCCGGCACCTTCTCCACCATCTTTCCTTTCAAAAAAATCTGGCCCTCGTGCCTGCCGCCCGCTATTCCCACGTCCGCGTCGGCAGCCTCGCCCGGCCCGTTCACGATGCAGCCCATCACCGCTATCTTTATCGGCGCGGTGAGCCCCGACACCATTGCCTCAACTTTCTCCGCGAGAGCCTCCACGTTGATCTGGGTTCGGCCGCAGGTGGGGCAGGCGATAACGGTTGGTCCCTGCGCCAGGCCAAGGCACTTAAGGATTTCGATTGCCACGCGGACCTCGTTGACAGGATCGGAGCACAGCGACACGCGGAGCGTGTCGCCGATTCCCTCGGAAAGCAGGGCGCCGATGCCCACGCTCGACCGGATGGTGCCGGTTGCCAGCGTGCCCGATTCGGTGATGCCGATGTGCTGGGGAAC
>Ga0182027_10002898_pt1 | contig 27537 bp, 27 predicted proteins | sample 712E1DmetaG_FD_121300 | JGI IMG/M metagenome (GOLD analysis project Ga0182027, IMG submission 121300) | Permafrost microbial communities from Stordalen Mire, Sweden - 712E1D metaG (Illumina Assembly) | ecosystem: Environmental > Terrestrial > Soil > Wetlands > Permafrost | place: Sweden...
CGCACGGCACAACCACTGTCGAAGCCAAGAGCGGTTACGGCCTGCAAATGTCAACCGAACTGCGTTTGCTGAAAGCCTTGCTGGCTCTCGAAGACGAATCCCGCATTGATATTGCCATCACCTTCCTCGGCGCACATGCCATTGCACCCGAATATAAGGATGACCCGCAGGGCTACACCGACCATGTTTGCGATACGATGCTCCCGACGGTTCATGCGTGGTGGCAGACTCACGCGCCGAATCATTCCCTGCCCTTTGTGGATGTTTTTTGCGAAGACCGCGCCTTCAACCTCGCCCAATCGCGCCAAATCCTGACCAAAGCGCGCGATCTTGGATTCCCGCTTAAGATCCACGCGGACGAATTCGATAATCTCGGTGGCGCATCACTGGCTGTTGAATTGGGTGCGGCCTCCGCCGACCATCTCGTAAAAACTTCCGATGCGGATATCCGGGTATTGGGTGGATCCGACACTGTCGCCGTTTCCCTGCCTTGCACACCCTTCGGCCTCGCCGAAAAAGACTACACACCTGCCCGCAAGCTGTTGGATGCGAATGCCATCCTGGCTCTGGCGACCGATTGCAATCCCGGCACGGCCTGGAATGAATCGATGCAGTTTGTGATTGCCCTAGCCTGCCGCACGATGGGATTGACCTCCGCACAAGCCATCGCCGCCTCTACGATCAACTCCGCCCATGCCATCCGGCGCGCTGATATAATTGGCTCCATCGAAGAAGGCAAGCAGGCGGACCTGCTGATCCTCAGTGTGCCGGATTACCGTCATCTCGGTTATCGCTTTGGTACGAATCTTGTCCGGCAGGTTGTCAAGCGCGGTCGTGTCTATTCGGTGGATGTCGGTTATTATCGAACCGCTTAGAAAAGGAATTCCGTATGTCTTTCGCAAACATTGATCTTAATACGATTCTTTATTTTGCCGGCATTGTTGTGGCGGTAATTATCGTTTTCGGCATTCTAAGCTTCGTCTTCAAGCACTTGTTTCATTGGTTCGCGCGCGGCTGCGGCTGCGTTGTGTTTCTCCTGCTGGCTTATTTTGTCGTACACGTTCTATTAAAACTATTATAGGGGTTTTGATTTAATTGGAAAAACGGGACAAGGCTTTGGCTGGTCCCGTTTTCTTATCCGTATCTTTTGCCAAACCAAATCCGGCTGAACAAATTATCCTTGACGAAAAATTGATGGTACAACGCCGCTCCGGCATGGAGGAATATAAGGAGCAATAATAGTATCCAGCTTAATCCGTGGAATGCGCCCAGAAAGAATCCGCCGCCGCGGAATCCTTCGCCGCTTTCACCGCCGCGCGGCGGAAATTGACCCGGTTGATATTGCGCGTTGGCAGGCGGGAATTGCCCTGCCTGAAGTTGCGGCGGTGGGTTGCCGCCGATGCCAAATGTCCTGGACAATCGGTTCGTCTGCAAGGCAAGGATAAGCCCTGTAATAACGATCGCGAATGCAAAGAAATATAAGGCCCAGTGTGTAAGCTCGCCCACCACATCCAGAAGTTTGTTCCCGGTGCTTGCCCAGTCCGGACGCCGCGTGAACAAGCGGATGATCAAGCGCACGATCAATAAGACCAGCACGATAAGTCCCAAAATCATGTGAATGGCGATGGGCGGAAAGCCTGCGATGTTGATGAAGCCTCCCCGGCGGCCTTCGCCGCCAAGTGCAAAGAAAGCAGTTGCGAATATCAGAATGAGAATGATCCAATGCAGGGCCACCAAGGCGGGATGATATCGTTTAGGTTTTGGTGGGTTCATTGCGGCTTGATTTGGCATGAAATATGGACTCCTTTTTCGCAAGTATAAAAGTGCTTCATGAACATAAGATGACAGGAATTGTCATTTGCTCTTTTGATACAATATGTGCCTAAGCTTATCAATAGACGATGACGCCTGAAATTAATATTTGGAGGAGAAATGAAAGTTGATATCATCGGCATTCCCATTGATCTGGGCGCGGATCGGCGCGGTGTGGATATGGGCCCCAGCGCCATCCGCTACGCGCATCTTCAAAAGAAACTGGAGGCACTTGGATATACTGTCGAAGACAGGGGCAATATCGAAGTGCCTATTGCAGAGATGTGCTCGATCACCGATCCAAAACTTAAATACATTGATTGCATTGTCCCGATGTCGCGGCGCACAGCGGGCGCGGTGTCATCTTCTATGAAGGCGGGAAGTTTTCCGCTCGTATTAGGCGGTGATCACAGCCTTTCCATCGGTTCGATACGCGGCGCGGTGAAATTCAAGAAGCTCGGTGTGGTCTGGATCGACGCACATGCCGATTTCAACACTGAGCAAACCACGCCCTCTGGAAACATTCACGGGATGCCGCTTGCGGCCTTGTGCGGGTTTGGGGACCAGCGCCTCACTCAGTTGTGGGATGAGCCGCTTCCGGTCGTAGATCCCAAGCGGGTCGCCATCATCGGCGCGCGTGATCTCGATCCAGGGGAAAAGGTTAATCTGCGCGAAGCCGGGGTAATGGTTATGGGTATGGAACAGATTGACCGCCTGGGCATGGTTTCCGTGATGGAAAAAGCCATTGAACGCGTCTCGCGTGAAACGGATGGCATTTACCTGTCCTTTGATATGGATGCCATGGATCCGCGTCACGCACCCGGGGTCGGAACGCCGGTGCCTGCCGGGCTGACACAGCGCGAAGCCCACCTGGCTTGTGAGATGATCGCAGAGACCGGAACGCTGGCAGGCATGGATATTGTGGAAGTGAATCCCATCCTTGATGTTCAAAACCAGACCGCCGCCCTGAGTGTGGAATATGTGCTCTCGACCCTTGGACAACGCATTTGGAATGGAGATTGATGTATGGAACCAACCCTAATTGAAATTGAAGCGATGGCGCGCGGAGCGGGCGCCATCCTGAAGGATGGATATGACAAGGAACATCAGGTGGCTTATAAGGGTGTGATTGACCTGGTCACGGAAGTGGACCATGCCTCCGAGGATTTTCTGCTGGCTGAGATCAACAAGCGTTGGCCCGGCAGTCATATTATGGCGGAAGAAAGCGGGATCATCAATGGATTGGGGGATCATATCTGGTATATCGATCCGCTGGACGGCACGGTCAACTATGCCCATCATATTCCCATCTTTTCTGTTTCGATCGGTTATGCCCAGGCAGGCACCATGAAGCTCGGTGTTGTTTACGAGCCGTTGCGCGATGAAATATTCAGCGCTGAACGCGGCCAGGGTGCGCGGCTTAACGGAAGAGCGATTCAAGCATCCAATACCAACGAACTGCAGAAGAGCCTGCTGGTGACGGGCTTTCCTTATGACGCCTGGAATACACCATATGATAACTTTGGCAACTTCGTTCGGTTCGGAAAATTGACCCAGGGCGTACGCCGCTTTGGGTCTGCCGCGCTGGATGCATGTTACGTGGCAGCGGGCCGCTTCGACGGTTTTTGGGAATTATCCCTCAAGCCGTGGGATGTCGCCGCCGGGGGCCTGATCGCGGAAGAGGCTGGCGCGGTTGTGACAAATGTTAACGGCGGCAAGGATTACCTTTCTCCGCCGCAATCCATTGTTGCCACTGCCCCCGGTATCCATGCCAAAATATTGGAAGGCTTGCGGGTCAATGAGGATTAATGTCATCCAATGAATATGTTGGAAAATGAGGCTTAATGGTTTTTAAATGGGTAAAATAACCTAGCCATATCATTGATAGACAATGAGCGCACCTGATATCCTCCTCAGCAAGACCAAGATCATCGTTCCCAAACGGAGGGCGGAACTACTCACCCGTCAGCGTTTATTGAACGCGCTCTATGAAATCCTTGATCGCAGACTGGTCATGGTTTCCGCACCTGCCGGTTACGGCAAAACCTCTCTTTTGATTGATCTGGCCTCTCATAGCGACCTGCCATTTTGCTGGCTGGCTCTGGATGCGCTGGATCGCGACCCACAAAGGTTTATCGCTTATTTTATTGCCGCAATCGCAGAACGTTTCCCTGACTTTGGAAATCGCTCCCGTTCCGCCCTTAACGGTCTGACCGATCTGGAAGCGGGCATGGAATCGGTATTGGTCACGCTCATTAACGAAATCTACGATGAGATTCACGAGCACTTTTTGCTTGTCCTGGATGATTTTCATCTGGTGGACGATATCAAGCCCGTTATTTATTTTGTCAATCGTTTTATCCAATTGGCGGATGAAAACTGCCACTTGATCCTCTCCTCCCGCTCGCTTTCCGAACTGCCTGATCTGACGTTGCTAGTAGCCCGTGAGCATGTGGGCGGCTTGAGTTTTTCAGATCTTTCTTTTCGGCAGGAGGAGATACAAGCTCTTCTGGCTCAGAATGAACAGATCCATTTATCGGATGAGGATGCCCGCAAACTGGCCGAAGCCACGGAAGGGTGGGTGACGGGTTTACAGTTTATTGACCTGAGTCTGATTCAGGACGGACAGGTGAATCATGCTTCTCCATCGGCTGTGCTGGGAGTCAATGTTTTCGATTATTTGGGAAAACAGGTATTGGAACGCCAGCCCAAATCGCTTCAACTTTTTCTCTTAAGGAGTTCTTTACTGGAGGAGTTTGACACCACTCTTTGCGACGCAGTGCTGGCTTCTTTTTATCCCACCCGCCAGGATTGGTCGAAGTGGATGGATTTGATCGTTCGGAGGAATTTATTTGCCTTGCCCATCGGAGTGAATGGACAATGGCTTAGATACCATCATCTTTTCCGTGATTTTTTGCAACAGCAACTTCGCGAGAAATACCCCCAGGAAGTCCCAATCATTCTAAAACGCCGCGCTCAATTTCATGAGGCCCATGGCGAATGGGAAAAAGCTTACCCACTTTACAAGCAATTGGGTGACTCTGCTGCACTGGTCCACTTAATCGAGCAGGCAGGCATTCCATTGTATCAACATGCCATGCTGACCCTCGAATCCTGGCTTAAGGAATTGCCGCCATCCGTCGTTCGGGGTCATCCGCCCCTACTCTCTTTGAAGGGTCTGATAGAGACATTAAAGGGAAACGGAGCGGAGGGGATAAGGTTGTTTGGTGAAGCAATCGAAAAGTTTCGTGAACAAAAAGATACATATGGCCTGGCCTTGACGCTGGTGCGACGCGGAAATACACATCGCCAATGGGGAAATTATGATCATGCTTTTAGCGATGCGGATGAAGCGATGAAGATCACTGCCGCGGATGATGCTCTCCAATGGATTTATGCGGATGCGTTGCATATTAAAGGGAGTAGCCTGTATCGGCTGGGGAAGATATCCGAGGCCTCAACTTATCTTGAAAGCGCCCTGGATATCTCTGTTCGGCTGAAGGATACCTTCACCATACCTCTTTTATTGATGGAAACCGGATTGATATATGCTGAAAATGGAGAATATGCTAAAGGCCGAAATTCACTAGAAAAAGCGCTTGAAATAGGGAAAGAAATGGGAAATCTTTTCCTGCAAGCCGATATCCTTAATAACCTGGGTTTTGTACACCATAAGCATGGAGATTATGAACAGGCCGCGCAGGCATTGGAAGAGGGATTGCTCACCGCCAGACAGGGTGGTTATAAACGCGGCGAAGCATTGATCTTGATCAGCCTGGGTGATTTATATGCTGAATTGGAGGACTTCGAAATTGCGGAGCAGAACTATCGGCGGGCCAAAGAATTGGCTTTGAGACTTGGAGCGCGATTCTTTATTAATTATCTGGCTCTGGCTGAATTTAATTTAGCCCTGCTCAAAAAGGAAATGGAACGGGCAAAGACTGCCTCAAAGCAGTGTTCTGAATTGATGGAGGGTAAAAATTCATATTATGAGAATGGCCTTTATCAACTCTTGCAGGCCAGATTATTCCTCCTGGATGCAAAACCTCGTGAAGCGGTGAATGAATTGACAAAAGCCGGGCAATGTTTCAATCAGGATGGCCGGCCGGCAGGAATAGTTTTGAGTCATGTATGGATGGCGGCAGCCCAGAATCAAGTTGGGGAACGATCCGCCGCGCTGGAAGAGATCAGAACCGTTCTTGCTGAATCCAATGGCATTAACAACCTTGTGATCCTCGCCGTGCATCAGTCCCGTGAGTGGCTGGAAGGTTTGAATGATGATCTTCAAGCCCGGCAAACCCTGCGCAATTTGTTTAAGAAGGAAGAATCCTTTAGTACTCAATTGCCGGGAATTAAGCGGCAAATGCACCGCCTGGCAAGAGCCGTAGAGGTTCCATCTTCAAAGTTGATCATTCGCGCCTTTGGGCCTGGTAGTGTTCAGGTTAATGATAAGACGCTTGTTCTAAAAGATTGGCAGACACAATCCGTCCGCGAAATGTTCTATTATTTTCTTTCTTTGGAGCGCCCGGTAACCAGGGAGCAGATCGAGGCAGCACTTTGGGCGGGAACTGAGGAGCCTGTAAAGTTGCACTTGCGCTTTAAGAACGATATTTACCGGTTAAGACGTGCCCTGGGGGAGGATGTGATTCTCTATAAAGATAACCGTTATCAATTCAATTCCGCAATGGATCATGACTATGACGTGGAGGCCTTCGAAGCTTTTATCGCCAAAGCCAAATCCTCATCGAGACCCGAGGAAAAGATCGGTTTTTATCAAAAAGCAGTCGAACTGGTTCGTGGAAATTATCTTGAAGATATTGGCGCCATATGGGTATTGCCCGAACGGGAAAAGTTGGAGCAGGCATACTTGGAAGCCTCACTCGCTTTTGGGGAAATCCTTCTGTCGCAAGGCCAAACCACAGATGCTTTGAAAACCTGTGAAGGCATATTGGAACATAACCCTGCATCGGAAGCCCCCTATCGTTTGCAGATGAGAGTCTATCACCGCTTGGGAGATAAAGGCTTGGTCACTCGTACCTATAAAACCTGTGAACGAGTGATGCGGGAGACATATAACCTGCCTCCCTCCGAGGAAACGCAGACGCTTTATCGAAAACTGACTGCTTAAGCAGATAAAAACAATCTGATTAAACAATAAAACAGCAATTTGGGCTGTTTTATTTTAATCTTTTGAAGCCTGTTTTGAAGCCTGGGGGGGTGTATTTTAGGTATCATCAAACCAAGGAGAAAATGACATGAAAGAAAAATTCGCTCGTTTTGTTCTTTTGACCAGCAAGGTAAACCGCCAACACATCCAATTCGCCCTGGCTATTTTGGCCCTTGCGGTGTTGGTTTTGGGTGTCGGGGCTCCCGGTGATGGCGGTATTAGTCCCCATTAATCCATGTTCCTTCTACTTGCCGCTGTTCTGGCCGGATTCCTGGTCGGATTGGGGCGGGCACGCTGGCAAAATCAGACTTACTCAGTTCCTGGTTTTCAGTCTATTTGGCTGATAGTGGTTGCATTTCTACCACAATTATTTATAGCCTATTTGCCGGTCACCCGCCATCTATTTACGGATAGTCTTGCTGCGGCAACCCTATTGGCTTCGCTGACTCTGTTCCTGGCATTTGCCTGGCTCAACCGCCGCCTGCCCGGTATGCCGATCCTGATCGTTGGCTTATTGTTGAACTTCATGGTGATCGCCGCTAATGGCGGCTGGATGCCCATAAGTCCGCAAACGGCTGATCTTTTAACAGGCAAGGATATTCTGCAAGTTATGAATTTGGGCGGCCGGCTTGGAGAAAAGGATATTCTTTTGTCGGCACAAAATACGCATTTTGAATTCCTGGCCGACCGTTTTCTCCTCCCGGAGTGGATTCCCTATAAGTCAGCGTTTAGCTTGGGAGATATATTGATAGCCCTCGGTGCGTTTTGGTTGCTTGCGGGAGCCATCCATAAAACGAATACAACGAATACCATAAATACGAAAGGCATTGGTGCATGATTACATCAACAGAATTCAAAAGAAACTTGTATAGCAAATCGGATATTTCGGAGAATACCCACACTGGATTGAACAGCGTGTTCGCCGCGGCGGTTGTGAATCAAAATTTTCGCGAGACGCTTCTCCAGAATCCGGAAGCTGCTCTGAACCATGGATATTTGGGAAAAGGGTTTTGTCTGAGCCAGAAGGAGACTTCCCTGATCCTATCCATCAACGCGATCTCGCTGGCTGACTTGGCGAGGCAGATTATTTCGACATCGGGAAAACAGCCCTGATTTTATCAATCACGCCGGCCTTTTGTCCCCTAAGCTGGTGTTAATCAGGATGACGCGGTGGAACAGGGGGCGCAGTAAGGAGGGGACTACTGCGCCCCGCGCCTGCGTTGGAAGATTATAGTGAGTTTTATGATAGAGAATGAACCAAGTGTTTCCATGCAATTAGGCGCGATCTTTCAGGCATTCCCCGATTTGCTTTTTGATCTGGATGGTGGGGGAAGGATTTTGGGCTTTAAGACAGGTGACTCTACGCTTCTCCAGCCCTCCCCAGATGGCCTTCTCAACCGGCAGATTCGGGATGTCCTGCCGGATGAAATAGGGGAAAAATTTCAAAAAGCCGTGGAACAGGCCAATCGCAATCAAAAGGCCGTAACCCTGGATTACTCTCTCAATTTTGCGAATGGCAATCGCTGGTTCGAGGCACAGTTGGTTCCTTTTTCTCAATCCAGGATTGTTGCTGTCGTGAGGGATGTAACCAGGTATAAAAATGCGGAAGAAAAAGGTCAAAAGCAGTTTGAACACCTTTCTGCGTTGCATGCCATTAACTTGTTGATCTCGTCAAGCTTTGATCTTAATTTCACGCTCTCGATCTTGTTGAGTCATGTGATCGCAAGATTGGAAGTGAATGCCGCTGCCATCCTGCTTTTCAACCGTGAAAGCCAGCTCCTTGAATTCGCAGCCGGAGTTGGATTTCGCACCGAGACCTTGCAGGGCACCCACCTGCGACTCGGCCAGGGCTATGCGGGTCTCGCCGCGTCGCTGAGAAAGACCATTCATATACCCAATCTTCAGCATCGGGAAACGGATTATTTGAGATCTCCTGTTTTTTATAAGGAGTCCTTTGTTTCATATTTTGGTGTTCCCTTGATCGCAAAGGGACAGGTGTGCGGTGTATTGGAAATTTTTCACAGAACATGGATTGACCCCGATTCCGAATGGCTTAATTTTATGGAGACGCTTGCCGGACAAGCTGCCATTGCAATCGAGAATGCCACGTTATTACGTGATCTGCAGCGTTCCAATCTGGATTTGACGCGGACATACGATGCCACCATTGATGCCTGGTCGCGTGTTCTTGAGTTGCGCGATCGGGAAACGGAAGGACATACCCAGCGGGTTGCTGAAATCACACTTCAACTCGCACACCGATTGGGGTTCAGCGCGGAACAATTGGTTCACATTCGACGCGGGGCAATCCTGCACGATATCGGGAAAATGGCCGTCCCCGATCATATTCTGCTAAAACCTGCTGCGCTAACTGATTCGGAGAAGGAAATCATAAAACAACATCCCCGTTTTGCTCATGATATGCTTGCGCAGATCCCCTATCTTCTACAGGCTATGGAAATACCACTCCATCATCACGAGAAATGGGATGGTACCGGCTATCCACAGGGTCTAAAAGAAGAACAAATTCCTTTATCTGCCCGCCTGTTCGCGGTTGTGGATGTGTTCGATGCTTTGATTTCCGACCGCCCTTATCGGTCTGCCTGGTCAAAGGAGAAAGCGCTGGATTATATTTTGGATCAAAGTGGAAGGCATTTTGACCCCAATGTTGTGGTGGAATTCATGAAAATAGCGGACAAGTTGTAACCTGTGAGCGCGGAGAGGCTCGAATATCATCCCCTTTAGGGGGCTCGCAAGCAAACAAAAAACCGCTGAATTCTCAGCGGCTGGGATGAAACTTGTGAGCGCGGAGAGGCTCGAACTCTCAACCAATGGCTTAAAAGGCCACTGCTCTACCATTGAGCTACGCGCCCGTCTTACCAAAGAATAAAGCGGACTGCATTCTATCATGGGCAAGTCGCATCGTCAACGTAATAGATGCTGAATTCATCGCATCCAGGAAGTGTCCGGAGGTCAAATGGTTGAAGTGACTTATGTAAAGGAAGAAAATTTCCAAAGTGAAGTATTGAACGCCGACCGGCCTGTCCTGGTTGATTTTACTGCGGGATGGTGCCAGCCTTGCAAAATGATCGAACCCATCGTTAAGCAATTAGCGCAGGATTGGGACGGGAAAGTAAAGGTGGTTAAGTTGGATTCAGATGAGAATCCAACCATTCTCACTCAGTTCGGCGTGCTGGGCATTCCCACGCTCATGCTTTTTAAGGGCGGGCAGGTCAAAGAGCGCGTGACGGGATACCAGTCAAAAGAAAAATTGTTGACGAAATTGAATCCTCATCTCTAGAATCAAAAACGGGTCAGGCTTGACCCGTTTTTGATTCAATTCAAACCATGAATTTCCGCAACTGATCTTCCAGTTCCCTCAACTCTGCTCTCGAAGTCATATCCAGGCTGACCGGCGTAACGGATACCATGTGCTTTTTGCGCATTACATACACGTCGCTATCCTCCACCTCGCCATCCAGGTTTGCCGCTTCCATATAAGAGACGGTTCCCGGTTCATTCCATGAACTTCGTTTGGGAGGTATTGGTTGGTAATATCGCTGGCGCGCCAGCCGCGTAATTCGCCATCTGGTTTTCGGTGTGGCATCCGACGGAATGTTTACATTTAACAAGTGGATGTCGTTTGATAATTTTTGCTTAAGTAGAATGCTTGCAAAGTGCGCTGTAAAATATGCGGCCGGGGAAAATTCGATTTCCTCCGAATATGAAAGGTGATACTGTTGATCGGCTTGCAGCGAAACTGCAAGGGATGCAAATCCAAGTGAAGCGCCTTCCATCGCCGCCCCCACCGTTCCGGAAACCGTGATGCCTAACCCAACATTTTCACCGTAATTAATTCCAGAGACGATCAAATCCGGTTTCTCAGGCATGATTTCCAGCACCGCATGAAGCACGGCTTGTGCAGGTGTCCCCTCTACTGCGTAAACGGTCCATTCCTGGCCATGGATTTCCAGTTTCTCTTCATGAATGATCCCGGTGGAAGTGCCTGGCAGGCTGCGCCCCGCTCCGGATGATTGTTCCTTTGGCGCCGCCACGGTTACGTATCCAAGTGATGCGAGTGCGCGTGCCGCGGCCCATAACCCGGGCGAGCGAATGCCATCATCATTGGTCAGTAGGATTTGAGGCTTTTTCATGGTTCACATAAAAAAAGAAGCGGGAAGTCCCGCTTCACGAAAGTGGCGCTCCTGGCGCGATTCGAACACGCGACCTTTTGGTCCGCAACCAAACGCTCTATCCGCTGAGCTACAGGAGCATAGGCAGGAAGGGATTTTAATTCAGAATCGCGGAAGGGTCAAGAATATTTCGCGGCATTCCGGTCGGATTCTCTTACAAAAAGTTGATCTTCTGTTATCTGCTTTCTGATATTTGCGGAATATGATAGCCGCAATTAACCGTAATCAAAGGAGAAATCAAAATGACTTTCTATGCTTATCCCTTCCCTCATCGCATGGCGCGCCGTTGGATGTCCGCCGGAGATCATGTGCAAAGCGCGCGTTTTCTCGCTGTGAATATTCGTGATGAGGATGATGCGTTTGTTCTGACGGCGCTCGTTCCGGGACTCAAAGCCGACGACTTGAACATTCAAGTGTTGGAAGATGTCCTTCGTATCGAAGGCGAATTCCCTTCTGATGAGAATGAATATCTCTTGCAGGAACTGCCGGACGGTTCTTTCCGCCGCGAACTTCGCCTGCCCTCGGCATTGGACTCGGAAAAAGTCGAAGCAAAGATCGCCGATGGCATTCTGACCCTGCGACTGCCCAAAGCGGAATCTGCCAAACCGAAGAAGATCAAGATCGCAGCCAAATAACGTGAACTTAATGGAAAGCGAACATCCCGCCATGTGGCGGGATGTTCGCTTTAAGTGCAGAACAGGGCAAGGTATAATTCGGTCAATCTCTTTTGCGGAGCAAACTTGTGCGCGTAAAACTTATCCTTCCCATTCTGTTGATCGCAACACTGCTGGGTGCCTGTGGATCAGGCACTGCGGCAGGCACTTCCACGCCTGCGCCAACTCAAACATCCAGGCCTCGTCCGACACAATCACCTACGCCGGTTGTTCCCCTTGCAATTCTGGTTCTGCCCTCCAACATGGATAAGGCGACTTCAGATTCATATCAAAAGACGGTTTACGACCTGACACAGGCCTCTGGGATGCACTTTCAGGTGCGTAACTCGCTTTCACCGAAGGACCTGCCTGCGGGGCTGAAGATCGTAATTGCCTTGCCTCCCGATCCGGGGATTACCGCGCTGGCCGCGGCCGCGCCGCATGTGCTGTTTCTCGCCGTTGATATACCCAAGATTGCGGCGGGAGGCAATGTGAGCGTTTTGGCAGTCAACAATTCAGTGGATATCCCGGCTTTTCTGGCGGGGTATACTGCCGCCATGATCACCGATGATTTTCACATCGGCATGATCGTCCCGCAGAATAACCCGGATGCCCAAAAAGCGTATGCAGCTTTCAAGAATGGCATGATATTTTATTGCGGTTTGTGCCGGCCTTTCTATTTTCCGAGCTTTTGTACTACGAACAGTTTGGCTTATTGTTATCCCCAGGTGGTTGCAATCCCCGCCAGTGAAGACCCCAGCCGTTATGGCGGCTATGCCAATTCCCTGATCACGAATTACAGCGTAAATACCATCTATGTGTACCCGGATTTGGCGATTAAATCATTCATGGATTTTCTCGCAACAACCGGCGTTGACCTTATCGGCCTTTCCACGCCCAATCCCGAACCGTCGGGATGGGTGATGACCATTCGCGCCGATGAGCTCAAGGCAATTCAAAACGCCTGGCCGGATCTGGTCGCCGGAAAAGGCGGCGAAAACGTTCCTGCTCCGCTGGGCATCACGGATATAAATTCAGCCAATCTTAGCCCCGGCAAACAGCGCCTTGTGCAACAGACCCTGGACGGGTTAACCACAGGGCAAATCTCAACCGGCTTGGGGCAATAGCTTTCTGTGCAAATGGTTCTGATCCAGCATGATATTGAATCGGAAAAATCGGCTATACTATTAACATAATCAAGGAGGCCCTATGAACCTGACTTGTTCGTATTGTCAAACGCCCTTCACATTGGGCATGGCGGAAAAGGTGGCGGCCTTGCAGAAAATGCATGCCGAAGATCTGCATCATTATGATGCCCACTGTCCGCGTTGCGGCCGGGCAAATGCCGTCTCACGCGAACGCCTCGAGATGTTCACACCCGGCTGGGAGGAGGCGATCAAGCCGACCGCTTCTGAACCCGCTCCTGTTTCTTCCATCCCCGGACCCGAGGCGTCTCAATCGCCCATGCCTGAAAAGCAGGTGCCGCCTGCCCCGGCGACGCCTGTAAAAGCTACGGCGAAGAAACCGGCAGCCAAAAAGCCGGCTAAACCTGCGCCCAAGAAACCCGCCAAGAAAGCCGTAAAGGCCAAGCCGAAGCCCAAAAAGGCAGCCAAGAAGCCTGCTGCGAAAAAGAAGACCAAGCGTAAATGACCCTGCGCGCCGTCTTCTTTGATTTCGGCGGTGTCATTGTCAGAACTGAATATCAGGCGCCCCGCGAACGACTCGCGGAGCGCCTGAATCTGACCTACGAGGAACTGAGTAATATTGTCTTCGAAGCCGAGACCGCGCGCCAGGCATCCATTGGTCAGGTAAGCGTGGATGCACACTGGCTGGCTGTGACGCGCAAATTACGGCTTCCCGCTTCGGAAGCGAAAGCCATTCACGCCGAGTTCTTTGCAGGCGATGTGATTGACCTCGACCTGCTGGATTTCATTCGTTCGCTCCGGCCGCGTTGCAAGACGGGTATCATTTCCAATGCCTGGGGTGACCTGCGCGAGTATATCGTCAGGAATCGATTCGACGATGCTTTTGATGCGCTCATTATCTCGGCGGAGACCGGCGTGATCAAGCCCCAACCCGAGGTTTATGGATTGGCGCTGAAGCAGGTCCAGGTTGAGGCTGAAGAAGCGGCCTTCATTGACGATACTCCCGCGAACGTCACAGCCGCCAACGCGCTCGGCCTGCATGGCATCGTCTTTCGCAACCCCGCGCAGATGAAGGCAGATCTGAAAGCCTTGCTCGATCATAGTTAGTCATCGCTTATTTGATGAAGCAGGCCTGACAGAAACCTGTCAGGTTTTTTTATCTCAACGGATCGAATCATGTTTGGATCCATACGCACACATACCATTGAACCCATCCGCAGTTTCAACCGCGCCGCGCGGCTCTTTCTATTGGCGATCCTGATTTACGGGGTAATTTATAGCGGCTGGCAGTTGTTTTTCAATTTCTACATTCTTCAAAACGGGTTTAGCCGCGACTTTCTGGGCTTGGTCAATTCCCTGCCATCCGCGGCGGGCCTGGTCTTCAGCATTCCGCTTGGCCGCCTTTCGGATCGTATTGGGCGCAAGGTCTCTTTGGTGATCGGGTTCCTGTTATACAGTCTTGCCCTGCTGGCACAGATCACATTCCGCCAGCCAACCCTCATCATTATCTCTGCGTTTTTGACAGGCGTCTTCAGCATGCTCTTTGTGATCAGTCAGGCACCTTTGATGGTGAAACTCTCGAACCCGCACAATCGCACCATGCTCTTCAGTTTGACGTATGGTTTGCAGACGATCGCGGGGGCAGTGGGAAGTTTATTTGCCGGTCAATTGCCCGGGCTTTTCGGGGTAATTCTGCATGTCCACGCGGATAGCGCTGCAGCTTATCAGGCCGTGTTGATCGTCAGTGTTTTATTGGGGATGACCGCGCTGATTCCGTTATGGATCATGGTTGAGCCGCGCTCGCCGCAGCCTATGCCGATCAGTGCCACCGTTCAGAAGGATGCTTCGGGCAGCTTGCCATCCCATCTGCCCACTTCCAGCCTGACCACAATGACGCTTAAAATGGTGGCGCCTCAGGTGTTGATCGGGTTTGGCGCTGCGATCCTGATTCCGTATATGAACGTCTTCTTTAAATACCGCTTCGATATCAGCGATTCCCTGCTTGGGATATTGTTCAGCCTTTCATCGGCCATGATCGGTGTCGGAACGGTCGTCGGTCCTCGTTTGGCCGCGCGGCTGGGAGGCAAGGTTCGTGCAGTGGCGGTGACCCAATTCAGCAGTCTGGTATTTTTGTTGGTGATGGGCTTTGCGCCCATGCTTTGGCTGTCGGCGGTCGGCTATTTGATGCGTACCGCCTTGATGAACATGGCCTCGCCTTTGTATTCCGCTTTTTGCATGGAGCGGACACCCGAGCACCAGCAGGGTTTTGTTAACAGCGTTTTGAATTTATCATGGAGCATCGGCTGGGCGGTGGGACCTTTTATTTCCGGTGTGGTGCAGCAGAACTATGGCTTCGCCCCGCTCTTCATTGCAACGGCGGTCTTGTATTTCGTTGCCGTCCTTCTTCAATGGAAATTCTTTGACAGGGAAGATCGTCTGGCGCCGGTACCAGCCTAAATGAATGGGAAGGTGGATGCTCTTATAATATCCATCATCCTTTCGATAAAAGTTTTTCCAAATCCCTTTCCGCATCTTCCCGTGCCCGGATGGCAATCGGCGCGCGCAGGTGACGGCGTAAGGTTGCCTCGCTTTTATGATTGTCATAATAATCGCGGAACATCTGCAGAATCGATATCGTTTCGCCTTTATAAGACTCAAGAGTTACTTCATTGCCAGTTTGGACAAATCCCTCCTGGATCACGCGGCAATATAGTCCTGGCCTCTTCGCCCGGCGATATTTCTTTACAAATTGCGGATCGCCCATCCTGGCTGCCAGCGTGGAACAGGGTATACGCGGTGCGGTCACTTCTAATATCGCCGAACCGACCTGCAATCGGTCACCGATGTTGAAGCGCGCGCTTTCCAATTCGCTGATGGTCAGATTCTCGCCGAAGGTCCCCGGCCCAAGTTCCGTCCCTAATTCGGTTGACCACCACTCATAGTCTGGTTGGCCATAGACATAGATCGCCTGGTCCGGCCCGCCGTGATTCTTTTGGTCGCAGATAAAATCACTTTGAATCCCAAGAGACTTAATCTGAACAGGTTCATGTACAGGAAGTTTATAGATCCCTGTTGTTTCCATCTCGTTGCCTTTTTGCTGTGTTCGCTTTTGCCGATGTTTACGCTAAGTAGTTGCATGTTTTTATTTTAACTTTATCCCAATTGCGAGTATTTCAGGGTGTGGTTATCTTGGCCCTAAAAATCTATCGCCGTTAAAGTGGATCATATGTGAAGGCATCTCCGCAATCCAGACTTCGGTTTCCCATGCGATGTCATTTGCATATTTTTTATACGTGGCAAAATCCAGAAAAGCTGTAACATATATTTTGCCAGCTTTGCATTTTTCAAAAACTTTCTGCAGCTCAATTTGACGTTTTGGCGAAACGGGGCCATGAGCAGTCACGGCCTCAATCAGGAAAAGCCATTTCTTTTTTGTATCATACAAAATGGCGTCAGGGAATTTTCCATGTTCTGCAACAATAATACCCAATTTGGCAAAGGCGTTTTTATCGAGCACCAACGTCTTTTTTGCCGTATCGCCAAGATAAATGAGTTTTGCGCCAGGTGCAAAGCGCGGGCCGAATTCCTTTACAATTTCAACTTCAAGCTTATTGTGCTTGCCAGGTGACAACTTGTAAATTATTCCCTCCGCGACTTGCAATGGAACTTTAGTCTGTTCCCTGGCCTTTTGATAAACTTCGAGTAATTTCCCTTGTTGATCAACAAAGCTCTTACATTTTGCCTTCCATTTGGATGTACCATAAGAACGAACTGCATCCAGTACCAATTCGGACAACACATAATTATTCAAGCCGCTGTTGGTTGGACGTTCAGGATTATCAACATTACGAATCGCAATTCCAGCCTGCTCAAATTGATGAAGAACATTTCTTCGAATAGTTTCTCGACTATTCTCAGCATACTCACGTCCATACCTCTGCTTTATTTCAGCTAGAATATCGTGGACTCGCAGGCTTTCGCTCATTGCGTTTTTCCATGGCGTGTCTTCTGATAATTTAGCGAGTGTCAGTAATGTTAATGCAGAAACTTCATTTTGTTGTGCGGGGGGCAAACCAAGTGCTTCCAAAATCTCTTGTGCCTGTTCAATTTTTCCCATGGTGATCCTAGTCTCCTGTATCATTGGAAATTCTTCGGCAAGCATATTGGTGTGCCAAAGCAAAGAAAAGATAATTTTGTCCACCTGTTCTGGCATTGGGTTACTAATTTGCTGGACTTTTTCGCCGATGGCTTCAATCATTTCCAGGGGTGGCAAGGGCAAGGCTCGTAATTCTGCCGCATTGACCTGAGTATTTCCATTGACAATCCGAAAGTAACGGTCAACAATTGCGCTATTGAGAATGGCAGAAAGCCCAATTGTCTCAGAAACAGACAAGGCGACGGTTTTCTTGAAAATCACATTCAGATGATTCTCAAATCCAATCTGTTCAACATTAAACTGTTCACCTATAAATGGCGCAGAGACCAGACGACGTTTATCTTCTTTTGCACTGAAACGGCGCAATAAAACATAATTGGTTCCAGGCATAAGTAAAGAAGGGTCATTTGTTGAAATTGCTTGTGGTTTACTGAATCCTTTCAGCGGATATTCGACCTGATATGGTCTTATATTTTGCATCCAAAGTAATGGCACAACGCCATTTTCTCCTTTGGCTTGATCCTTTAGCAATTCTTTTTCCCGAAAAGGAACAACGCGTCCTGTTGAGACTTGAAAACCATATTTTTCAAGTGAACCATCCCATTTATCAACTGCATTTAGTATTTGTTCGTCAAGAATTCCTGTTGGCAAGCGAAAAAATAGCAATCCATTATGGTCGCTTAAGAAATGGCTAAAAGCGACTTGGCGGGAAATGATCCCATTTTCTAAATCCTTATCGTCTTTAGATGAAGAGATGTTAACGTTCCCTGCCCAATAGCGATGTTCTTGCGGCTGGACCGATTTTTTAAAGGAGAAAATCACATTCTCTTGAAGAACCGCATCACCTTTGAAAAGGTTATTGCGGGATTGGAATATATGGATTGAAAGCGGCGTGACATCTTTGAGTAGGTCGCGGCGGAACTCTGAGAAATAAACGCCAGAGCAAAAACTGCGTGGGACAATAAAACAGGCTATACCTTGCGGGGAAAGTAATTTTGCAGATAACGCCATGAACAATGTATAAATGTTTGTATGCCCATTTAATTTTCCGTAAACGGCTTTTACGCGCTTGTCTTCTGCGTTGAGTTTGAAATAGGGCGGATTACTGATTATGAAATCGAAAGGCTTATATCTCGATTCGGTTAAACCAAAAAGCGAAGGCTGTTGATTTGGCAAACAAGAAAGTACAAAATCCTCCTGAAATACCTGCCAATGGATCTTTATGCCGTATTTTTCTGCTTCTTTGCTTGCAATCCCAAATATTTCACGACTGACATCACATAAATCCCTATCTGTATCATAAGCGGTAATTGAAATCTCTAGCGGACGCTTTTCGGTGATGAGTCGTTCAATGATTCCACAAGCTAATACCCCAGAGCCGACGGCGGGTTCAAGTATAGATGCTCCATTTTGAATCTGCCCCAGTTGCTTTGCCATGTAGCGAGCAATGGAAGGAGGCGTCAAAAATTGACCATGCTCCTTGAGAACATTCGCTGTTCTATTCTCAAGAACACGTTTTCCTTGACTATAACTATAGGCAGCCAAATCCGAAATTTCCATTAGCGAGAATATACCATTGAATCGCTGAGGTGACGTATTCTCATCAGACTTTCATTAACCTCCCCGGTTGTCCAGTTGCGCGATTGGTCAGATGGTCTTATAGTCACAGGGTTGGGTAGTCAAGAAACTCCTTGCGAATACTACCTGACTATTCGACTACGAGATGAAGCGACTAGGAGACTATAGAAATGTGGCATGGTGGTGGTTGGTTTATGGCGATGCGTGCGGGCGACCAGAAGCCCAAGGTAACGCGCGAACTGCTTTTGCGCGTGCTTTCGTATGCGCGTCCGTATTGGAAGGGGATCAGCGGGATGTTGGTATTGATCCTGATCAGCACGGGCATCAGTTTGGTCTCGCCGCTCATCTTCCGCACGATGATTGACCAGGTGCTTCCGCAAAAAGATTTGCAGAAATTGATTTTGTTGGCTCTGGCGCTCTTGGTCCTTCCGATACTCAACGGCGGGGTTGCGGTTGTTCAGCGGCAATTGAACGCCGCAGTGGGCGAAGGCGTGACGTTTGACTTGCGTGTAGCATTGTTCTCGCGCTTGCAGCGCATGAGTCTGCGCTTCTTCACCAACACCAAGGTCGGTGAGTTGATGAGCCGCCTCAATAATGACGTGGTGGGCGCGCAGAATGCCATCAGCAACACCATTGTCAACATTATCACCAATATCATTGAAACGATTGCTTTGCTGGCTGTGATGTTAAGCCTGGAGTGGCGCCTAACGATTGTCAGCGTCTTGATCCTGCCGCTGTTCATCATCGCCGCGCAGAGACTGGGCGTGGTCTTGCGCGATATTGCGCGCCGCGCCATGGAGCTCAACGCGCAGATGAACGCACATATGAATGAGACGCTCAATATCGGCGGGGCACTGCTGGTCAAATTGTTTGGGCGCTCGAAGGAGGAAAACGATCGTTTCAGCGAGCGTGCCTCCAATGTGCGCGATGTTGGCGTCCAGCGTGCAGTGGTCGGCTCGGTATTCTTTATGATCCTCGGATTGGTCAGCGCGGTGGGCACCGCGCTGGTTTACGGCCTGGGTGGATACTATGTAATTCAGGGTTCGTTCACGGTCGGAACCATAGTTGCCTTCGGGGCTTATCTCGGTCAACTTTATGGTACGCTTCAAGGCTTGGCGTCTGCACCGGTGGATTTCTCCACTTCAATGGTCAGCTTTGAGCGTGTCTTTGAACTGCTCGATCTTCCGCATGACATCGTCGAGAAAAAAGATGCGCGGGAATTGAAAGATGTCAAAGGCGAGTTGGAGTTTGATAATATCACATTCAATTACGATGTGGACGAAAGCAAATTGTTAAAGGACGTCAAACGCTACGGCAGGATGGAAGATGTGGGCGGCGTTCTTTCCCTGACTAGAAGCGGCAACGGCAAAGATGGCAAAGATAACGGCGACACGGATGAGACGGAGTTCGAGGCGCATACTTCGCAAGCGCGCGAGGTTGCGTTGGAGAATATTTCCTTCCACGCCAAGCCGGGTCAACTCATCGCCCTGGTGGGCCCTTCGGGCGCTGGCAAAACAACTCTAACGTATCTCATCCCGCGCCTGTACGATCCGACCAGCGGAGTCATCCGCATTGATGGGCGGGATTTGAAAGATGTCACTCTCGATTCGCTTTCGTCCGCCATCGGCATGGTCACTCAGGAAACGTACATGTTCCATGACACCATCCGCACCAATTTGACCTATGCCAAATTGGATGCCACGCAGGCCGAGATCGAGGCGGCCGCGCGTGCCGCCAACATCCACCAATTCATCATGGATTTGCCTGACCGCTACGATACGATTACGGGGGAGCGCGGCTATCGTCTGAGCGGTGGGGAGAAACAACGGATTGCCTTGGCGCGCGTAATTTTGAAGAATCCAAAAATTTTGGTGCTTGATGAAGCCACGAGTTCACTCGATAGTGAATCCGAATCCTTGATCCAGGATGCGTTGAAACGAGTTATGGCAGGACGGACGAGCATCGTCATTGCTCACCGCTTATCTACCATTCTCGCGGCAGATTTGATCCTGGTGATGGATCGCGGACAAATTGTCGAGCGCGGCACACACGAGCAGTTGCTGGCATCGGGAGGATTATATAGTCAGTTGTATGAAACGCAATTTAGAGGGGAGAGGGTATAGTTTACATAAACAATGGATATTCGACCAAAGGTGGTTCTTTGGATATTTCGAAGCATTCTTTTTGTTAGTTTTGGTGGAGTTGCTTATCATTGCTAATAACGCTAGACCAATGGAGTGGAAACTTCGTCTACCAATAAAATGGAATGCCCTCCTCGAATTTTCGGTACGGACAATAGCTTCATATTTTATGCTGTCATTGGAAGGTTTGCTATATCTCTTTGTATAACCATGTTTTCCATCCAACCCCGTCAGGTCGACCATTTGCTTTCTGAGCATAGGCTTCGTCAGATACAATAGCAACTCTATCTGCGATTTGTAATTTGATATAAAGAGCCAAAATCCAATACGTTCGCGGGTTTGCGGAGCGGGGATTGGAAATGAAACATTGTTTACCCATGCAATCTTGCAAATATCCATATCAATATAAAAATAATGACGCAACTTATCACGCCGGTTAAGATGTTCATAAACCAGCGGTTATGCCAGGAATATTTTTTAGTGAAATAATGGATGATGAATGCCAAGACCAGGCCAGCCGCGCCGGTGACGAACAAAAGAATCCCTGCAATATCATATCCCGATTGATGTAGTTGTCCGAGATACCAACCGTATGCCATTAAGATCAGCGAAGGGATGCTAATTTGAAGAATGTCTTTTATTTTCATCATTCCTGTGAAGTATACACCTGCCCATCTTCCAAGATGGGTGGAGTACAATGGAGTCATGTCCGACCTGGAAGAGGCCAAACTGGCAACGCAAGTGGCGCAGGGAAATGAAAAAGCTTTCCTCACGCTTTATGATCGTTACTCGAGCCGCGTCCATGCCCTGACATTGCACATACTACACGATCCGATGATGGCCGAGGAAGCCACTCAGGATACCTTCCTTAAACTTTGGAACCGGGCACATTCATATCTCCCTGAGCGGGGGTCTCTGCTTCCCTGGCTTTTGACCATTGCTCGCCGGGTCGCGCTGGATCGTTTACGGCTCGAAGCCCGTCGTCCGTTGCTTTCTGATGCAGACGATCCCGACGAGGCGTGGCAAAGCATTCCGGATAGGAATACCCTTTCAGAGGAGCATCGCTGGCGGAGTTTATATTTTGCAGTTCAATCCCTTTCATCGGAACATCGGCAGGTGATAGACCTGGCATACTACCAGGGCTTGAGCCAAACCGAGATTGCGGAGACTCTGGGCTGGCCTCTTGGAACGGTTAAGACGCGTTTGCGCGCCGCCATGCAACAACTCCGGCGCGAATGGAGTCGCTAAATCCAAACCCCGGTCGGCCGGCGTATCAATTATTGGAGTAACTACATGCCCTTGAAAAAGCACACTCCTTTTATTGAAAACATTCCGGCTTATGCGCTCGGATCGCTGGATGTCGAGGATGCTTTCGCGCTCGAAAACCATCTCAAAACATGCGCCTCCTGCCGCAGCGAGTTGGCAGCTTACCGCGCCATAAGCGCTGGCTTGCTTACGGCGATTCCGCCGAAGTCACCGCCTGCTTCCCTGCGCCGCCAATTGCAGATAAAACTGCCGAGTGCCCGCAGATTATTCCGTGTTCCTGTGCAATGGTCTTTCGCCCAACCTGCCCTGGTCATAATGGCTTTGGGAGTTTTGCTCTTTTTCAACGTTGTTTCCATTCTTCAACTGCGATCGCTGCAGCAACAGCAGGCGCAGTTATCGCATAAGCTCCAATCTGAACAGACTGCCCTGGCTTTGCTCTCCTATCCCGGTGTGAAGGTGATTCCCATTGAAACAAATGGGATTACGGGCACATTGTTGCTGGATGGCGATCGCAATGCACTGGCCTTGTTCGCATGGAACCTGCCCCAACTCCCGGATAACCAGACTTATCAAGTCTGGCTGATCGATTCACAGGCAGAACGCGTAAGCCTCGGAGTCTTTCGTCCGGAACCAAGCCTGCCCTTTACATCGTTCTCGATCATTTCATCGGAGAACCTGTCCAACTTTGTTGGCCTTGGTGTGACTGTGGAACCTTCAGGTGGCAGTAGTCATCCTACCGGTACGCGCCTTTTGATTGTCAATTTCTGATGCGGGATTTTCTAATCTCCAATTAAGATAAATCCAATCCAATTTTTTGTTTTATAGCGTACTCTTTCTTGAATACGTTTCTTATTATATTTTTCAAAGGAGAAAAATGAAATCCACGTACCTTATCTTTACCACGCTCGTTGCTTTCGCTTTGCTGGTCAGTGCTTGTGCACCAGCCGCTACACCGACAGCACAGCCTCCTGCCGTCCAGGCGCCGGCAACTCAGGCACCCGCTGCGACTGCTTCCAGCGGAGGAGGATATTCCAATACCGGTTCACCCACGTCCGCCCCGAATACTCCCGCCGCGTCGGGGGCTGGTGCGGCCACTGTCAACCTTGGAGGCAACTCTCAATATAGCTCGTTTCTCGTTGACGGAAAGGGGATCTCCCTTTACCTCTTTACAAAAGATTCCCCCGGCACAACCACGTGTTACGGAAACTGCGCGAGTGTCTGGCCTCCGCTTCTGACTACCGGTAAGCCAGTCGCGGGAAACGGCGTGGATGCATCCAAGTTCGGCACGATCACCCGTACGGATGGAACCACGCAGGTTACCTATAACGGCTGGCCGCTGTATTATTATGCCAAGGATCAACAAGCCGGGGATACCGTGGGCGAAGGCGTAGGGAGTGTTTGGTATCTCGTCTCGCCGACCGGTGATAAAGTTGGTGGATAGCAGAACTCCGCTGCGCCTTGTATATTTTTGATATTGGAACAGTTCACGCGTCATAATCTTTGATGCGTGAACTGTTATTTTCTACAGACACAGTCGCAATAAAGGCTCACAAGTGATTTGTGGAGCCTCGGTCATTCGGAAGAATCACATCTTCCTTTAATGAATCGCGTGTAATATTGCGGGGTTACCCGGAGGTAAAAAAATGAAAAAATTGACTTTTGGTCCCATATTTGTGATCGTTGCCCTTCTGCTGTCATCCTGTCAATTTCATACAGGTCTCAGTAGTTTGTTCAGCGGCAAAAACTCATCCAACGCCACCCCAACCAAGGTAGTTAAGGCGACCCATACTCCATCCTCGGCCAATACCTCAGCTACTGCCGGTACGCCGACTGCAACTCCTGTGCCTGGCACTCAGATTATTATCACTAGTACGGGAGCGCAGCCCACGAAGTTACAGGTGAAAGTCGGCACCACCATCTCAGTCACCAATCAGGATACTGTGCCCCATACATTTGTGTATGGAAATGAACGTGGAACACTCGCTGCCGGTACTACTTCGACCTACACGCTTACCGTGGCTGGTACGATCACATATTATTTGGATACTGCCTCAAGTGTTAAGTATACAATCGTTGTGACCCCATAGCATTCTGTAATGATCCCATATCAGGAAACCCCAGCCACAGAGTATTTTACGTACATTAAATTAGTGGATTGAGTATGATACTGGTCGGTTATCCAGAGGAAAAACGATGAAAAAATTAACTTTTGGTTCTTTGCTAATGATCGCCGTTCTGCTGCTATCATCCTGCCAGTTTCATACAGGTCTCAGTAGTTTGTTGAGCGGCAAGAAATCGTCCCCGAATGCGACACCTACCAAGCATATCAAGGCCACGCATACTGCGCCTGCGCCCAAGGCTTCTCCTACGGCCGTGGGAACTCCTGTCAGCAGCACCGTATCCATTACCAGTGGCGGCTTCCAACCCGCTCAGTTGCAGGTCAAGGCGGGAACGACCGTCACATGGACGAACAATGATACCGCTGCACATACGGTCACGTCGGATACAACAGGTGTGTTCGATAGCGGCGCGATCAATGCAGGCGCCACATTCCAATTCACCTTTGACCAGGTGGGTACGTTCCCCTATCACTCCACCAGCGATTCAGTCTGGGCGGGAACGGTCTCCGTAACGCAATAGCGATACCCGTTTCAACGATGATATAGACCCTCTTCCATTTGGGAGAGGGTTTTCTTTTGGGATACAATCGGGATATGGGAATCTTGTATCTTGTTGCTACGCCGATCGGCAATCTCGAGGATATCAGCGCACGCGCCCTTCGCCTCCTGCATGAAGTGGAGTTGGTGGCCGCGGAAGATACCCGTGTGACCGGAAATCTTTTCCGCCGTTTCGATATTCATACGCCCCTCACCAGTTATTTCGAACATAATAAGTTAACGAAACTGGATCAAATCCTCGCCGCGCTGGAAATTGGCGATGTGGCCCTTGTTTCGGATGCCGGCACACCCGGTTTAAATGATCCCGGTTATGAATTGGTACGTGCTGCACTGGAAGCCGGACATCGTGTAAGCCCTGTGCCAGGCCCGGCCTCGCCGGTTGCTGCACTGGTCGCATCCGGTCTTCCCACCGATTCGTTTTTATATCTCGGCTATCTGCCCCGCAAATCATCGGAGCGGATAAAATTTCTTGAGCGGGTCGTGGATTTGCCTTATACGTTGATCTTCCTTGAAACACCGCATCGCCTGCTTGATTCGCTGGAGGATTTGCAAACGGCTCTTGGAGAGCGTCAGATCGCTGTTGCGCGTGAGCTGACCAAACTCCACGAGGAGGTTTGGCACGGGATGTTGGGTCAGGCACGCGTTCATTTTAAAGAACCGAGAGGGGAGTTCGTTCTGGTGGTCAGCGGCCAGTCGTTGCCGTTTAATAGGGAATGGTCGCAGGAAAAACTGCTCGCGAAAATCAAAAAGGAGATCGGGAAGGGAAAGTCCGCCAGGGACATTTCAGCGGAACTCGCGGGCCAATCCGGTTGGAAGAAGCGTGATGTCTATCGCTTGATTGCAAAGGAAGGTAAGGAGAAGAGCTCATGACGGACAATGAGGAAACCATGAAAGCCGGGGAAAAGAAAGACGAGAAGAAGGATGAGAAGCCCACGCCAAAGGATAATTTGGTTGAGACCAGACATTCGATCAAGATTGATGGCAGGGAGATCAAATATACCGTCACAGCGGGGACCGTCGTGATGAAGGAGGAAACATCCGACCGCCAGAAGGGGGCGGAGGGCGAAAAGCCGCGCGCCCAGATCTTTTTTGTCGCGTATACAAAAGATGATGTGGAAGATAAATCCAAACGTCCGCTTACCTTCTCGTTCAATGGCGGACCGGGTTCGTCTTCTGTATGGCTTCATATGGGTTTGCTTGGACCGCGGCGCGTTCTAATGGAGTTCGACGGCAATTTACCCAAGCCGCCGTTTCAATTAACGGACAACGAATATTCACTGCTCGATGAAACCGATTTGGTTTTCATTGATCCCGTCAGCACGGGATACAGCCGTCCGATGGAAGGCGAGAAGCCAAGCGAATGGCATGGCTTCAAAAAGGACATTGCCTCGGTCGGCGATTTTATCCGGCTTTACACCACGCGTTACAACCGCTGGCTCTCCCCCAAATTTTTGGCGGGTGAGTCCTATGGCACAACGCGTGCCGCGGGCCTTTCCGGTTATTTGCAGGAGCGGCATGGACTGTATCTCAATGGCATCCTGCTGGTCTCGGCGGTTTTGAATTTCTCGACGATTGAATTTCATATCGGCAATGACCTGCCGTTTATCCTGTTCCTTCCGGGTTATGCAGCGACGGCATGGTATCACCGCAAGCTTAAAGTTCGCAAGCCTTTGCAAACCCTGCTCAGGGAAGTGGAGAAGTTTGCATTGGGCGAATATGCAGATGCATTGATGAAAGGTGATGCGCTCACCGCGCGTGAGCGGAAGCAGATCGTGGAAAAGTTGGTGCGCTACACCGGGCTTTCTGCGGAGTTTATTGAACGCAGCAACCTGCGCATCACCGACCAGCATTTCTTTAAAGAACTCCTGCGCGAGCGCGGACAGACCATCGGCCGCCTCGATAGTCGCTTCATCGGGATTGACCGGCTGGGCGTGACGGAACATCCTGAATATGATCCCTTGCTGACGAATGTGATCGGCCCTTATACCGCCGCTTTCTATGATTACATTCGCTCGGAACTCAAATTCGAGTCTGATCTATCTTATGAGATCATGACCGATTTTGTTAATCCCTGGTCGTATGCCAATGCCGAGAATCAATATATTAACGTGGGTGAAACGCTTCGTTCGGCCATGACCTACAACCCGCATCTCAAAGTCTTTGTGGCGAACGGTTATTACGACCTCGGCACGCCATATTCTGCCACGGAATATACCTTCGATCATTTGGGGCTGCCTGAAGCCCTGCGAGGCAATGTCAGCATGGGCTATTACGAAGCAGGTCATATGATGTATATCCATATGCCTTCGCTGGCGCAATTGAAAGCGGATCTTGCGGAGTTCATCAGGAATTCGGCTGCCAAATAACCCATCGTCAGCCCGCGACCGAAAAGAAAAACGCGCCTTTACCTGGCGCGTTCTCTTTTTATGGCGGGGAGGGCGGGATTTGAATATCATCTCCCCTGTGGAGACCCGCGACCGAAAAGAAAAACGCGCCTTTACTTGGCGCGTTCTCTTTTTATGGCGGGGAGGGCGGGATTCGAACCCGCGACCGAGTTACCCCGGCACTCACTTAGCAGGCGAGCCCATTCAGCCACTCTGGCACCTCCCCAAAAATAAATTGTACCGATCCTGTTGATGGCGGAGGGAGTGGGATTCGAACCCACGTGGGTGTGACCCCAACATGTTTTCAAGACATGCGCCTTCGGCCGCTCGGCCATCCCTCCAGGTTGGAGGATTTTACCATAAC
>Ga0182027_10002899_pt1 | contig 27533 bp, 21 predicted proteins | sample 712E1DmetaG_FD_121300 | JGI IMG/M metagenome (GOLD analysis project Ga0182027, IMG submission 121300) | Permafrost microbial communities from Stordalen Mire, Sweden - 712E1D metaG (Illumina Assembly) | ecosystem: Environmental > Terrestrial > Soil > Wetlands > Permafrost | place: Sweden...
TCTGGCGATTAGCCAGTTTCCAATCAACAGTTTTTCTCAAAATTGTTTAAATGACATCGATTTAAACCGTATTCCCCAGAAAAAGATCCGCAATTTTATCACTGCCCAGGAAAAAAATCACATCCGAAATTTTTGCCAGGTTGAACCAAGTTGGAAAGAAGGTCAGGATATGACGAATTATCATGATCTGGAATCTACCTATATTATAAAAGACAGTACAGAAAAGGTTTGGAGCCTTTATAAAACTGTAAGTCCTACAGTATCATGGAATGGCAGAATTATTTCTTTTGGTCTGCTGTTTGCAAAAGGAACAAATTTCATTATGTATAACAATGAAAGTGATTTCTCTAAAATTGATACCGGTCAGGTTTTCTTTGTAAACCTGAAAATTCTTTTTGGCATTTATAATCTGGCCGTTGGCTTGGAAATTGTTGGTATCGATTCAGTGAATAAATCCATACGCTTCAGTTATATAAAAGGAGGAAAATCACAGGGCGAGCAAACTATCCGTTTTGTGAAGACGGATGAAGGTTACACACAAATTATACATACCACGTCTTTTAAAAGTGACTCTAAGTTCCGCGATAAATTCCTCTATCCATATTTTCACAGAAAATCCATCAATGAGTTTCACCGCAATATTATAAATAGTTTGCTGGCGGAAGGTAAGTTATCGAATCCGAAAAAAGCAAAGACTACAAAAGCTCCTGCCACTAAGATTCTATAAAGAAAAAATAAAGTTCAAATTATAACCAAATTACTAAGTTTACTTAAAGAATCGTAGATGGTTTTAATTCATACTGACCTGAAGCTATTCATTGGGAGAATTTCCAAATAGTTTTGCATCAAGAGATGCCTCTCCTCCGCCATAAATCAACAAAAAAAACAACAAGAGAGTCATTGCAAAATCGGTGCGGTATTCGTGTGCAAATTTCCAAAACCCATTATTCATAAGCATTGGCCATTTTGTGGTGACAAATGCTGTGGCCATAATGATAAGTAGAGGAATTGAAGATAATCGGGTAATAAGGCCCAATATTACAAATGTTCCACAAATTATTTCAAAGCTTCCTGTAAAATAGGCCCAAAATGCAGGATGTGCAAAACCAATTGTATCAAACCTTCCAGTACCAAGTGTCATTGGAAATAGAAATTTTTGAATACCTTCTGTAAGAAAAATCAGTCCTACAACAAGACGAATTAACAATGTTGGGATAGCTTCTGTTCTAAGAATGGTTTTCATATTTGCAGGATTTAGTTAAGTAACTTACTAATAACAGTTTGGCCTGAAATTTGTTTACCGGATGTGCCTGTTGCACAACCTAAAAATAACATTCCTTACATAGCGAAGCGGACCTGCCCGAAAGAATGAATTCTTTCATTCAGACGGGGATCCGGAATCCAGAAACTATTGATATTCAGATTAATGGATTGACTTCGTCGAAGACTGCGCCATTCCGGCTCTTCATTTCATTACGGCCGGAATATTTTGAATTAATTGTTGAGCAACAGTTACGGATGCTATTTCTAATCTATTTAATTCTGCTTTGACAGATAATAATATTTAATTGTTATTTCGTCCCTACGGGACTTTAGGTACATTTTGTTTTTATTTTCTACTAATATTTCGTGCCTCTGGCACTTTTTTAAACCTCATAGAGGTTAAATATTGGTAGTTGTTAAGTATTCTAAACTCTTGAAGTCCCGTAGGAACGAAATATTCTTAATCTGTCAAAGCAGAATTAAAAAATAAATTTGGGGATCAATCCGTCAAAAAATAGGAGAAGTAGAAATAAATTGAAAAAATATACTTGTCAATATAAATTGAGTAGATTTAAATAATTGAGAGATCCAAAATAGACTAATCACTGTCAGGCATTATTATGCTTCCGTGCCCTCAAATATTTGTATAAATTCAAATGATACTCGGTCTAGCCTTTGTTCAAACATTTTCCCTGTTTCTAAATGGTCCTCATCATCCTCGTCATAATGCCAGTTTACAATAATTTGACCTATATCCGGATTTTTATCCAGTTGAATCAACAAGTCGAGAAGTTTCATGGATGCACCGGTATTCATATAATCCAACTCAATGTTGAATATAACTTTCTGAACTTTTAATTCGGCTATCCATTCGAACATAGGGGCAAATGTAGCTACAGCATGCTCTGTTATTATTCGACCCTGAATTTTTAACTCTCCATTCTCTTTAAAAATCACTGTTGGTGCTGATGAAGTCCCCTTGATATTCAAACTCTCCATATCCGTCCCCTCTGTTTTATTTAAAATTCTTTAGATTTGATTACAATACGGAAAGTTTGTTCGCAGGATTTCAAAAGTTGATCAACAGTTCAAATTATTGGTCAATTGTATAAAATTTATTTATTGAATTTAAAATAGATTGAATTTTCAATGCTAAATATAGACGCACAGACTGTAGGTAATCAGACGAAAGAATTTTAGTCTCATACATTGAAAAAACTCTTTTGCCTTCAGTCTAAATGCCTACAGCCTCATTTCTATCTTTGAATCATAAAATATCCGATTCTTTAAATCGTATCATGAAAGTCAATTATTATCTTAATTTTTATAATAGCTTTAAGGTTTTTAGCATATTTGTCATCTGTGAACTTCTGATACATTTTCATGAAAAATAAAGATCTATTTCGTACCAAATCGCTGGAACTAATAATCAAAGAAACAAGCGAAACTTCAGAACAAGGTAATACTTTAAAAAGAACACTCACCGTCAGGGATCTCACAGCATTTGGTATTGCAGCTATTGTAGGCGCCGGAATATTTTCCACAATTGGAAATGCTGCAGCAAACGGTGGACCTGCCATTTCTTTACTTTTTGTTTTCACTGCGGTGGCATGCGGTTTTTCAGCTTTATGCTATGCTGAGTTTGCATCAATGGTACCTGCATCGGGTAGTGCATACACTTATGCTTATTATTCTTTTGGCGAATTTATTGCATGGATAATTGGCTGGGATTTATTATTGGAATATGCCATAGGCAATATTGCTGTGGCAATCTCATGGTCCGATTATTTTACAGAGTTTATGAAAGGGTTTGGCATATTTATTCCGGAATATTTAACAATCGACTACTTCACAGCATTCAATGCACACCACAAAATTATTGAAATGATTGGCGCCGGAAATCCGATAAATGTGTTACCACAATCAATTTTATCGGCCAACCAGGCATGGATCACAGCTCCGGCTATTGGTCCTCTCAGGTTAATAGCCGATATCCCTGCGCTTTTTATAGTTGCTGTAATTACATTCATTGTATTTGTAGGTATTAAAGAATCCAAGTCAGTAAATAATATTATGGTTGGCATAAAACTCCTGGTAATTTTCGGAGTTATTGTAATCGGATCTTTTTATGTTCATCCCAATAATTGGAGCCCTTTTGCCCCGGAAGGCATTGCCGGTATCTTAAAAGGAATTTCGGCAGTATTTTTTGCATTTATTGGGTTTGATGCAATTTCGACTACTGCCGAAGAATGCGAAAATCCTACCCGCGACCTGCCCAGAGCAATCCTCTATTCTTTGATTATTTGTACGGTCTTATATGTTGCAATAGCATTGGTCCTTACCGGAATGGTGAAATATACGGATCTGGGTGTTGGCGACCCTCTGGCATTCGTTTTTAAGAAAATAGGACTTACCTGGCTTGGGGGAGTCATTGCTTTTACTGCCTTAATAGCAATGAGCAGCGTTTTACTAATTTTCCAGCTAGGGCAGCCCCGTATTTGGATGAGTATGAGTCGGGATGGCTTATTACCCAAAGCGTTTTCCAGAATTCATCCCCGTTTTAAGACACCATCATTTGCAACTATAGTAACAGGTTTAGTAGTTGCCATACCTGCATTGTTTTTAAACCTCACTCAGGTAACAGACCTGACCAGCATAGGTACATTGTTTGCCTTTATAATTGTTTGCGGAGGTATTCTGGTTCTGAATAAAGATCAGAACAGAATTCCGGGCCGCTTTAAAGTACCCTATGCTAACGGAAAATTTATTGTACCCATTCTTTTGATCATCGTATCATATATTGGATATAAAACAAATCCCCAATACTGGAGTCGGTTTTTTACATATTTCCCGGATGGTAGGCTAATCAGCATGCACGAATTCATAACCAGGATTCCAAGATTGTGCTTTGTTATTGCCTGTTTAATAATGACCTTTTTAAGCTATATAAAAAACTTATCCTTAATTCCTGTTCTTGGCTTATTAAGCTGCTTATTTCTGATGGCAGAATTAGGCTATACAAACTGGATGAGATTTATAATCTGGTTGGCAATAGGACTCGTCATCTATTTTACTTACAGCCATAAAAACAGCAAGCTAAATCAGTGAGGAGTCAACAGTCAACAGTGATCAGTAACAAAAGCTGATTTATAATTTTCTCCCTGAAGGGCGAAAAGTCCGAAGAACAAAGGGGGGCATGACCGTCAACAGTGATCAGTCAACAGTAATCATTTGAAAAGAATATAGTTAGGTTTTAGGTGTTGGCTTATATCATAAATTTTTCTATGACTCTGGAAAAAAAATAAGGATTGTACGGCAATTCTTATTAAATCTAGGCATTTGATACTATATTTATTGAGTGAATGTGAAAATTGAATGATTATAATTAGTTTAATAAAAATGCGGAATTTAGTTGCTTCATTATTTGCCATAGTTTTGTTGTCTGGTTATACAGAGTTATCCGGACAAATAACAATAACAGAAGATTCGGTTGAATTTGGTAAGTTTGGGATCGTACATTTGTACAAACCAAATGTGGCACCTACCGAAGTTGTTTTTTTTGTTTCGGGAGATGCCGGCTGGAAATACGGAGTCATTGATATGGCGAAGCAACTTGCTAAAAAGGGAGCGCTGGTAGCTGGCATCGATATTTTGCACTACTTTAAAGTATTGAAGAAAGACGAAGAAAAATGTTATTACATTTCCGCAGATTTTGAATCCCTTAGCCAGTTCATTCAAAAAAAATACGAATTCGATAATTATCAAATTCCCATCCTCGCTGGTTATTCTTCAGGAGCAACTTTAGTTTATGGAATAATAGCCCAGGCGCCAAATGAGACATATAAAGGCGCAATAGCCCTTGGATTCTGCCCTGATCTCGAAATTAATAAACCTCTTTGCGAAGGAAGCGGGCTTAAGGCAGATAGTATCAAAAACGGATATTTGCTTAGGCCACGAAAAAATATGAGCTCTATATTTATAGCATTAACTGGTAAACTTGATAATGTTTGCAATTTACAAAGTACACAGGAATTCATGGCGAAACTTGAAAAAAGTAAATTGTATTATCTTCCCAAAGTAGGCCATGGATTTTCAAATCAAAAAAATTGGATGCCTCAGTTCATACAGGCTTATGATACAATTTGCCAGTCTGTTATTCAGCAAAAATCTCAGATTGATACGGCAGGTTTAGGGTCATTGGATATAAAGGTTTACCCTGCTAAAAAGATTGATAATAATTTGCCGATGCTAATTGGGATATCCGGCGATGGCGGTTGGAGAGGCCTGGTGGACAATATGTCAAATGGTTTTTCTGAAAAGGGTGTTCCCGTCGTTGGTATAGATGCGCTTCGATATTTCTGGAAATACGTTTCTCCTGAAAAGGTTGCCGACGACGTTTCAAAAATAATTGTCAATTATACCAAAGTTTGGAAAAAATCGAAAGTAGTCTTAATGGGATATTCATTTGGAGCTAATATTATCCCGTTTATTATAGATCGGCTTCCTGCTGATATAAAATCGAAAGTCTCTATGGCAATTATGCTATCTCCTGACGATCATGCCGATTTTGAGTTTCATTTCGCAAGTTGGTTGGATAAAAGCAGTAAGGATGCTTTCCCAGTCCTTCCAGAAATATTGAAACTCAACGGATTGAAAACCCTTGTATTTTTTGGTGATGAGGAAAAGGATCCGCTTAAACACGACATCCCTGCGAATATTGCAAAAATTATCGAAGTACCGGGAGATCATCGGTACAAAGATGACAGGAACAAACTGGTTGCACTTATCATGGCGGAAATTGAAAAATAGCCTGAAAATGCCCCAACATTATCAGTCATTGTCGCCGGGGCTATTCTTCCAACCTTAGCCTCTTAAATTCAGCTTTTTTGATACCTGAAAATTTAATAGTTACCAGCTTAATAATTTTGGTAAGAATCCATTTGAATCCGCTCTTATAAACAATCAGTAAATTTTTATCAAAATTTTCTATACTAAAATGAATTGGTTCCATGGTATATTTTTTTAACGAGATGAAAAATTATTGAATAAAAAACCCGGTCTGAAATTGGGACCGGGTTCGTCATTTAACCAGTTTTTGCCAGGAAAATCCCTGTCCCAATTTTGAATACTTTGATCTGTTTTCTTGTCATGCATATCTGAATATACTGTTTGAGTATGCGCTGACTTGCAAGCATACTGCCTGAAACTAAATGATTTCCCATTCACAATGAATAAAGAATAACTTGATCTTGTTTGATCAGCGAGCGTTATGACAAATTTTGAATCAGAGGAAGAGCAAAGGCGAATCTTTTTTGAAGGTTTGCCTCTTACCGGAATGTTGTGTGTAAAATTCATATTTTAAAGGATTTAGGTAAAAATTAGATGCTTTTTAAACCAAAAAAGCCCGGATTTTAAGATCCGGGCTTTTTAAAATATTATCATTAATATCTAAAAGGTAAAATTAGCCCGGGACCCCATCATGGCGTCTACCATCCTTGTTGCTGTATGTTTCTTAGATATCATCATCATTATCAATTCAATATTGCAAATAAAAGAAATATCTGAACCAATTCCAAATTAGATTTCATTTTTTAATACTTCATCAACTGCTTTTGAAACTATTTCAAGATCGTGGTGTCCTCTAAATCCACTGAATCCAATGGCCAGCTCAACTTCTTCGTTGATTTTTACAGGCTGACCTCCCTCCCAACCAATCAAATCAGGTTTCGACAGGCCAAATTGCTCGCAACTTATCTTTTTTGAATATACCAATTCTTCAAACTTACCGGTGGCATAACCGGTAATCCAGACCTGACTTGCCTTCTTCCAGGCAACGTTGTAAAATCCGCGTGACCTATTTTTGTCGTTGCCGAAAAGTTTACCGTAAATCCGGCCCTGTTTGTCAATTATGCATATTGCTACATTACCTTCCGAAATATTCCGGTCGGCCGGATCCTTCATATATTCAGGAATTCTCTTCTCGACATTATTAATGATACTTTCTATGATCGCGGTAATTTTTGCCCGTTCCATTTTGTAATTTATTAAATATTAGTAATTTATTATTCAATGTGGTTTATTTAAACCTTTCCTTCTATTTTTACCCCTCCCTAAATCCCTCCCCAAATTGGGAGGGACTTAGCCTTCCCCAAATTGGAGGAAGGCTGGATGGGGGTATATTTGTTAACTAAACGACATTAATTTAACATTATTCAATTTCTGTTCAAAATACCAATATCGATAGTGAATTAAAAGTATGCAGATTTATTAAAACTTAATCTTTAACAAGACTTTGTTTCAAATGAACAACCACCTTAACAATTTTACCTTCCCTGTTAAATATTGAAGTGCTTTCTGTATTTCCAATTGAATATCCATCAACAGGCATTGATTTTCCACCGCCCATTATTAATTCAATACCTTCCATATTATCCAAAAGATAAACAAAACCAGTACTGCAAAAACTAAACACAAGAAAAGGAGCATTGTATTGATCTGTTTTTGATTCTTTTGGATCTATGAATTCAGACCTCTTCAGAATCAATGGCTGTATATTAATCCGTCCATTTTGCACCATGACACCAAGTTCAAAAAATCTGCTAATAATATCTTCTTTCACCTGTCCTGTCATACCCGGTTGTTGCACACCAGCCATCCCGGGTGTATGAGAATAAGGGTCAATCGGAAAAGCACCATAGTCCTTCGGGGACTTATGTGAACCTATTCCTTGCTGTATTGCGGAGTAATGTTTTGTCAGGCGTTGTGTAATATCAGCAGATGCAGATTTATTAGTTGCCCATTTTATATTTTCGCCAACAACAAGAAGTAATTTGGAGACCATATGCCAATATATACATCCCAAACCTTCGTATTTATAGAATGTACCTGATCTTCCCGTAAAAGATTGATGGTCAAACAGATTTTCATATAGATCCAGAACTTCTTTAAATTCCTCCTCTGTATATGACATGGCGGATTCTTTCCTGAATTTTTGCAATGCAATCCGAAGATGAGATGCATTGCTGAAACTTCCATTAAAGTGATATAATCCCTTTGCATCTCTGGCAACAATACTTGCATTCCCAATTTGGATAAGATGTGAGAGCAAATGCGATTTCTTAATATCATTCACAGAAATATTGTTTTTTTCTAAAAACCAGGGTAATCTTTTATCGGGGTATAAAATATAACTCTCCTGATCTGCTCTGTACAACTGACTGCCCCTCATGGTATCCAATACTGTTAATGCCTCTTCAGGACTGAGCTTTCCGGAACTTAAAACAGCAACCTGACCTTCCAGCATTTCATATAAGTAACGGATCGACATTTTATTCCCATTAATATTAATCAGATTATAAGCATTGTACATTTTATCTTCACGAATATTTGCATCAATACTTTGATCAATGTATTTAAGGATAATGTCTAAAAATTCAAGGATGTTTTTTTTATCCAGAACAGATTTTTTGCCAGAGAATCCGCTGTATATTCTATTGCGATAATCGCTACCTGCAGTTCCCAGCAAGTCAATGACATATTTTCTCTGTTTATCATCAAACCCTTTTGGCAGAATTGATGAATTTTCTTTCAAAGCATTATGAATACTGATAAGAAATTCAGATATCTCAGCTGAGACCGTATAACTATCCGATTCTGTTGATTTGTATAACTCAACCACAAAATTTAGCAGTCTGCGCAAATAGTAAAGAGTCACCATTGAAACACCATATCCTACCAGGGCATTGTTGGCATCATTCCATTCGGGTCGTAAAGTATTCATCCAGATACCAGCTTCAGGAATAAAATTGCTCACTTTAGATAGAATAGTTGCAAGAAGCTTTTCTGTCAGATTCACTTTTAAAATTCCTCCGGATTGATCGGCAATCAGTTTGCCTTCAGCTCCAATTTCAGCAACAAGCTTTTCTATTTTTTCATTTAGCGTTTTTTCAAAAACAATTGAATCATGCGGATTACTTAATATTTCTGAGTAAGACTTAATCCGGTAAGGAACATTGGCATAAGTAAATATTTCCTCATTGAGCCATTTTGAAAGACGTTCCGGATAGAAATTTTGAGATACTTCCATCAGCTTTTCTAGATAGATTATCTGATGATCACCCCAATATCCGATATTAGACCACGGATTATCAGGATCTGGCACTTCCCAGTCAATGCCATCGCGGGTAACCCGGTATGGATTATATCCATCAGCTGTAGTAGCATTTAAAAATTTCGCAATCATTCCGCTTATATAGTCAGGATAAGAAAGAGACAACGCTTCCCAATTCTGAAAAATATCCCTCCAATTTCCCTGATAGTAAAGCAATTTATTACCGTTATGGTCTTTAATATTTATAGAGAAGAGATTCCATGGACGACTTGGATCTCCGTGTCTGCGACTGAAAGTAAGAGGAAGATATTCGAGAAATAATCTTTTAAGATCTTTATCGCCTTTTTCTTCAATAATCCGGCTCAACGATTCATATTTTAATGAATCACGCAACCCTGAAAGAAATTGTGAGTTTTTTTCCCAGACTTTCCGATTATAAAACTTCACATGTTTCAGAAAATCTGATTTATTAATGTTAAAACCATCGCCGAATATTCCGCCACGCATTACATTATATAGAACATTCGAAAAATGACGTGATGACACAAGCTTATCAGCCGATTGCTGGGTACCATCTGCTTCGTTTACTATTGCTCTGAGTGCGGCAGTACCTTTGATAATTTCTTCTTCAATCGATTTTGAAATATTATTATTTTTTGCGAGGTAATCTACATAATTATTAACTTGTACTGAATCCTGACTCACATCAGCAACAAAATACCATTGCTTTTTATCACCCTTTAAAAGGTTTATCTTACATTTGGCAAAGAAAGCTCCTTTAATCCCCTTTGCTTCATTTTCTTCAACAACAGACTTACCGGATCTGAAATTATCCAATTGTCTGGAACTTAATAGATAAGAAGGTTCCTCCAATCCACAACTCCATACTGTAGTAACTTTCAACGCTTCACTGGGTTCTGCCTTATCAACAGGAACCGATTCCAGCCTATAAATAGCCAAATTTGAGCCTTTAATAAGTTCGCATTTTTTATAGGCATCCAGAAGCGTAGAAAATTGATTCTGAACCTTATTCTCAACCCCGTAAGGTAAAATATTTTGAATCCCATCGACCATATAAACTTCAATCGAATGATCCGAATCATTTATCAGCCAACTCTTCTTTATCCATCCAAATTTATCAGCATTCATCCAGCCGTAACGGAAAGTTAATCCGATATCTGAGTTTTTCTCTTCAAAAATTAACTTATTACCCGTGGGACTTTTATATATATTTCGTTCAATTTTATAAATTCCGTAATACCGTGAGGAAAAGGGCTCCCACAATAACATTTTACCATCATGGGCAACATGCAAAATGGTCTTACTACCGGTATTTTCGGACGATTCACTAATTTTATCGTCTGTATAATATGGAAACAATGCATTATCAGGATTAACCCTGCCGGCACTCAGGCCGCCTGTGCTTGAAATAAACATCCAATGATTGGAATCACTAGCCAGGCTCATAAAAAATGGCAACATACTATTGTAATTCCTAATCTCATAAAATTCCTCACCGTCAATACTAACAAATTGCCCTGTAACTTCGGCCTCATCAGCCTGAACAGGATTAATGCCCAAATACAATTTTTCGCTTGCCATGTCAATCAGGTATTTATCAGTTATTTTTTTCGATACGTCAGAAAAGTAATTAATAGTAGCTAGTAGTTAGTAATGTAGATTATGAGTTAAATTTAGCGAATCTAATTTAACCGCAAAGGTCGCAAAGAAAACTACGCAAAGCACGCCAAGTCTTATATTTGAATTACATTGAACTAATTGAACTGCAGATCCCATATTTATATGATTGCATATTTTACTTTCATGCTTTGGCATTTTTTAATGTCTATTAAATTATTCAAATCATTTCTTTGCGCTCTTCGCGCCTACTTTGAGTACTTTGCGGTTTATCTTTTTTTAAACTTTTAATTCGAATCAGTAGTTAGTAGTTAGTAATTTGTTTTTCAAGCTACTAACTACTAACTACTAATTCCTTAATGTTGAATGCATTACCTCATTACGGAATTAAGCATTCTACCAATATTCATTCCTATTTATTCTTATAATAAAAATTCTTAGTCATCATCTTTCCCGGAATTCCACCCACTTGTAACTCAAAATCACCATCTTCAACCACCCATTTGTTATCCATTCCAACAAAACCAAGATCATTCCTCGAAATTGAGAATGTTAAGGTCTTATTTTCCCCGGGGTTAATTTCTGTTTTGGTAAACCGGACAAGTTTTTTATCATCTGGCGAAACCGTTGCAACCATGTCCTTTATGTAGACTTCGGTAACCTCTTTACCTGTCATCATACCGGTATTTTTAACATCAACAGAAATATTCAGTTTTATCTGATTATGCAAAGTATCCGTACTTATCTTCAGATTGCTGTATTCAAAAGTGGTATAGCTTAACCCGTAGCCAAATTCATACTGAGGATAAAACCCATTAAAGCCCCAGGTAGTATCCCGGATATCCGTTTTTTTATGCCAATATGTTAAAGTATTGCCGGTAAATTTTGGATAAGTATAGGGTAATTTTCCGCTCGGATTTTTATCACCAAAAAGCACAGCTGCAACAGCTTTTCCTCCCTCATCACCTGGGATATAGGCCATTACTATTCCCTTAGCCAGAGGTTCAATTTCCCGAATAATCCTTGGTCTGCCTTCAACTAAGACAAGAATTATTGGTTTACCTGTCTGAGCAAGCTTCTTAACAAGTTGTTGCTGAACACCCGGCATAGGCAATTCGTTAATATCAGATGGTTTCTCCGTTGCCGGAATTTCACCAAGACACACTACAATATAGTCTGCATCTTTTGCCTTTAAAATGGCTTCATCTGTATTTTCATTGGTAAGGTAATTCGTAGCCTGGGCAAATAAAACATTACCCTCTCCTACCTGTTTTTTTATAGCCTCAAGTATATTATCCTTTGATGGGTCATTAAATTTGGTGGATTGTCCGAGGAATGTGCGAGACCAGGCACCGTTCAGACAATTTATTGAATTTGACGTATATCCTGTAACAAGTATTTTTTTATTTTTAGGAAGCGGCAAAATATTGTCGTTTTTTAACAAAGTAATGGCTTCGCAGGCAGCTTCATAGTTATCGTTTATAAACTCTTTACAACCAAATTTTGTATATCCTGCAGGATCAGTGTAAGGGTGTTTAAATAGATCCAAACTAAGTTTCAAACGCAGGATTCTTCTTGTTGCATCATCAATACGTGATACAGAAATATCGCCACTGTGAACAAGATCAAGAATAATATCCACAATTTTGGCGTCATAAGGGTTCATAACCATATCGAGTCCGGCATTGATAGCATACTTTGTGGCTTCACGCATATCTTTTGCAGTCTGATGGGCAATAACTAAGAATTCAACATCACTAAAATCGGATACCAGTACACCCTTAAATCCAAGTTCACCCTTAAGGATGTCAGTCATGTAATATTTGTTCATATGACATGGAGCACCATTTATTGAATTTGAGCTGATCATTATTGACAATGCACCTGCATCAATAGCGGCCTTAAAAGGCGGAATAAAATACTGACGCAGGTAATTTTCTGGTATTATTGCATTGGCCCTGTCTTTACCGTTTGTTCCGGCGCCATATCCTAAATAGTGTTTAATACAAACAGCCGTAGTTGTTGTATCATTTAAACCATCCTTTTGTGAACCTTTAGTATAAGCAGAACCCATTTGTGAAATCAAGTATGGGTCTTCCCCCAGACTTTCGCCCATTCTGCCCCAAAGTGGCTGTGTAGCCACATCAACATTGGGATTATAATTCCATGGAAGTGACGCTGCCCTGGATTCATAAGATGTAATTTCGCCTGCACGTAAAGCATAGAAAGGATTCCAGGTAGCAGCAAGTGAAATTTCATGAGGCATCATGGTCGATCCCATAACATAATTGGCGCCATTTATATCATCAATACCATACACTACCGGAATGCCCATGCGTGTATGTTTCATTGCATAATCCTGAATTTGCTTAACCAATCGATGCCATTCTTGTTTAGTCGCAGGATATCCGGGAGTATTGTGAATCGATCCTGCCCCATATTTTCCAATAAAATAAGCCAGTCTGGCAGTGTCAATAATTGCGGTATCTCTTGAATCCCAATAACTTCCTTTTAGAATAGTGGGTAATCCAAGATTCAACATCTGTCCGACTTTTTCCTCTAAGGTCATTTTGGAAATGAGCTGATCAATCTGTTTTTCAATGACATCAGAACCGGGTCCCGCACAAAACAACCTGCCTGTTATGATTATGAGCAGAGCTGAAAGTATAGTCTTTTTGCTTTGATAAAATTTTAAAGTGTTTTTCATGGTTAATAGATTTGTTATGTATAAAAATACTCGAATTTACGTTGCCAGGTTATTTTCTGACCAGGGTCTATAGTGATTTTATAAAATAATTCCGGGCTAACCACATGTTTCCAGCCCCAAATATTGATTTTAAAAGGTATAAAATCAGTGGTTTCTCGCACTCCTACACCATGTTTATCATTGGTTATTTCCCACATACCCTTCAACCCATTTTCGTATTCCAAATGACTGAAAAAAAACTCTTCTTCGAGCGCAGTTTTAAAGATCATTCTTTTGTCTTTAAAAAGTATTGCTTCTTCCGGATTTACATATTCATCCATCACCGATTTATCAATCTTAAATGGGAATTTTAAAACATAATTTTCGTCAATACCAGAATGATTAATGGCAATAAAATTATGACAATATTCACTGGTATTAATTGAATTAAAACCGGTATTTTCCAATTCATAAAAAATACTGAATGAATTCTCGTTCAGTTTTATCAATTTCGTGTATTTTACCGCGTATCCTCTGCAATCCATCGGACTTGAAATAAACTTAATCCAATAGTCTCCGGCTATATAATCGGTTCTAAAGGGTAGGATTTCATACAATCTCATAAAGTCATAAGGCTTATCATCTGGTTTTGTGAGCAACCCAACTCCGATTTTAGGAAATTGTCCACCAACTTCACAATCATCATAACCTACAGGATCGCTTATGCCAAATTCATTATAAAAGCCCTGGCCGTTTTTATCTTGCGAAAATCCTTTTATAATTTCCTGCGATCCGAAGGAATATTTTTTATCAAGAACGACTTGTTTTATTTTTCCGATATAATCGAACCGTGTCATTTTATAAATCTGATCCGGTTCATCAATTTCCAATTCAAGTCTGTTGTTTACCAAAACGATACTCATTTTTCTGGGTCTGTTAGGTACTTTAATTCAAATGTACATTGATCTGTGACCTGATAACTGTTGATTGTTCCCTGTTGACTATCTATACCCCCTTTGTCCTTCGGACATTTCCCCCTGAAAGGGGAAAATCAAAAATCAGCATTTTTGATAATAAAATTACTTTTCATTGTTTAATGTGATATGCTCACAGTTTACAGTTCACAGTTAACTATTTCACAAGCATTGATTCCAATTCCTCCAGTGATTTTCCTTTTGTTTCAGGCACATATTTCAACACAAACAATAATGTTACAAACCCAAAAAAAGCATAAATAAAATAAGTCATCCCTGATCCGAGGTGTTCCAGCTCAGCGGGGAAAATTGTGGCAACTGAAAAACTTACAACCGAATTCCATAGTCCAACGATAGAGATAGCTATACCACGCAATTTGTTTGGAAAAATTTCTGAAAGCAATGCCCACATAACCGGCCCGAGTGAAATTGCAAATGATGCTACATAACACATTAGACCAATTAATACAAGTATTGAATTAATCGTAATACTATTTTTCAGGATAAGTTCCTTAAAATTATTATAGTTATCAGCTCCAATTCTTTCTTTAACCTCTTTGAAAAAAGATGTCTCGCTGCGATATTCCTTATTGACCATTTGACTTAAAGCAGAAGCAATAATGGGAGCCTGATTTTTAAATTTTTCGTTCTCAGAAACAGCCTTTTCAATTTTACCTATATTTTCAACTTTTAACCTATAGGTTGCATTTTTAAAGGCCATTCCGGCGACAGATAGAGAAAGAGTAATGCCAATTGCACCTATAATTAGTAAAGGCCTGCGACCCAATCTGTCAATCAACGCCATCGAAACAATTGTCATAACAACATTAGTAAGTCCGATAATAATTGCCTCAACGAAAGCAGCATCTTTACCCCCACCAGTCATTTCAAAAATCAAAGGTGCGTAATAGAAAATGGCATTAATTCCGGTTATTTGTTGAAAAAAGGCCATTCCAAATCCAATTATTAAAACAATTTTCATCTTCTTTGAAAATACTTCTTTCCAGGCTGTTTTTTCTTTCCTGTCTTTTTTGGAAATACTTGCTTTGATCTCATTGTAAATTGATTCCACCTGATCTTCACCATTGACTTTTTTGAGCACTTTTTTGCCTTCTTCATCGCGTCCTTTGGAAATCAACCAACGGGGACTACTCGGAACAATGAACAATAAAAGAAAATACAATGCTGCCGGTATAGATCCAACACCTAACATCCAACGCCAATTCATGTCTGGTGTTGTGACATTTTTTAATATGAAGTAGTTAGAGAAATACGCGATTGAAATTCCCAATACAATATTTAACTGGTTGAAAGTAACAAGCAGGCCGCGTAAATTTTTAGGAGCAATTTCTGCAATATACATGGGTGCAACCAAAATTGCCATTCCAACTCCCATACCTCCAATGATACGAGCTATAATAAAGAAGGTAATATTATGGGCAGTAGCACAACCCAATGCACAAAAAGCAAAAAGGACTGCTGTAATACTTAATATTATTTTCCTGCCAAATCGATCTGCTAGTGGTCCTGCAACACTATTGCCAGCAATTGCCCCTAAAATTATAGCAGATACGGATAAACCGATTAAATAGGTCCCCGAAGTCAATTGAAACGCAATTTTATAAAAAGGAGTGGCCCCTGAAATAACCGCACTGTCAAAACCCAGAAGAAATCCTCCCAGCGCAACAATCAATGATATCAATACAGCAAAAATCTTATTCTTCTTCATTCGGATTAATTTGTTCATTAAAATTTTCAGGAATTAGCGTTATACTGTTTATCAGCATGATCAATAAAACCACATTTATAATATGGCCGAAAGTAGAAATATTTTTTTAAATGTTTAATATTACAATTGAATTATAAACTGGATTGGGACGAACTATTTTTAATAGGGAATATCAAACGAAGACACCGATTGTCTCAGGCCTGGCTTATTTCTATTAAATATAAACCATGTGAATACATGGATCAATGACTTAGTGAGGAAGGAATAGTTTAGATGCATCAATATTTTGGAGAGATTTCGGCACTTCTGACAGCCATATTTTGGACAATTTCTGCATTAGCTTTTGAATCAGCAAGTTTGAAGGTTGGATCGCTTGTGGTTAACATAATACGGTTGTTCCTGGGCTTCATTTTCGTTAGTATTTTTACATTCTTTGTAAGAAAAGGTCTGTTTTTTCCTTCCGACGCAGGATTCGATAATTGGTTCTGGTTGATTCTTTCCGGATTGGTAGGCTTTTTATTCGGAGATCTGTTTCTTTTTAAAGCCTTTACGATTATAGGATCACGATTTGCCATGCTAATAATGTCCCTGGCACCGCCCATTACAGCATTTTTTGGTTGGCTGATTCTGGACGAAAAACTTACTCTTTTCAATTATCTGGGTATGGTTTTGACCCTGACGGGTATATGCATTGCAATATTTAACCGTGACATAGAAAATACAAATAAAATATCATTAAAGTTGGCTCCCAAAGGCATCCTTTTTGCTTTGGCGGGAGCAACCGGACAGGCATTGGGCTTGGTTTTGAGTAAGTTTGGAATGAAAGATTACAATCCCTTTGCAGCTACGCAGATTCGGATAATTGCAGGAATCTTCGGATTTGTAGTATTGGTTACTATATTAAATCGCTGGAAAAATGTATTCCAGGCATTTAATCATATAAAAGCAATGAAGGGAATTACAACCGGCGCCTTCTTTGGGCCCTTTTTGGGTGTTTCCTTTTCTCTATTGGCCATCAGGTATACCGAAACAGGCATTGCATCTACCATTATGACACTTGTACCAGTAATGATTATTTTACCTGCCGTGATATTTAATAAAGAAAAGATCACATTCCTTGAGACCTTGGGGGCAATCATAAGTGTATGTGGAGTGGCATTGTTTTTTGTCAAATAAATTATCAGGACCTTATAATTGTGAATTAAGCGTTGGAAACCAAAAAAAAAATTTGGTTATATATCAATATATCTAAGTATTCCAGATATATATTCGATACTACCTCGGTAAATATGCCAATTAAGAGTTAAATTAAGTAAATCAAATTTAACCGCAAAGCACGCAAAGGCATTTAATTGTGCTTTTTTGAAACAATAGAATTGCAGATCTCTTATTACCCCATTGCACAGACCATTTCATCACTGAGTCAATGCTTTTTATGAACTAATAATTTATAAAAAAAATTCTTGGCGTTCTTTGCGCCTACTTTGAGTACTTTGCGGTTTATTTTTCTTTTACTCTTAATTCGCATTAAATGTTAGTTTGCAAGAATTTATTTGTTATAAATTATTGGAAGTGATCTTTTTATAAAATACAGAAACAAATATTCAGGTTTTAAATATTTTTATTAAAAGTTAATTGATAATTTAAAGTATTAATTCCTTGTGCTTTTTTAAGGATTTTCAATTTAACCAATCTTTCATAATGAATCCTGAATATTTTTGTAAATTGCCGCGCAAAATTGTGAATGTTTTATGAATACCGGAATTGAAGTTCTTTATATATAATCTACTTATTAAGAAAAAATATTAACATTTTAACTTATTAATCTATGAATACAATAATTTCAAAGTTGACCTTTAAGGAAAAGCTGGGGTATGGTTTGGGCGATACGGCCTCCCATTTTGTATGGGATATGGTGGGATTTTGGCTTATGTTTTTTTATACAGATATATATGGCATTTCTGCAATTGCTGCAGGAACTATTATGTTAATTGCAAGATTCTGGGACATGGGTATAGATCCAATAATTGGGGTCTTAGCTGATAGGACTAAAACACGGTGGGGAAAATTCAGACCCTATATTTTATTTGGTGCTGTTCCATATTCTATTCTGGCAATTATGACATTCACAACTCCTCATTTTGGTGAAGTTGGAAAAATAATTTATGCAGGTGCAACTTATGTTCTATTAATGACAGCCTATGCATCAGTTAATTTGCCATATTCTGCCTTAGGTGCGGTCATGTCGTCTGATACATATGAGCGTGCAGGTTTAAACACTTATCGGTTCATTTCAGGTTTTGCTGGTCAATTTATTGTCACCGGACTTGCTTTGTATTTGGCAAAGTTTTTTGGAGGAGGAGACAAAGTTCAGGGATTTCAATATACTGTAGTTTTGTTTGCGGTTCTTAGTTTGATATTTTTCTTTATAACATTTAAAGCAACCAGAGAAAGGATCCAACCTTCTAAGTCCCAAAGTAATTCTATTAAAGCTGACTTTAAAAATTTGATTTCAAATAGAGCCTGGATTATTCTTGCAATCGTTTGTTTAGTGTCCTTCATTATGTTTGCCATACAAAATGCAGCTGTAATCTATTATTTTAAATATTACATTGGGAATGAAGATAATGTGCAATTATTTAACGTTATCGGAACGATAGGACTTATTGTAGCTTTGCCATTTGCAAAACCTTTGGCCAAAAAATTTGGAAACAAAAATGTATTTATTGCAAGTTCAATTATTTCCGGTATCTTTTTTATTCTTATTTATCTTCCTACAGCCAACAATCTTGTATTAATTTACATTTTCAATGTTCTTGCAAAAATGTCTTATGCACCTGCGGTTCCTTTGCTCTGGACTATGCTTGCAGATGTTGCAGATTATGGCGAATGGAAAACCGGTCGTAGATCCACTGGGTTAGTTTTCTCTGCAGCAGTTTTCGCTCAGAAAGCCGGATGGGGTATTGGTGCAGCTTTTGTTGGTATAATTCTATCTTTATTTGATTATGTAGCTAACCAAGCTCAATCACCAGAATCTATTACAGGTATCAAAATTTTGGTTTCTATTATACCTGGCATTCTATATATGTCATGTGCAATATTTATGATTTTTTACAAAATAGATGCTAAGTTGACAGATACAATGAAAATAGATCTTGATGCAAGAAGATTGAAAGAAGAAAATTAATTTAAAGTAGAAATCAATCTTATTTAAAATAACCCCATAACAGGGGTTATTTTTTTTTAAATATTATGTGAAGTAGTAGACAAATTGATGGGAATATTTGTGATTCTATTCTTTATGACCATTCTTTATTGTAAACTGAATATTAAAATCACTATATCGCTTGCAATTACTGTCTTTAATCGATAATTAAAGTTTGATTAAGTTGCAATAATCGCTTAATTTGTGCCCGTAATATCTCAAGAAATGCAATTTGATTATTTAAAAGGAAGAGATTTTTCAGGGGAGTTTGTTTTTAAAACTTCACGCAGCAGCGGTCCTGGAGGACAAAATGTCAATAAAGTCAGCACGAAGGTGGAATTGCGAATCGATTTGAATTCCTCCACTGTGTTTACGATTGAAGAAAAAGACATTCTGTCTGTCAAACTGAAGACAAGAATCAACAGCGATGGAGAATTGATCATCGTTTCACAGACCGAAAGATCCCAGCTTAAAAATAAAGAAAAGGCCATTTCTAAATTTTACAGCCTCATTGAGAAAGCTTTAACCCCGCAAAAGAAACGCAGGCCTACCCGACCGACCCTGGCTTCAAAAACCAGGCGCCTGAAGAAAAAACTCATCCGCTCCGATCAAAAATCCCTTCGAAAAGATATTGATCTCGAATAGCAGTTTTATATTCCTCTTTTTTATTTCTACGTATTACCAAGCCTTTCCCTCTGTTATTACCCCTCCCTAAGTCCCTCCCCAATTTGGGGAGGGACTTAGCCTTCCCCCAATTGGGGGAAGGTTGGATGGGGGTTAATCTATTAACTAAATTTAAATTTTATTTTTTATTCCTACTTAATAAAAATTACTATTTTTGACCCTTCAAACAAATTGGTCAAATTATCCAAAATTCGTTTGTAAATTTAATCTTGTGGCGTTGATAAAGCACAGCGGAAGTAACACCCTGAAGATAAACCAGATCATTGATACGGCCCAGAAACATTTTGGACTTTATGGATTTGAAAAAACCACGATGAGAGGTATTGCACTTGATCTAAATGTATCAAAGGCATCTCTATACTATTATTTTCCCGATAAGGAACATTTATACAAGGCCATTGTTCTAAAGGAGAATGATTTATTCATTTTGGCCCTGCAAAACGAGATTCATTTGGCAACCGATTCAACCGACGCACTAAAAAGGTATGTTAGAATCAGGACGAATCTTTTTAGGACACTGATTAATTTAAATCGCTCGCGTTTGGAGGCAATTATTGGTATATCATCGTTTATGAAAACGACCAATGCAGATTTACGGACGCAGGAAAAGGAGATTATTAAAGGAATTTTTTCGGATGGAATCAAGACTGGTTTGTTTAATCTGAGTGCTTTGGACGAATCGGCAGATTTGTTTTTAGAACTTCTGAAAGGATTGCGAATGAGTATATTGAAAGATATGACCTTTTATTATTTGGAAACAACTGAATACGATCTTTTGGTTAAAAGAACGATGCAGTTTGTCGATATTTTTACAAAGGGTATTAAATTATAAATCATTATAAATTAGAAAACTAAAGATAAAAAAAGTTTAATGAAAGGAATTAGTAAATGAAAAGTGAGAATACAGAAACGAATGCTAAAAAGACAGGTAAGGTATATATTCCCCTTATTCTTGTTGTTGCAATTGTTGTAATAGCCGGTATTGTTTGGTACAGGAATTATTCCAGATTTATTTCCAGTGACGACGCTTATGTCGACGGCGATAACATATCCGTTAGTACAAAAATGATGGGTCGCATTGTGTCAATAAAATATGAAGAAGGGGATACTGTTAACAAAGGATCACTTTTGGCTGTATTGGATAGTAATGATTTATCAGCCCAAAAAAAACAAATGCTTGCTAATAAAATACAGGCCATCGCTTCCAGGGAACAGGCATCCGCCAAATATAATTATGACCAGGAAAGTATTAATATTCTGAGGATCGATATGGAAAAAGCTCAGGACGATTTTGACAGGGCAAAAAAACAGATGGCCGGAAGTGTAATTACACAGGAACAATATGATCATTTTCAAAAAGCTTTTGAAACGGCCAACACAAAATATGTAGCAGCTAAAACACAGTTAACGGTTTCTAAAGCTCAGATATCAAGTGCTGATGCATCGGTTGCTGCAGCGGATGCCCAGATAGGTGTTATTGAATCGCAATTAAAAAACGCAACAGTATATGCACCGATTAGTGCTATTGTTTCAAAAAAATGGCTTTTACCAGGAGATATGGCCCAACCAGGACAGACAATATTAACTCTTACAAATAACTCAATATATTGGATAACAGTATATCTCGAAGAAACAAGGCTTTCCGAGCTGTTTATAGGTCAGAAAGCGCAATTTACGCTCGATACATATCCTGGTGTTGCTTTTTTTGGTCGGGTTATCTATATAGGATCCAACACAGCAGCACAATTTTCCCTTATTCCACCCAACAATGCTTCGGGAAACTTTACAAAAATTACACAACGTGTTCCGGTAAAGCTTTCCATTGATGGCACTGAAAAAGGTCAGCAATTGAAAGATATCAAGTTAATCTCTGGTATGTCAGCGGTGGTAAAAATAATTAAGAAGGACTAATGCCAAAGAAGACTCCTTTGCATCGGGTCAAAAATTCACTTCGCAGGAGTGATTCGTTCTATCATTCGGACAATGAAAGCTATAAATGGTGGGTCCTTGCCAATGTGATGATCGGAACTTTTATGGCTGTGCTTGATGCCACAATTGTTAATGTTGGCTTGCCAAAAATTATGGCCTCCTTTGGTGTTGGTCTCGACAGGATAGAATGGGTTCTCACTGCCTATATGCTTGCATTGGCAGTAATGCTACCAACTTCGGCATGGCTGGCCGACCGTATTGGGCATAAACGTATGTATTTTTATGGTTTGCTGCTGTTTACCGTAGGTTCATTCCTGTGCGGTATGTCTCCCAATGAAAATATTCTTATTATTGCCCGGGTAATTCAGGGACTTGGTGCCGGAACCATCATGCCAATTGGTATGGCCATTGTAACTCGTGAATTTCCTCCGCATCAGAGAGGTATTGCAATAGGTTTTTGGTCAATTGCTGCCGCTGCATCAGTATCGTTTGGTCCTTTGATCGGCGGTTATCTGGTGGATACTTTTAACTGGCCTCTGATATTTGACGTTAATATCCCTGTTGGTATTATCGGTCTTCTGGTAACTTTTATTGTGCAGAAAGAATATATAAATCCAAAAGTTCGGAAGTTCGATTTAATTGGTTTTATTTCAATAGGCATATTTTTACCGCTAATTTTATACGCTCTTTCTGAAGGAAATGCAGTTACAAATACTGCTGGCTGGAAGGCACCCTATATTTTGGTTTGCTTTGCCATTTCAATCCTTGCTCTTGCCGTATTCTTAACCAATGAATTCCTGGTCGTAGAACCTTTGATTGATTTGCGTTTGCTTAATAACCGCAATTTCGGTATCAGCAATATCATCATATTTATATTTAGCATGGGAATGTTTGGAAGTACTTTCCTTATGCCTCTCTATCTTCAGAATTCGTTGGGATACACGGCTCTGCAAGCCGGAGCTGTCTTTTTGCCGGTCGGAATCATCCAGGGTATCATGTCACCTATATCGGGAACCATTGCCGACAAGACAAATCCCAAAATACCTATCATAATCGGGACCATTCTCCTGGCTGCCAGTTTCTATTTAAATGCATTTCTGTCTTATCTTACAGAACATTCCTATATTATGCTGTCTCTATACCTGAGAGGACTTGGAATGGGAATTATGTTTACGCCCTTAAGCACGGTTGCACTATTGGATATTCCCAGGGAGAAAATGGCCCAGGCATCAGGATTAATGAATACCATCCGACAATTAGCGGGTAGTTTTGGAGTAGCAATCCTTGCAACCTTGTTATCAACCAGAATTAATTTTCATACACAGATTTACGGTGCCTCACTGAACAATACGTCACCTGCATTCCAAAAGATAACCCACCAAATGGCCTTTCAATTGCAACACCGAACTGGAGCAAGTCTGGCAACCGCTTCAAAACAGGTTTCGTATCTGTTATCATCGCATGTTATTAAACAAGCCTATATTCAGGGAGTTGACGATGATTTCATGTTTGCTGCACTTTTAACAATACTGGGCATAGTTCCATTAATATGGCTTCACACAAAAAATAAGAAATCACTTGAAAAACAAAAACATTATGAAGATTAAAAAATATATTAACCACTTTCAACAATCTATTGGTTCATTAATAATTGTCATTGCTATACTTTTGGGAGTTTATTCAAATGCTGACGGTGCAGGTCAAATTCAGAATGATTCCCTGAGTATTGACAGTGTAATCAGGGCCGTCGTATCCATACATCCACAGGTTCAGCAAGCCGAAGAAGCATTAAATGCAGCGGATGCAAAAATAGGTTTGGCAAAATCAGGTTATTTTCCAACAGCTGATATCACTGCATCATATACATTATTATATCCTGTGAGATCTGTTAGTCTGGTAGAAGGCGGACCAAGTTTCGATATGTATCCCATGAATAATTATTCAACTGCTTTAAATATAAATCAAACTATTTATGCTTTTGGAAGAAATGCAACTCGTGTCCAGTATGAGAAGGAAAGTAAAAATTTGAATGAGCAGAGCCTGGAGTTCATAAAACAACAATTGACGATGAGAACAATAAGTGCTTATTATGTACTAATCTATCTTCAGGAAGCCCTTAAAATTGCAGATTCCCAATTAAAAAATTTACAGGACCATTACGATTATGTAAAGAAAAAACAAGAAACCGGTTCTGCAACAAGTTATGAAGTATTATCTACACAAGTCCGGATATCAGGGATTCAAAGTCAAATACTCGACCTGCAGGCCTCCCGCGAAACAACAGCCTCGTTGCTTAACTTACTGATGGGAAAGTTTGAAAATGCTGCGATTAAGTTGAAAAAAGATATTGATATCAATCCATATATTGAAACACAAGACTCAGTTATAGCTGAAGCACTTAGAAATCGTAACGAAATGCTCTCTGCACTTGAGAAGGAAAAACTTTCGCAAATGAGCATAAAAATTGCAAAAACAGAATATTATCCTTCTTTGCACGCCTTTGCTTCCGGAAAGTTTAATAATGGGAATCTTGATAACTTATATAAATTTGAGCCGAACCTGGTAGCCGGAATCAGCCTGGTAGTGCCCATTTATGAAGCATCCCGGACAAAAAATAATGTTTCCCTTGCCAATTCGGCCTTTCTGAGCAGTACATATGAAACAGAATCGGTCCGGCGGCGGATTATCGGGGAAGTAGTTGATTATTATCAAAAAGAAACCTCGGCAATAAAAAAAATAGATCAGTACCAATTGCAGTTCGAACAGGCTTCAAAGGCTTATGATCTGGCGCTGACAAGTTTCAATTCAGGTTCAATTACAAACCTGGATCTACTCGATGCTTCCAATGCATTGGGACAAAATCAATTGAATTTATTGAAATCGAAAATAGATTGCCTTGTCAGCTGGTATAATCTGAAGATTGCCATCGGAGTTAAATTGTATGAATAACCTCATTCATATTGATATACTAATTTAACCCATCTGATAAAACTCTTTTCAATGTACGCAAAAGACGAAACTAAAAATACCCGGGAGGAATTCTGGAATGAATTTAAAGCCTGGTCGGGAGGAAAAAGGGTCAAAGCAGGAAAGCCGGGAAAATGGATTATGAATGATACCGGTATCAAACAGATAAAACTGAAATTTCATTTTGATGATAAAATAGCCCTGGCAGGCATTGAAATTGACACAAGAAATCTCGATAAGCGAATAGATCTATGGGACAAACTTGAAAAAACCAAAACACGTTTGGAAGAAAAATTGGGAAGTACATTGATTTGGGATATGGAATATCCGCTTGAAGTGAAAAAGACTGTTTCACGGGTATATTGCAGGATTGAAAATGTCAGTATTTATGACAGATCAAACTGGAAAGAAGTCAAAGAATTTTTCTTCAGTAAAATGAATTCTTTCGAGGATTTCTTTCTCGAATACAAAGATTATTTTAAATATAGCAATTAAACTATTTCAATTTCATAACCCTCTTCCGTAAGATTGACAGCCACTTTTTCGGCATAACTGCTGTCAAAATAAACCTTGGGTTTATGTTTTGCGAATACAGGATATCTACCAACTGAATCTTCAGAATTCAGATAATTATAACCTACCAGATACAAATCTGTACCCTTTAACTGAATACGGAAGACGGGTCTGTGCTTACACAACTCTATCGTTTCCTGCAGTTCAAAACGGGTGATATCCGGATCATGTTTTAGTTTCACGGTTTTAACGATCTCGTCGCTAAAAGGTTCTTTCGTGAAATGCAGATCAAAATTTTTAACATAACAGGATAGAACAACAGATTCATCCATTATAACTGCAGGTTTTTGCTCATCGCCTACTAGTCTGACATTCACTCCATTTCTCGAGAATAAACTCTTTAGGCGTTTGTTACGCCTCGTTACCATCTCTTCCAGTGACTCGTTCTTTCTCATCATAGCCTGATACTCTTGATGATATATAAATACCACATCAAAATCTTATGTTTACTCTACCGTATTAAATACAACGGTCACAAATATAAATAAAATAATTACACTGCCTACCCAATGGTTGCCATGATATTTCTAAAAATAAATAATTTACTGATCACTCTATATATATTTAAATATCTGGAAAACATCCCCAATATTGTTTTATCCCTGTGATTTCATGTATTAACCATTAAGATATCAAAAAGTTTGCAATTCATTTATTATTCCTGAAATTTTCTTCTCTTCCATTCAACAATCACACTTACTAACTATTTATGCAAATTGAGGGTTAAATTAAGTTAATGACAAAATATAAGATGCCGGTTTAAGATATTTGAAAGCAAAGCCCAAAGGGCTGACATGTTTATAGTAAAATTGCCTTCCCTAAAATGGCCCCGATGCGCCTGCCCCGCATAAATGCTGGGCAGGCGCATCGGGGCCAAATCTTTTGATCAATCAAACCTCTATAAACATGTCAGCCCTTTGGGTTTCTAATATTCGACTCTTAATTCGCATTTTTTATGACTCTCTCAATAATAACAACTGTTTTGCATTTTGCCCCATTTCGGGTTTCTCCAATATATGAATCCGTTCGTCAAAGAATTTAGTCAGCTTAAAGAAATAACAAAACAAAATGGATGCTTTCAGCGTATTTTTATATAACTAAATTATACCAATTTGATATTATGAAAAATACGTTAAAGAAAAACCATCAATTTGTTCAATTATTTTTTGGAATAGTAGATGTTAGTGCAACAATAATGATTTTGTTCCTGTCGATCTTCATTACCAACAAATTTACTCTGCATAAAATCGCATATAATTTTGACCTTTATATTATTATAGTTGCTATAGCCTTAACATGGATTATACTTTTGAAAGCTACCCATCTCGCGCGAATACCCCGTGCACGGAGTTATACAATTATATTGCTGGATTTCGTAAGATTAAGCCTGATTGGTAGTTTTATATTCTTAACAGCAGATTGGATCCTTAAACTTGAAAACTTTCCCACAATTACTATTATCCTTTTTATAGTGTTAAATACTTTTGCTTTATACAGTATCCGAATCTTCACATTCAAATTTTTGAAATTGTATAGAGCTGGCGGGCATAATCTTCGAAATATAATTATTATTGCAAATGGAGCCGGAGCCAACCTTACTGAGAAAATACATGAGCAGAAAGAATGGGGTTTCAGAATTATTAGTATAATATCAGACTCAGAAGAATTGCGCGAAAAATTTAATGGTAAGATCAGAACGTATCCTCTCGGTGTAAATATTAAAAGTTTTGTACAGTTCGATATAATTGATGAGGTTATTTTCCTGGACATTTCAA
>Ga0182027_10002901_pt1 | contig 27530 bp, 29 predicted proteins | sample 712E1DmetaG_FD_121300 | JGI IMG/M metagenome (GOLD analysis project Ga0182027, IMG submission 121300) | Permafrost microbial communities from Stordalen Mire, Sweden - 712E1D metaG (Illumina Assembly) | ecosystem: Environmental > Terrestrial > Soil > Wetlands > Permafrost | place: Sweden...
CATTGGTAGAAACCGGAAGCAGGATGGATGAAGTCATTTTTGAAGAATTCAAGGGTACAGGCAATATGGAATTAAAACTTGATCGAAAGCTATATCAGCGAAGGATATTCCCAGCAATTGATGTAAAGTCTTCAGGTACGCGCAACGAGGATTTGCTCTTACCGCCAGATGTACTCAATCAAGCTTGGAGAGTCAGACGAATGCTAGACATCATGAATGAAAATGAAGCATCAGAAGTACTTATTGAACGTCTCAAGAAAACTAAGAGTAACGCCGAATTCTTGGCTACACTTCACGAAGACATGTAAATTTGGTATACTGAAATATCGTGATCTCACTTCGAAAGTCAATTAAAAATACGTTACGGTTATTTGGGTTCAGATTAAGGCAGACATTCTTTTTCATTTGGGCTGGTATTTCTGTTGTAATTGGCGTGTTCTCCATAATAAAATCCTATATAGTCTCAAGAATGTTCTGGGGGCGAGGCACCTTTTATAGGAACTCATTCCATATAGTGATTGCAATTGTAACAATATCGATCCTGGTAACGGGAATCTCCACCAAATTGAATGTCTTTGGGGCGCAAGCCAATGGTCTTGGTCTGAATGATCCAACTATCGGCCAAGATGATGTGTTCTCACAATCGGGGACATCTCAGGCTTTAGTACTTATACAAGGTGATGCATACGACTATACAGTAGATAAATATGAGGTCCAGCAAGGTGATACATTATCTTCGATAGCACAGAATTATGGTGTAAACGTTAAGACTTTAATGTGGGCGAATAATATTTCAAATCAAAATGTTGCGCTGACTGTTGGGCAGGTGTTGAAGATTCCAAGCGTCGATGGTGTATTCTATACGGTAAAGAAAGATGATACGGTTGATAGCGTTGCTAAGACTACGAAAAGTACACCTTCTGATATTCTTGATTTTAATACAAACGTAATTGATGTAGAAAATCCAGTCTTAACCGAAGGTGTGCAGCTTTTTATCCCGGGTGGCCAGATTATTATACCGACGCCTGTTTATGTCCAGCCGATTTACTCAGTGTCAGCACCACCGTCGGTTAATTATAATATTCCTCAAGGCGAATTCATTAATCCACTGATAAATTGCCCTGGATATGTTTATATCCGTGGTTTTACATCCACTCATTATGGTGTGGACATGGCTAAAGCAGGAGGATGCTGGGTGAGCGCTGCTGGTGATGGTGTTGTAACAAAAGCGGGTTGGGGAAGCATGGGTGAGGGATGGCATGTTGTCATTGATCATGGTAATGGGGTAAAAACGTGGTACCTACATAGCAATGGCCAATTTAAAGTTAAAGCTGGAGATCAAGTTAAAGCAGGACAGATAATAATGTATATGGGGTGCACCGGTAATTGTACTGGGACACATCTACATTTTGCTTTCTGGATTAACGGACAGCCAAAAAATCCTGAGAATTATGTTAAATTAAGATAATTTATTGGGGCTGTAGCTCAACTGGCTAGAGCGTTGCTATGGCATAGCAGAGGTTAGGGGTTCGACTCCCCTCAGCTCCATAAAATAATTTTTGTTGGTTAAGTCTATGATAAATCCCTTGGAAACAAAAATATTTGATCATATTTTTTCCTCACCGATCTTTTTGGCCTCTGGAACTTTGGTCCAACATTTTGAAGATATAGATAAGTTCATCAATGCTGGAGTAGGTGCTGTAATACCAAGATCTACAAGGAAAGAGATGATACGGAAATTACAACCATCTCCTTGTCTTTATCAATCGGGAGGTTATGGAAATGAATTCATGGTAAATGCTGAATGGACTGGTTTGGATATTGACTACTGGCAACCATATCTGGAAAAATTATCCAATACAGGTAAAGTAATAATGTCTGTTTCTGGACGAGATATTAAGGGCTGCGTTGATGTCTGTAGAATCATTGATGAATATGACTTTCCTTTAATTGAAATTAATGTAAGCTGTGCTCACAGCAATAGCATTTTCGGCTTTATAAATAGAAATGGCGATCATATTTCTAAATTGGTAAAATCAATTAAAGACGCAGGTGTAGGGATCCCAATATCAATAAAGTTAGGGCATTCAGATTTTATTGTCGAATTAGCATCAAAAGCTAAGGAAAGTGGAGCAGATGCAATTACGGCTATTAATAGTTTTGGGCCGGTGTTTGATTTCAGTATCGATAATTTAGGGGGCCCCAGACCAGTTGTCGGTATAGAAAATGCCAAAGGCGGTTTGTCTGGGGCCCCGCTCTTTAACATTGCCCTGACAGATGTGGCCGAAATCAAAAGACAGTTAAAAATTCCTGTATTGGGTTGTGGAGGTGTTAGGAGTGCTGAAGATGTTGTGAAAATGTTGATGGCTGGCGCGAGTGCGGTCGAAATATATACTGCAGCTCATATTAGAGGCCACGATGCTCCAAGTTTTTTTAAAAATCTTAATGATGAGTTAGCTTCATATTTAAAATCTAAATCAATCAAAGACGTCTCGTCTATCGTGGGTAAGGCTTTGCCCTTGTTAGATCAAAAAACAAACCTGACGAAACTTGTCCCGACAATTTGCCTCAAGGATTGTACAGGATGTAATAAATGTGTTCGGATATGTTTACCGGGAGCTATAAAAGAAGCAAACAAGGCAGAAAACAGATTTACTGCAAAGATAGATGGCAAAGTTTGCAACGGCTGTGGAAATTGTGTATCGGTCTGCCCGTTCAACGCAATAAAATTATAGCTTGGACCAGATCTTTTTTAGTGTTTTAAGTCTTTTCTTTACCCTTGGTACGAAGGAATATTTATCATCATAGTCTCCATTGACAAGTTTATTGCAATCAAAATTTTTATATTCTGAAGTTTCTGTTGGTTCGAGCTTTATTGGCGCACTGGTCACTGTATAGTAAAGGTACTCGAATTCATGCTCTTTAGGTTCGTCCCGTCTTATAACGTTGTTAAATTTTATATCTGATTTTAACCCGAATTCTTCATTCAATTCCATTTTGGCTGTCTGCAATATATCCAGCCCTAAAGGTTGATGTCCTGCCACAAAATCCCACATATTGGGGCATAACATCTTCCTGGCTGCGCGTTTCCCCAAAATAACTTTACCGTTTGGTCTAAATACGGCTATCACAGCGGCTCTATGGTAAATGACTATCCCGGAATGAGCTTCGAGCTTTGCAACAGCTCCATCATCTTTGTCGTCTTCGTTAACTTTTACCAATATTTCATCTTCTTCTCCGGTAAGGAGATCCAAGATAATAGAATAGAATGAATAGTTGTTTAGGTAGTGGTCGATAATTAAATAATCAATTTTGGCAGATTTTGCAAACTCGGCATCGGTCTTAGAATCTCCAAAGTACATAAAATCACTTGAAGGGATATTTTTGTATTTGTCTTTTAGTTTGTTTAAACAGAACGGGTCAGGCTTCTCATGCTTCATTTCTTCGCAAGAGATAATATTATCAAAATATTTATCAAGGTTATTAAAAATCAGGACTTTATTTAAAGAATTTACGTCTCTATTTGAACATATCGAAATTATTTTTCCGGTTTTTTTTAAGTATTCCAGCATTTGGGCGAAACCCTCAAATAATTTAACCTTGGTGAAATTTTCAACCTGTAATCGCTTATTGAGTAATACAAACTGCTCGATGGGTGCAGGGATTTGTAATTCTTGCCGGACCATGTCAAATTGCAATTTCATTGATTCGCCACGGTTAGCAGTATGAATATAGCGGACGATTCGCTCATCAGCTGATGGATATATTGTTTTAACAACATCAACAAAGACCTGTTGGTTAAATTCAAATTAAGCGGCTATAGTGTCGTCAAAGTCAAAAATTACATGTTTTTTCATATATCCATAAAATAACCTATGAGGATTATATATCATTGCATGAATATTGTAGAGCGTTATTTACCGAACCAATCGCAACATTTTGCTATGTTGGACTTTATTGCCGCCATAGCAGAGGTTAGGGATTCGACTCCCCTCAGCTCCATAAATGTTATGTGAGGCTAGTGCTTCTCGATTTTCCCGAATAGAAGTTGATTTAAAACGCCGCCAATTATCCCTATTAATAAACCGAAGAGGGCTAACCCAATGAATCTCCCGATGATAATGGTTATCTGTCCTTCGAGGGTTAAAGGGGCGGTGAAGCTTAAACCGCCGATGAGAATTTTAGAGGATTGAATCATCGAAATTGGTATGTTTGAGTATTCTGGTTGCGCATTTTCGAACGCATATAAAACTGACGCAAAAATGATAATCATAGATAATAATGCCGAAAAGAATATTAATATATTGATTTTATTAAATTCAGCCTGTGTTTTTACTTCGTCGTGTGATTTAAGATAGGCACGGGAAATCTTTCCCATTCTTACAATTCGTAACATCCTTAGTATGCGAAGATCGCGAAACACCTTTAAGAATGTTAAATTAATAACGGAGAAAATAGTTGGAAGGATGCTGACAGCATCGATCAATCCCCAAAAGCTGAAGATATAACTCAGTTTTTTCTTGCTAACTGTTAGCCTGAGGATATATTCAATTGAGAAAATGATTACAGATACCCACTCTGTAATTATAAAGAAGCCGCTATATTGGCCTAGCGACTGTACAGTCTCCAACATAATAATAATGATTGAAATTATCGTGACAACAGAGAGGGAAATTTGTGTTACGGTGAAATATTTTGAATGATGATCATTGAGGGATCCGTCTATTGTGGAAAGGATAGTATTCATAATACATATTTGTGCTAAAGGCTAATTGTACCATGGATCTGGCCGTTTTGATAAATCCAATGTTTAACATCAGTATGTCTCCGTGAAACTTTAGAATCGTAACATTAAATCAAATTGTGTGTAAAGTTTGGTATAATACACATCCATAAGCTCAGTGATTAATAAAAATGTTTTCAGAAGTAATGAAAGGGGCATTATCTATAGCGGGAGGCTTGGTAGCTCAGTTATCTGCAGACTTTTTGCTATCACAAGGTGAGTATGCTGTAACCCCAAATTTAACTAGACTTATCCCACTATTACCGGTAATTTTTGGCGGGGTTGAAGTGATACGTGCTCTTGCAACAGCTGATTGGCCACTTCTTGCTGAATTTGCTCCACCAACTCTTTCCTATGCTGCTGGTCTAGCTATTGCGAAAGGAATTCAAAGAAATAATAATCAGCCACCGAGCGATGATCAACATCAATTTTAACTGGATTTCCCGGTTAATTTCCCAATAACCACAGAAGAATAACAGCTAATTTATTTTCCCTATGTTTCTAGCCAATTGGCCAGTTTAGAATTATAATAAAGCCATCCTTTTTTATTTTATTTAATTTCAGCAATGGAAAAGTACGACCATCGGCATATCGAGAAAAAATGGCAAACATATTGGGCCAAGGAGAATCTATACAAAACCGATCTGGATGGCGCTCTAAACCCTTTTTACAACCTGATGATGTTCCCATATCCTTCGGCGGAGGGGTTGCATATCGGCGGTATGTATACTTTTACCGGAATTGATAGTTTTGGTAGATACAAAAGGATGAAAGGTTATGATGTCTTTGAGCCCATGGGACTTGATGCCTTTGGAATTCACAGCGAAAATTATGCTTTAAAAATTGGTGAACACATAAAAACCGTTTCCCAGAGAACAGAAAAGCATTTTTATGAGCAGCTTCACATGATGGGAAATATGTATGACTGGGATCACAAACTGGAAACGAATAAAGAGGATTATTATAAATGGACACAATGGCTTTTCGTGCAATTATTTAAGGCCGGTCTGGCTTACAGGAAAGAGGCTATAGTTAAGTTCTGTCCAAGCTGCAAGACCGTTCTATCCGATGAGCAGGTGATTGATGGCAAATGTGAAAGATGCGGGACTGAAGTTATCGAAAAAGACTTACAGCAGTGGTTTTTCAGAATAACGAAATACGCCGACAGGCTTTACGAAAATCTCAAAAAAATCAATTGGGACAGCGATGTTAAACTTGGTCAAAAGAACTGGATCAATAAAAAGGTCGGAATTAATATTCATTATAGCGTTGACGGATTAGATGAGACGGTAAGTTGCTTCACAACGCATCCGGATACAAATTTTGGCGCGACTTTTGTCGTGATTGCTCCTGAGTACGAATTTGTAAAGAAAATTTTAGAAAAGAAGATTAAAGTTGATGATGATACTTTTAATGCGATAAAGAAATATGTAGAAGCAACAAAAACCAAGTCATACATGGATAGGGTAGCCGAAGGCAAAGAAAAAACTGGTGTTTTTACAGGTTATTATGCAATAAATCAGCTGACGAATTACAAAATGCCAATCTGGATCTCGGATTTCGTCTTGGCAGAATTTGGAACAGGAGCAGTTGTAGGCGTGCCTGCGCATGATGAGCGTGATTATACCTTCGCGTTGAAGTTCAAAATTGCAAGCAAGAAAGTCGTCGATTTTAATAATGAGCAGCACATTGTTGTCGATAAAAAGGCAGTTGATGGCGATTTTGTAAATAGAGTTCTTGCAATGAGCGTCTATTTTAAAGAGTTTGATAGCTTCTATGGAATTGTTGCGCCAAAAGAGAAGGCCGAAAAGGCGATTGCGATTGTCAAAGAGTCGCTGCTTAACGACAAGGTTTTTGCCTACATGGATGGAACCAACCAAGGGGTGATAGCCAAAGATGGCATAAGACCTGACGATTCGGCTTACGAATGGGGTTATAAATTCTGCTATACCGGTCCCGGTGAAATGATAAATTCAGAATTTCTTAACGGCGTACCAACGACTGAGGCCAACGATAAAATCATGGATTATATGTGCGAGAAGGGTTGGGGTGAAAGGGTAATGAATTTTAACCTCCGTGACTGGTGCGTTTCTAGACAGCGTTATTGGGGGCCACCAATTCCTATGATATATTGTGAAAACTGTACGAGCGAGCATAAGAGCTGGTTTACCGAAAACAAAATGCAGAAGAATGATCCGGACAATGTGATGTCTGGATGGTTCCCAGATGATAATTTACCGGTCAGATTGCCAGAAATCGAGTCGTTTGAGGCTATAAAACCGGACGGATCGGGCCGAGGTCCGCTGGCTTCACAACCTGATTTTGTAAATGTAAAGTGCCCTAATTGCGGGGCCGAGGCCAGACGCGAAACTGATGTATCAGACCCTTTTGTTGATTCCTGCTGGTTCTTTCTTAGATATCCATTTACAGATTTTGACGAAGTCCCATTTGGAGGCGATTTTGATAATTCAAAGTCATTCTATAAATCAAATATTTCAAAAGTCCGCAAAGAACAGTCTATTAATAGAATGAAAAAATGGGGTCCAGTAAATAGCTACGTCGGCGGGAAAGAACACACAGTCCTGCATTTGCTTTATGCTAGGTTCATTACAATGGCCTTACACGATCTCGGATACCTTGATTTTGAAGAACCGTTCAATACATTCTATGGCCATGGCCTGATAACTAAGGATGGAGCCAAGATGAGCAAATCCAAGGGGAATGTTATAAATCCTGACGAGTTTATAGAAAAGTATGGTGCAGATGCGGTCAGACTGTACTTGCGTTTCATCGGTCCTTTTGATCAAGCCGGTGATTGGCGCGATACCGGCATGGAGGGAATGTATAGATTTGTCAAAAAGCTTTGGAAGATTTTCAGCGAAGACATCAGCAATACAGGCTTTAAACCTGAGAGCGTAAAAGAAGATGAGTCCATGCTTCACAGATCAATCAAAGAAATCGGCGAAGATATGGAAACTTTTAGATTCAATACTGCGGTGGCGTTACTCATGGAATTTGTTAACTGGTATCAGGACAACAAAGAGCATTTTTCATACGCTTTCAAAATGAAATGTCTTGATATCCTAGCTAGGCTGTTGGCACCAATGGCGCCACACATTGCAGACGAATTTTGGGGCATGTTAGGACATAATAAGAGTATTCATTTAGAAAAATGGCCTGAGTTTGATGAAAAAAAGACTATTTCGGCGAATGTAAAGATTGCCGTTCAAGTAAACGGTAAACTTAGAGGGGTAGTGGAATTAGAGAAAGGTAGCTCAGAGGAAAATATTACAACACTTGCTATGCAATTGCCAAATATTCCTAAATATTTGGGAAATGGGATTAAACGAACCGTTTATGTTGCTGACAAAGTCATTAACTTTATAACGCCTTAAAATGTTTAAACAAGAAGGAAGCTTCTGGCTTTATTACGTAGGGATAATAATCATGTTTTTAGTCCTTTTTTACATTGCTGAATATATGATAAATGCGGGTCGGCCAACCGCAATTACCACCGGCAGCGGTTCAGCAACCACTACGACTTCTGCAACTCCAAGAGTGACATTAAATTCAACTCAGTCTCAAGGCGGAAATATGGTGACATACAGCTCCAGTTCATTATATACGGCGGAATTCGCAACTTCATTAGGGGTATTTAATGTCACTCTTTTCGCAAAAAATGCTCCAAATACGGTGGCTAATTTTATTGATCTGGCTAATTCTGGATTTTTTAACAACAGTAAGCTTTATAAAGTTATTCCGTATAGTTACGCGCAGGGCGGAAGCCCGAATAATCAGCCCAATGGTGGGCCTGGATACACTATTCCTGATGAAAATGATTGGGACAGTCTTGATTATAACGAGGATTTGCGGGTTGAATTACGACAACAAGGTTACCAAAGTACAAAACGGTTGGCTTCGGTCGATATATCAAAATATGTTTTAGCTATGGCAGATCCCTATCCCAATAGTTCCGGAAGTCAGTTTTATATTATTTTATCTGACCAGATTAATCCAGTTGTGAAGGCCTTAAAAGGAAAGGCTATGGTTTTTGGTCGTGTTTCAGATAATTATTCGATTTTGGACGAAATTGCTACTTCTGAGGTTAACATGTCGGGAGGATATCCAAAACCAATACAGGATATAGTGATCAAAAGTATCAAGATCTATGTAAAATAAATTTAAGAAATACCTCATAGAATAGGGCTATATTATCATTACAATATGGTCAGCAAAATAAAATCCTTCTTTATTTCTAACAGTAGACAGATTTTCATATTAAGCGCCTCATTGAACGCAATCTTATTGATTCTTTTTCTGGTTGTTAAATTTCCTTCAGGGACCACGGTTTATGCCAATACCAGCTCAGCTACGGGTGCGGGGACGGACAACAATATTAATATTTCAGCGCAATCAAATGAGGCTACAAACACAAGATCAATCACTTTTGAAATAGTAGGACAGGTCAATAATCCGGGGGTATACATCGGGCATAAAGATTTAATGGTATTAGAAGCTATAGATCTTGCTGGAGGTGTAACAGAAAATGCTGATCTTAAATATTTACAAAAAAATATAAATTTATCAAGTCTTATTCAACCCAACCAGAAAATATTTATTCCGAGCATAGGGGAATTGTCTACTTTTGCTTTGAATCCAAACCCGAACTCATCGAGTTCCGCTAATGATACTATAAGTGTTAATTCCGCTTCATTAACTGAGCTCGAAAGTTTGCCTGGAATAGGTGTAGTTATCGGGCAAAGAATAATATCGGGAAGGCCATATACGGCAATTGAGGACTTAAAAAACATTTCAGGAATAACCGATAAAGTATATAACGAAATCGTACCATCGATATCGCTTTGAGGCCGTTAATATTAAAGCTCCGAGTTAGGCTTGAATACTTTTTTTGTTCTACGCTAAAAGGTCCATCAGTCATTCTGCTTGCGGTAATAATGATGGTGATATTATTGGCGTGGATTCACGAAATAAGCTTGGTTATTTTAACTGCGGGTATATGTGGATTAAGACTGGTTCGTTTAAAAAATATGTGGTTGTATTTCATTATTTTGGTAATAATTTTAGGTTTTTTTCTCGTTGAGTTTAACTTTAATAATATCGCTAAAGATGCAAGCTCTATAGGGTTTACTAGGGGATATGTAGCATTTTACCCGCATAAAGTTTCTTACGGAGGTTGGGATGTTGTTTTATATTCTCATAATGACGATAGATTAATCTACATGTATACAGTTGCAAATTTAAACGTGAATATTGATGATGAAATTGTGGCCAACTGTAAAGCTAGTTTGAATGAAGATAATAAATATAGCTATTATGGCGTAAATTATGTTCTCGATAATTGTAAGATCAAAAAAGATGAGCAAAACAAATCTACTTCAATCATAAAGTTGGCGGCTGATTTACGCACTTTTTTGATGAATAGAATAGATAATATTTTTAAAGGTTCAACTGCGAATTTTATTAAAGGAATCCTGATTGGGGAGACGGATGGAATTTCAAAATATCAGATTGATGATTATAAAAACGCAGGAATCCTACATATCATGGCCGTTTCGGGGTTTAACATGAGCTTAATGCATAAACTGATAAGCGTTTTTATTAAAAGGTTGCAGAGATGGCCGCGGTGGATCATATCTATACTACTGCTTTTCGTTTACCAATTGATTGTTGGGCTTGATAATATACCGGCTTTAAGATCGTTTATCTGTTTTTGCCTAATAGATTTCGCATTATTGATAGGTCGTAGACCGAATTTGGTGTATATTTCCATGATTGCTGCTCTGGTATTGATTTTAATATACCCAAGAATTTATTTATCAGTGAGTTACCAGTTATCAGTTGCGGCTGGATTTGCCATGACCATCAATTTGAAAAGGGTACAGCAATCCATAGTCATTTTCTTGTTTATCGCGCCAGTAATGGCATTTCATTTCGGCGAAATTAATGTCATAGGATTACTATCAAATATAATTCTCCTGCCATTAATTTCGCCTATCACATACATTTCTATTTTCGAAATCGTAAACCCTTTAGCTCCAACGTCTGTTGCTCAGCTAAACGCTTTCCTGATTAATATTTTAAATCAGGCAACCGCAGTGTTGGCAAAAGCCCCTCCGCTTAATATTTCATCGGGAAATTTGATCCAGCCAATATTTATGACTTTCGCGCTATTAATATTTATTATGGTCGTAATATCAAACTACCAAAAAAATCTGTAAAAATTGTTTCAATTGTAGCGGCTGTTGTGGCCACGCTCTTTTTGGCGTATCAATTCACCGACTTTTCCAAAATAATTGGCATACATCCAAATGATGAGCTTAACATTTACGCGCTGGATGTAGGACAGGGGGATTCAATACTGATAATTTCGCCAGATGGGAAAAAATTGCTTGTGGATACGGGCCCAAACAACAAAGCGGTTAACGAATTGCACAAAGTTTTGGGCCCGTTTGACACGCAATTAGACTATGTTTTAATTACTCACAACGACATGGATCACATTGGCGGTTTAACCGAGATTCAAAATAATTTTACCATTAGAACTTTGATTGAGAATGCAACCGACAACAATGATTTCCACTTGGGTTGCTGTGTCTTGATTGATTTTGTATGGCCTGAGGGTCAAAAAGTTGCATCATTAAAAGATAACAACTCAAAATCCGCTGCAATATTTGTTGAATATGGAAAGTTTAGAGCCTTTATGGACGGCGATTTACCAAAAGAATATGAAAATTATCTGGCGCACAAATATCCCCTTAAGATCAACCTAATAAAGATCTCACATCATGGAAGTTCGACTGGAACGGATAACTACATGTTAAGTGTTTTTAAACCTGAAGCCGCGATAATCTCCGTTGGAAAGGGTAATTCGTATGGGCACCCAAAGCAATCGGTCCTAGATTTGCTCAAGAAATATAATGTAAAAATATACAGAACCGATGAACTTGGAACAATTCACTATGTCGCTTTCAAAAATTAATTTCCTTTGATAAAATACATCAATATATATTAATCCCAGATAATGTTTTTAGTACTCGATGGTATAGATGGGGCCGGGAAAGGCTGTCAGCGAATAGAAATATGTAAATTTCTGCAGAATTCAAAAAAGTCTATAAAGCTTAATACTATTGATTTCCCAAACCATTCAAGCATCATTTATAAAAAACTGATCCATCCGGCTTTACACGAGGAAGTGAAGTTAGATAAATCGGGCTGGTTATTATCTTTCATGCTCGATCAGGTTTTGATGGGAGAAGAAATCAAAAAAGCAGTCAAATCTAAAACACAGCATTTTATTACCGACGGCTATTTCACCACGACTATTGCATATCAGAGCATGATGAATAAATATTTTACAGTTCCTGATATGCTTCAAATGGCGAAAATAGTTGATTTGCCCAAACCGGATCTGGCAATTTATATCGATGTAGACCCAGTAGAAGCCTTAAAGCGCAAAAGAATAGAAGAAGGACACGATGAGGGCATGGATATTTTCGAAAGAAGCCTGAAAAAACAACAGATTTTGAGAAATAACTTCAAGAAAATGGTCAAAGACTCCATATTTTGCAAATGGGAGATCGTTAATGGGAATGCGTCAATTGATAAGGTTACACAAGAGATCGTCAAAGTCTTAAATAAACATAAATTATTTTAGCTATATAAAAATGGAAAAATTTCCAAGCATAGAGAAAACCTTTGTCATGATCAAACCTGATGGTGTAAAGCGAGGCTTAATAGGCGAGATTTTTTCGAGATTTGAAAGAATTGGTTTAAAATTGGTTGCTGCTCGAATGATTATCGCTACTGAAGAGCAAGCACGGAATAATTACCCTGGAACGGATGAATGGCTGATTAATTTGGGCGAGAAAACTCATAGCAATTACAACAATGATCTCGCGGCTATTGAGGCTGATATGGGAATAACTGATAAGCTTAAAATTGGTCATAAGATTCACGACAGTCTTGTGAAATACTTAACGGATGGCCCGATTATTATTTCCGTTTGGGAAGGAAATCATGCTGTACAGGTCGTACGTAAGCTTGCTGGTAAAACAGATCCGACTTTGGCAGACGTGGGAAGTATTCGGGGAGACTTTGGGTTTGATACCCCCCAATTTGCAGTCAAATCTGGTCGGATTGTATTTAGGACTTTGGTTCACATTTCCGATAGCCCATCCGAAGCTGAGCGTGAGATTAAACATTGGTTTGGTGAAAAATATGAATATTTGGGTGAATATGACAGAATTGACTATACGGGTATGTTTGAGATGTGGTGATTATATGGAATAATATATACATTATCTATTATAAATAGTATATGAAAATTGAAAAAACAGTAGTTATTATAAAACATGATGGTGTTGCAAGAGGTTTGATGGGGCAGATCATTAAAAGATTCGAACGAGCCGGTTTAAAATTAGTTGCACTTGAATTTTTACAAAGCTCTACAGATATGGGAGCGGCTCATTATGTGGCAAATGAAAAATGGCTTAAGACGGTAGGAAATAGGACTCTGGAAGATTATAAAACGAAGGGGCTAGATCCAATGGTTCAGCTCGGCACCGACGACCCGATAAGAATCGGTACTATCATCCGTGAGTGGCTTATCGAATATATGGCCTATGGACCGGTTTTGGCTATGGTATGGGAAGGACCGGGAGCAGTATCGATTGTTAGGAAGCTGATTGGTGATACCCGCCCCGCAATGGCTCTTCCGGGGACGATTAGAGGTGATTTTGGTCTTGATAGTCCGGATTTGGCGAATTCCCAGAAACGACCGATGTATAATTTGATACATGCTTCTGGAGAAATATTAGAAGCTGAGCAGGAAATGGAGCTATGGTTTGATAAATCAGAGATAATCGACTACAAAACATATTCAAATCACTATACAGGTGTTGAGAAGAAAATGACCAAGGATAAAAAACCAAGCTGATTATTCGTTTTCCGACTTTTAATTCATTGCACCAGGGGGGGATTGAACCTCCGACCTAGGCGTTAGGAGTGCCTCGCTCTATCCAACTGAGCTACTGGTGCTTTATTTGTTCACTAATTGTACCTTATAGAGGTTAGTCTTGGAAGTGCTTGTTGAATCATCTTTCATCAGGACGAAAAGATAATCACTCTGACGATTGAAGTTGGCAAATGGTTGCAAGCTGGCATCTGTTATTAAAATCGATTTGTTGGAACCGTCAGGTTCAATGGACCTTATTGAAGAATCAATTTTGTATAAGTAGATGAGATGGGTTGATTGTGGAGCAAAAGCAACATAACCAGCCGAACTGCAGTCAACTTCGTCAATTTTCGTTTCCTTGGTTTCTATTGAATTAGAAGCAATATTATCTATGGCATTAAAGATGTAGCAGAGGTTAGAATCGGTAGAGAAAAGTGAAGATGTTCCGTCGTTGCTTGTAGTAACCAAATTCGGGTTTTTAACTCCATTTAAGATGTCCTTTATATAAAGCCGGGTCAGGTTTAAGTAGTAATATCCTGAGGCTGTTTTCAACAATAATACGTTTGAATTTTGGCCAGGAACAGTTATCGCAGTGACATCTTCTGTGATCGCTATATTTTTAAGATCAATTTTAGTTAATTTCTGATTTTGATATTTATACAATGCTTTTTCAGAGTTTTCGTAAACATAAACACTGGTTTCATTATTCGCATAAATTATTTTGTAGTTGGGGCGATATTCGATTAAATTGGTTGTCCCGCTGTTGATATTCAAATCAAATAGAATGTTTTGAGTGCTGACTAGCAAGTCAGAGCCATCAACCATCCAACTAGCATTATCCGGTACAAAACCGACCATTTGACCGATATCAGTTATGGTGGAGTTAAAATCTGATGCGTTTAAAACATAGAATTTGTTATTCTTTCTGTCATGGATTAGGAGTTTTGTGTTGTCAATGTTGGGGGTTAGAGTGTAGTCACTTCCTGTAATGACGCTTTGAATCTGCGTTGTCATATCAGTAAGCTTGAGTGGGTTCTGGTCGATTTGTGTAAAAAAGGAAGTCGATTGCTCGGTTGCAACGCGCCAAATCCCTGTATCACTACCAAATTCTGAGCTTTTAACCACGTAGTAGATGTACAGACCATCGATAGAGACAAAAGCTTTGCCAATATTCGTTTGTGTGACTTGGGTGATAGATAATTTGCTGGGGAATAGTTTAACTAATAAATCAGTAACGATCCCATTTTTCACAATGACTTTTTTGGTCCAGTCGGTATAATTTTGAGCTTGCACCTTTATTGTATATTGACCATTAGTCACATCATTAATGCGATTGTCGACCAGGTTTTGTTTTTTGTCGTCAAGATAAACATTATAAGAAACATTTGTTGGATCGGTTGTTATCCTAATGATACCTGAATTAGTTACAATTCCATGATCTGTGACTTTACTATTATTTACATAGAGAATCACGACGAAAGTCGCTAAAACCAGGGTCAATATGATAAAAAAGAAGAGCAAAAATTTTTGGATTTTATTACTGGACATAATGCTTTATAATAAAGAAGAGTATATCAGCAGAATTAATTTAGTTCAATTCGATTATGTTGTTAAAGCATGTTGGCATTGATCTTGGTACATCAGTTACCAGAGTGGCTGTTGAAGGGAAGGGTGTGGTTATAGATGAACCTACGGTGGTAGCTATTTCAATGAAAGAACGAAAAGTTTTGGCTATTGGTAGCGAAGCTAGAAGTATGCTTGGGAAAGTACCAAGCGGAATTGAAGCACGAAGGCCTATTAGGCAAGGGGTTATCGCAAGTTACAAATTGACCGAAGAGATCTTACGTGGTTTACTGGCACGAAGTCTTGGGAGGGTGAGATTGTTTAAACCTGAGGTTGTTATTAGCGTTCCTGCGGGAATTACTTCTGTCGAAGAAAGAGCAATTATTGAAGCGTTGGTGCAGGCCGGCGCCGGCAAAGTGTTCTTGCTGCCACAACCACTTGCGGCCGCCATAGGCGCCGGCCTGCCGATCGAAACCTCTTCAGGCAACATGATAATCAATTTAGGTGGTGGCACCAGCGAAATCGCGGTTATTTCGATGGACGGAATCGTCACCTATGCATCAAAACGGGTCGCTGGCGACTCAATTAACGAGGCGATAGTTTCCCATTTAAGGAAAAGATTTGGTGTAATGGTTGGAGAGCAGATGGCAGAAAAATTGAAATTGCATATTGGAAGCGCAACACTAATGGATAATCCGCTAGAAATGGAAGTCCGTGGCCGCGATGCCACGTCTGGAATGCCAGTTTCAATAAAAATATCATCCAATGATTTAGTTGAGCCAATAAAACTTGTTCTCAATCAAATTATTACCGCCATTAAAAAAGTTCTTGAGCAGACACCGCCCGAACTCTCATCCGATATAATCGACAGGGGAATAGTGATCAGCGGAGGTGGTGCCTTGTTACGCAATATTGATGATTTGTTTACCAAGGCAACAGGGGTTGCTGTGTCAATCGTTGATGATCCAGAGAATACAGTCATTAAGGGGATTTACGCCGTCATGGCCGATCAAGAAGGTTATAAAAGGACTCTTAAGGATTATTGATTTTCATCGGAGTCGTTTGCCTGCTTTTGCTTGGATCAACCAAGTACCTCGTCAGAGATTTTCTACCAATTATAGCTGGATAGGTTAGCGAACTTCTATCAAAGATTGTAGCTGAAGTTTCAAAAACATTATCCTTAATTTTCAAAGTAACTCTCACATTTGGCCTAAGACTCATTCCATGGCTTGATTTAATAAAATTGACAGATATTAAATTTGGATATTTAGAATAAAGTTGTTGGCCAAGTTCTTTCGCCTTTTCTAATCCATTTTCAGAAGTTAAATTTTCTGGTGTCTGCTTTGATTCTAGCTCTTCGATCAATTCGCCAAACCCGAGCTTTTGTCCTATTAAGGTGTCAATTGAAGAATTATCAGCTCCAGTATCTATTTTTGCTAAACATTCATGAGTTTTTTCTCCACAGGAAAACTCCACTTTTTCGTAGATTCCAATAACTTCTTTGCCGGAAATGGTTTCTATTTCTTCTTCAATTTCTCCTCCAAACATATCCTTGGCCAATCGAATACCTTTTTCTACAGAATGGACTTTAAGGCCGGTTGCTTTTCGCAATCTCCACCTGAGTCCATCATCATTAGCTAACTGGATTGATAGACCTGGTCTGGCATTCATTTCAACTATCATTGGACCGTTCTCGCTATCGATCAAAAAGTCTATTGCTGCAAAGTTAAGTTTTGTTATCTCCTGTGCTTGAATTGCATAAGTCAATATTTTGTTCCAATAAGGGATTTTTACACCGCTGGCGTGTAATTTCGTCCCAGGAATATATTCAATTGATTTCGCTTTGCCTTGAATGCCAGTTGTAGTAACGCCCTTGGCAATATCAATGCCCATAGCTACGGCTCCCAAAGCTAGATTTGCTTTTCCATTAGACTCCTTTGTTGGGAGCCGCAAAAACGACATTATCGGAATTTTATTAAAAACAATAACTCTAACATCAGGGGATCCCTTATAGGTATAGTATTTAAAGGCTTTATGAGATCTGACCCTTTCCTCAAAAAACACTCGATCCGGCATTTGATTTAGTGAATATTTTCCATCCATAATATCCTTTGCCTCCTGCACGAGATCATCAACAGAGGCTCTAGATTTATCTGCACGAATCCATTTGCCATTATTGTCACGGTTATAGAAAATATCAATTCCTCCACCCTCAAGCCCAGCAACTGGTTTCATAACGAAGCTATTTGGAAGGCTGTTCCAATCAAATTTTTTTATATCCTCATAATCGGATATCACGCTGAGTAATTTGGGCGTTGGAATCCCAACTTTGCTTAAAACTTTTTTTGTCAGCAGCTTATTATCAGCAATTTTGATTGCACTCCGGTGATTGTAAAGTCTTATGTAACTAAGGGATCTGTCATTCAACCCTAGGACCTTATCCCTGTTTTGAAACATTCTCAATAATCCCATTATTCTAGGCGATCAAGTATTTTTTTAAATCTGAAATACTCAGAAATTCGTAAGCCGGCAAATTTCCCCACGAAATAATTTATCGGGTAAAGGACGAGAATGATATATGGGTATTTGATTAAGAAATCAATAAAAGGCTGAATGCTTATGATAAGGTAGCAAATTATTGCCTGGACTAAGCTTTCGGTCGTGAGAATCAGTGTCGCGGTAATTTTTTTACGGGTTAAGATACTCACATATTTTTCGGAAACACTAGCGATCAGCACAAGTGTAAATGCATTTATCTTAATAACATTACTGATATTAAAGTAACCCAATGCTGTCATTAATATTAACAATATTAAGGTAACATTCACTAGCACCATAGCTAGCTTTGGATAATAATGAATTGACCATCTTCTGAAAAATTGATATGAAAACGCGGCACTCAAGAAAATTATTATTACAAGAAATATCCCATATTTCAGACCTGTTATTGGATCTGAATATGCTGTGCCAGAAATCGAACCAAGCTGGTAAAAGATGTAAACCAACACTAACGACAGATAAATTCCTAAAGATTTAAATCCAATAACATGTCTGGAGATTCCAATAAATGTGGCTGTAATCGGAAGTAACAGAAGTAGTATGATTGATTCAATTCCCATTCCTGTATTAGAAAAGATTTGTTCCACTTTATTTGTTTAAAAATCGCGATAATTATACATCCATTGCATGCAATAAACCATACTTAAAAACCTGCTCTGATTTTAACTTTCGAAGAGTATCATGCTAAAATGATTTAGTTTAAATAGGTTTGATGGTGGCAGAAAAATACAAAAAATTATCACTGATTATTCCGGTTTTTAACGAAGAATCGACTATAGAGAAATTGTTGAAAAAAGTGATTGATGCAAAATTGGGCATATTAAAGGAAATCATCGTGATTGACGATGCTTCGACGGATTCAACCTCAAATATTCTTAATAAATTTAATGATATTCCAGGTCTGAAGATATTAAAAAACGAGCAGAATATGGGTAAGAGCCTAACGGTAAAACACGGTATTGAACTATCAACTGGGGATTTGGTAGTTATCCAGGATGCAGATCTTGAGTACAATCCTCAAAATCTTTCGGCCTTTGTAAAAAAGTTTAATGAAAGTGATGCGGATATAATTTATGGTGATCGATTTTCGAGAGGCTACAAAATTGTCTACCCTGTTGTTTGGGTTGGAAATGTGCTTTTGTCTGTAATATCTGGTTTGATAACTGGCTTAAGGGCAAGAATGTGGGTGCATGATGCCCATGTTTGTTACAAGATGGTAAAAGGCGGTGTGATTAGAAGTATTGCCCCGAAGCTTGTTTCAACTTCAGGTTTTGGCTTTGATACTGAGATAACAGCAAAGTTGTCTAAATTCAAATTGAACGGAAAACATTTAAAATTATCCCAATTGCCAGTCGAATATTATCCTAGGACGATGGGGCAGGGTAAAAAGCTGAGGCCAATTTCTGATGGATTTAAGGCTTTATGGGAGATATTCAAATTCAATTTCCTGATTCGTTGATAGAAGGGTCTTAAAATTGGTAGAGAGTGTAGAAATCGTTTTCAAAAACTTTTTTGAGGCCGAAGCGAGAGTAATTATCAAGCAAAAACTTCGACATTTTTTCGCTGTTACCTTTCTTAATCACCAGCAGATTTGACTTGAAATTCGAATGTATATAGTCCTTAAACGAGATATTGCACAGTGTGTATATTAAATCAGAACCTGTATCTTTAAAACCGTTGTCAGCCCTAAAATCTTGATAAAAATGGAGCATTGAATGATCGTATAAATACATAAAACCAAGCTCCATGCCCGCGGCATACTTATAATTTGGTGCATAGTAGGCAAAAAATGGGAAATCCTCCCAAGCATCGTTGTATATATAGGAGTCCTTGGCGATATTTGAATCTATGTATGCTGCGGGCCCATAAGGATCCGGCAAATCCGATTTCTCATTGCCTTGGTAGTCCGTGTTTGTAAAGTTATCTTTCAAGTATTTATTGTAAAACACAAAGCTAAATCCTATAAATAAAACTAATGCCACAGAGATGAGAGCGTATTTATGTTTCAAAATGAATGGCCAAGTTAATTTTGCTAGTTTTGCAAAATCATCAAAATGAAGAAGTCCAAAAACTATCATTGTCGGAGTCAAATAATCGGAAAATCGTCTTGAGAATAGATCTAGGCAAAAGAATAGTCCGAAGAGAGAAAATGAGGTTAATTTAAATCGATCCATTTTAAATCTAAACTTCTTGGATAGATGCAACCCGTATAACAATATTGCAGAAGCCAACATCAAGATATTAATGACATTTGAAGCCAGAAGGTATCCGGGGTTTGTAATGTCCCCTGCAACTTCAAAAGCCCCATCAATCTTGAATGGAATGGTCCTGTAAATGAAGGGAATTATCGGTTGGATGGCCAATATTTCAATAAAATTAGGCGCTGGGTAAATCAAAACAGCCAATGTAATCCCTATAAACAGATACAGTAATGATTGCAGATATGATTTCCAATTTTTATGATCAAAAATGGCGAGGGCGACAACCGGCACAAATGTAAGGAATACCGTTGTGTGAAGCAAGGTGTAGGCAAATGCTATTGGGATTAGAAATAAGTTTTTGTTATTATACAGGAATAGAATCGAGAGAGTCAGAAAATACAGCACTATGGAAAAAATCAAAGGTCGTAGCTCAGCAAATTTTAAGAAAAAAGCTATGTTTCCGAAAATGCAGACCAGAATAAATATAAACACTGGCAATGAATATCTGACCTTTTGACTTGCGACTTTATAAAAAACTACAGACGAGCAGGCAAATAATATTGATATGACAATTTTAAAGAAAGCAATTGAAGTGCCAATATACAGAAGACCAGCCACCAAGTAATCAAAAATTAACGTATTATCAGTTTTTATGACCGCCCAGAAAGTGAACGGCAGTAGACTAGGGTAAGAGGCGGCTCCCAGTCCAAGAGTCCTTAATAATTGGGCTTTTGCAAGGTAAGAATAACTATCATTACCGCCCAAACTATTTGGACTTATCCAAATGAATTGGTAGACAAGCATTAACAAGAATGCAACCAGTATAATAAGGAAAGTATATTTATGTTTTTGGAAGAATTTAAGCATTGAATAAATATACCTTATATTAAAATAGCGGGCAAATGAAATGTATAAAAGAAACCCCGGACAAGCCGGGGTTTCTGTATTCTCGATTCAAAATTACTTTAAAGTAACTTTTGCGCCAGCTGCCTCCAATGATTTCTTTAATGCTTCTGCATCTTCTTTCTTCATTTGTTCTTTTATCATTTTTGGTGCTGTGTCAACTAGGTCCTTGGCTTCCTTTAGTCCTAAGCCACTTATTTCTTTCACAATTTTGATAACAGCAATTTTATTTGCTCCTGCATCGGATAATTCGACATCAAATTCTGTCTTTTCCTCTACTGGGGCTGCTGCTACTGCTGCTGGGGCTGCTGCTACTGCTGCTGGGGCTGCTGCACTGACTCCGAATTTCTTTTCAAGAGCTTTGACTAACTCAGCAACTTCGAGGACAGTCATTTTCTCTAGCATTTCTGCTATTTTTAAAGCATCACCTTTAAGTTCTGCTTTTTTTGTTTCTTCTGTCATTTTAGAAAAAATAAATATAAATTAATTATTATTTGATTTTAGCTTCTTTAATTGCATTTAGCGCATAAAGTAGCTCAGTAATATTACCTTTCATTACCCTGACAAGTCCGCTCATTGGTCCATTTAATACACTCAAGAATTGACCGATTAAGGCATCCTTGCTTGGTAATTCTGCTAAATACTTGATTTGGTTAGCATCAATCAATTTTGAATTAAGAACACCGCCAATGATTTCTGCTTTTTTAGTTTCTTCAACAAACTTATTTATTGATTTCGCCGCTTCACTGACAAATTTATTATCAACGAACAACACTGCATGCTCTGCATTATCAAATAAAATAGCTGCCTCACTATTTGAGTCTTTTAGGGCAACCTTGAAAAGTGTGTTCTTTACTACGTTGAATGTAGAATTAAACTCGTTCAACGCTTTTTTGATCTTTGTACTCTCATTAGGATTCAATCCTAGTGGCTTTATGACAAAGAAAGTGTCAAATTGCTTTAACTTTTCATGGTATCCAGCAATTTGAGCATTTTTTTGAGCTCTTGTTTTTGCCATTGTTTAAATATAAAAAATGCCGCTTTGAGCGGCTTATAATCAAGATAATCTTCTAATTATATTCCGTCTCGATAGGTCTTATTTTCTCGCCTATTGTCATTAACAGACTAGGTAATGATAAGGTAAAGCTATGTAATTGTCAACCTCAAACTTCTAGTTTATTAACATCCAGTGTAACTTTTGCTCCCATTGTTGGAGTCAAAGTCACATTTTTGACAACATTAGGGCCAATTTTTTTTACATCATTAACAACTACTGTCAATAAAGACTTGCTGTTTTCCAATAAATCTTCAAATTTCATGTCGGTCTTGCCAACAACTGCAGTAATAATTCCAGCATCTGTTGCTTTGTAATTTTTTCGACCTGACTTGAATGTCTTTATTGAACCCGCAAGATCAGTTGTAATAGTCCCATTCTTTGGATTTGGCATTAAGCCTTTTGAACCTAGTATCTTACCAAGTCTAGCAATTTTTGGCATCATTAGGGGAGTCGTTAAAATGACATCAAAGTCGTTTTTTCCGCCTTCAATTTCTTTAACTAATTCCTCTGCGCCAATAAAATCCGCTCCTTTTGCCTTTTCATTGTCTGTTGGATCGCATAAGACCAGAATCTTGATTGCTTTTCCAAACGAGTGGGGGAGAGAATAAGCGCCTCTGATGGCTTCTTTCTTCTGTTTGTCATTAAGGCTCAAGAAAATGTTCATCTCGACACTTCCTGCAAACTTTGAAAAAGAGACTTCTGGCATCAATTTTACTGCCTCAGAAAGACTGTATTTTTTTGATTTCTCAACCTTTTTGGCTGATTCAATATATTTTTTTGATCTTTTCATCTTCGTTTATTTCAATAATTAGTTAATTAATCAGTAACCTCAAGACCCATGCTTTTTGCGGTGCCTTCAACTATTCTAATAGCTGAATCAAGCTTTGTTGTATTAAGGTCAGCCATCTTTCTCTCGGCGATTTCTTTTAATTTTGATCTCGAAATCTTTCCGACCTTTTCCAAGTTGGCACGGGCTGAGCCCTTTGGAAGATTTATTGCCTTTTTGATCATATCAGCAACTGGTGAGGTTTTTAATTCAATACGGAAAGTTCTATCCTCGTAAATTGTTAAAATACAAGGAATTACGTTCCCTATTTGATCACGTGTTTTGTCATTATATTTGGTAACGAACTCCTGGATATTTATCCCATGTTGACCCAATGCCGGTCCAATTGGAGGCGCTGGTGTCGCTTTGCCAGCTTCAATCTGTAGTTTTAATACTGCCTTAATTTTTTTCTCTGCCATGATTTTTTATGTGTTAAATTTATGAAAGAATTCTTGATACTTGAAGGAAATCAAGCACAACTGGAGTTTCTCGACCAAATACGGATAATAGGACCTTAACCTGTCCTTTGTCTTCATTGATCTCGCTTATAGCTCCAATAAAGTCCTTAAAAGGTCCATCCATCACCTTTACTGCATCACCGAGAGTAAATGCAGCCTGGAATGATGGTTGTTTGACCTTCATGTAGGCCATAATACTTTTTACTTCATCTGGATTTAGAGGCGTTGGTTTCTTTTCAGTACCAACAAATCCAGTGACTCCCTCTGTATTTCTAACTATATGCCATGTTTTATCATTCATCTCCATTTTTATAAGTACATATCCTGGGAATATTTTTTCCTCAACTGTTCTTTTCTTTCCTTCGGATACCACAATTTTATTTTGAATAGGAACGACAACTTCACCAACATCAGACTCAAGGGCATTAGCCTTAACCCTTTGCATTATTTGATTGGCAACTTTTTTTTCGTGGCCTGCATAAGTGTTTATTATGTACCAATTCTGGTTGTCGTTTGTTTCTTCCATAGTTTTTACTTACTAATATTTGTTAATAATAATCGAAGGGCAATGAGCGCCGAATCGATTGCAAGTAGCGCCAAGCTAATCATTACCGCACTTCCCAAGACAACTGCGGTTGTGTGGTTATTCTGAGTTCGAGAAGGAAACTCAGTTTTTCGCATTTCAGCTACCACCGATCTTAGGAATTTGACCGTGTTGCTTGGTATTTTAGTTATATTTTTAAAAAACTTATCCATATATATTTGTTTTGATTATATCAGTTTTTATACTTCAGAGCCAAGAGGACTCGAACCTCTACAAACGGTTTTGGAGACCGTTGTGCTACCATTGACACCATGGCTCTAAAACCTCGCCTCAAACCTTATTTAATCTTGGCTTCCTCAAAAATAGCATGTTTTTTTGTCTTCCTGTCAAATTTCTTGGCCTTCATCTTTTCTGTTGTATTGATTCTATTCTTTGTCGTCACGTAAAAAGTGCCACTTTCTTTATTGACCATCTTTACAATTATTCTGTTTCCTTTTTTCGCCATGACTTTTAAATTAATAAATTTAATAGTAAATAATATTTTGATTCAGTAAGCCGAGAGAGAGGCTCGAACTCTCAACCTACGGTTTACAAAACCGTTGCTCTACCATTGAGCTATCTCGGCTCTTGGTGCAAGGGGAGGGATTTGAACCCCCGAAGTCTCACGACGCCAGATTTACAGTCTGGAGCAATTGACCACTCTGCCACCCTTGCGGCATTATCCAGATGATTATAGAGCATAAACTTATTAAAGCCAATACTGTATGACCGAAATTCGCCAATTTGTGAAAATCCTTGATAGGAATTAGAATGAGTTTGGTTTTTAATATCAATTATTATGATGGAAAAATTAAAAATTGGGATCATTGGGACTGGGGTTGGAAAGGCACATGCCGAAATTTTAAAACAGTTTAGCGAGGTAGAGGTTTTTGGAATATGCGGACAGAATCTGGAAAAAACTACGAAATTTGCAAAAGAGCTGGGAATTGAATTTGCCACTGACAATATAGATTCGCTTCTTGATTCTGGAATAAATACAGTTTTAATAGCAGCTCCAAATGATTTACATTTACCAATTTTCGAGAAAGCAGCTTCGAGAAAATTAAAGATAATCATCGAAAAGCCTGCGGGGGTTCGGGAGGAAGAAGTATTAAAAATGAAGTCGTTACAGGAAAAAAATTTGCTGGAGGTTTACGTCGATCATGAATTAAGGTTTCGTCCGATGTTCAGTGCAATTAAAGTCATGATCGACGAAGGGAAGCTGGGAAAGGTTGCGATGATAAGTATGAATTTTACAAATAACCTTTTTTCTGACCCGAATTACAAGTTTTCCTGGATGAATCAACAGGATAGAGGCGGGGGGCAACTTGAACTTGTCGGGTCTCATTTCCTCGATTTAGCAGGGTGGATGATTGATTTCCCTGAAATGATTAAAGATGTATCGATACAGAAAAGCATTTGTATTCACGAGAGGCCTGATCAGGATGGCACTTTAAAAGAGGTTACTGCCGAAGATACTTTTGCGCTAAATTTAATATGGGGCGATACAATTGTTTCTGTGACAAATGGGACGAGAGGATTTGGAAATAAAGGATTGTATTTTGAGATTCATGGGACGGAAGGATTTTTGTCGTACAGTGAAGCCGAAGGAGCAAAATTCTCGAATAAATTTGGCGAGATTGGAAAACTTGAGTTTGTGGATTTGCTGCCGGAAATCAAAACCGGCAAAGGCATTTTTCCGATAGGCATGAAGCATTTTTGGGCGGCTTTGATTTCCGGCCAGCAACGCGAAACCTTCGCAACTTTAGCTCAGGCGGCTTCAGTCCAAGAAATCATTCATCCCTGACTCTTAATTGACGGCGGAAGCTTTTCCAAGTCAATCAGATCCATAAACAAAACCAGTTTAAGCAGTTGTTTTGTCGTAAAATACGAGTAGGTTGCAAATGGCGGAATCACTATAACATCACCGGGCTTTCCAGTTGTAACTTCCCCATTGACCGTGAATTCGCCCTCGCCGGAAATTATGTAATAAATTCTTGCATGATCCTTTATAATTCGCTGGCCATGGTCACCGGAAACCTCCGCATAAATTACCGAAGTACCGCCATTCACATCCGGAAGCTGGTAATACCATCCTTTTTGAAAGGAAGTTTCGTGTTCAAACGCATCATGTTTTGTGAGCTTTTTCGTTTGTTTATTTCTCAAAAATAATTTTTACTACTTCACCATTACTAAAGCTGACTTTTTCAATAAGTTAACAACTAATGATAGGTGAAGACATGAATGGGTTACCGCAAAAAATAAAATCACCATTCTGGATCCCCTTTGTATAAAATCCACTATATGCCAGCTGATCATGGAAATATACATCAAATGCACCATCAAGCATATTATTCTTTAAAGTTCCCTTGATTGATATTCCTTCTTCTTTAGATTCATATTCGGTAAAATTCCCATCAGATTTTGAGCCAGAGTATTCGGTTTTATATAAATCTGCGTAATAATAATTGTTCACGCTTTCCTCAAAAGTTAAGTAATATTTATTAGTATAAAGATTAGCAAGATTGCTTATATCAAATTCAGAATACTGTAGGATAGTACCCCTATCGTTTTTATTTGTAATTTTTGTGACTATACCACCCTGGCAGTAATATTCATCGTCATAGGTTATATTATTTCCATTCGGGTTTACGCAAAAATGCTGGTAGTGAAAAATGGATGTTATAATTGTGTAAGACGGAAAAATAATTGCAGGAATTATTATAAAAAAGGTACTTAATATTATTAATTTGTAAATCCTCAGTCTTTTAAAACGAATTTCCAGGAAGAACCAAATACAAAAAATTATTAAATTAACAATAACTTCGACGCCCATTTGCAACAAAATGCTATTTGTGCTTATAGGGGCCTCAGATGAAGAAAAGTGAAATACAACAGAAGATAATAATCCACTAGCAAAGACTGAAATGGTTATGGCCAAGAGCGAGATAAGGATAAACTTTATGATAAATCTCATCGTAATGATATGACTTTGTCAAATGGTTACATAAATGTAGAAAGCGGTCAATTTATTTCTCAATGTTTATAAAATTCATTTGGCTTTGATAATGCTCTAGTAAATCGATTATCCCGTCTTCATTTACTGATATGCCGATAAAACCGTTTCGCTCTTTGATCATCTTTTTCATTTCGTCATCGGCGTTATCAAGTGTAGCAACATATTTGCAGCCGTCCATAAAATTCCAGTCCATTGAGGTATCTCCGACTGCGAGAACTTCATTTGAAGTTACTCCATAATTTTTTATTAACTCATTTACAGCAATTCTTTTGTCAGTTCCTTTTTTAGTGATAATCACTATCTTGTATGGCAATAAAACCGGAACCCAACTCCATTGGAAATTGAATATGCCGGTGTATATTTCAAACAGAGATTTGAGCGAATCTTCTTCTTTCGGAAGATATTTTATTTCTATTTTTAACAAGTCATTATTTTTTGCGGTTGAGATCAGATCGCTGGATTCCACCCATGGCATGATTCTGGCGTCTTCATGCATTATTGCTGGATAGGAAGTTTTAACATATTTATGTTCAAAGGTGTAAAGTTCTACAAAGCATTCAAACCTTTCTAACTCCTGGACCAGCTTTGTTGATTGTGACTTATC
>Ga0182027_10002904_pt1 | contig 27518 bp, 22 predicted proteins | sample 712E1DmetaG_FD_121300 | JGI IMG/M metagenome (GOLD analysis project Ga0182027, IMG submission 121300) | Permafrost microbial communities from Stordalen Mire, Sweden - 712E1D metaG (Illumina Assembly) | ecosystem: Environmental > Terrestrial > Soil > Wetlands > Permafrost | place: Sweden...
CCTCTTCCTGCAAAGTGAAATCCGAGGAATAGCTGCCGATGAGGTCTTTTTCGTCAACGCAGATGGTCGAGAGGTCGAGGTGGGGGGGGGCGGACGGATGGGAGGGATGGGAAGGATGGGATGGATGGGAGGCGTCGGGGGGAGGGAGGGCAAGGCGGCTCTGGGCGCCACGATGGGTGTGGGCGAAGAGGAGTACCTTGCCGGAACCCCGCACAAGCTCAAGTGCTTGTGCAACAGCAGCTTGCGAAGGCACGGCCACCACCGCCGCGTCCAGGCAAGGCGCGGCCTGGGCCAGCTTGCGGGGCAGGCCGGAATCGTCGCCCCGGAACGTCGCGCTGGCGCCCCATTGCCGGGCTAGTTTCAGGCGCGAGTCCATCAAATCGGTGGCGATGACCTTCATCCCGCGCAATTTCAAGAGCCGGGTGAACAAGAGGCCAATCGGCCCCTGCCCAATGACCAGCGCGCTGTCCCCCCGCTGCAAGGCGAGGCGGTGAACGGCCTTCAACACCGTATTGACCGGCTCCAGCATCGCCCCTTCGACAAAACTGTTGCGCGGCGGAATTTTCACCACGCCCGGCAGCACGAACCGCATCACCCGCACATATTCGGCGTAGCCGCCGCCCGCCGGCTCGAATCCCGCCGTGATGCCGGTGCGTTTGTATTGCGGGCATTGGGCGAAGGCGCGGTGCCGGCAAAAATGGCACTTGAGGCACGGCACATGATGATGCAGCGCCACGCGGTCGCCGACGCGCAATTCTTTCACCCCGGCCCCGGTTTTGGCGATGACGCCCGCCGTTTCGTGCCCGAAGATGCGCGGCGGGGGCAGGGCGCCGTGGAGGATTTTCTTGATGTCCGTCGGGCAGACGCCGCAAACGGCGACTCGGACGAGCAATTCGCCGGGCAGGATGGCCGGGACGGGGACGGTTTCGAGCCTGAGATCGCCGGCGCCGCGATAAACGACGGCGCGCATGGCGGTGGGGATGGGTGTGGAGTTTTCCAAGGGTTTTGCGTTTTTTTTGGGTTGGCTGGAAGTGGAAACAACTGGAATTAAGTGGAATTTCACCTCGGGCCGGCGGCGGATCTGACAAAGACGGAGACGAAGTCCGTCGAGCGCAAGAGGGTGGTCGCCGCGGCGGGTCCCCAGACCGTTTCGGTCGTTTGCGGGCCGGTGAATTGGATGAGGCCCACCTGGCGCATGTTCTTTTGCGCATAGCCGGCAACCCAGTCGAGCAGCAGGAGGCTGGAGTCGGGCCTGCGCAACCAGGAGGTGGGGACGGAAACAAAGACGAGGAATTCCGGTGGGTTTTCTTCGATCTGGCGGATCATGTCCTCCTGCATTTTGCGGGCGAAGGGCTGCGGCTCCATGAGGGGGTAGGTGTAAATCTGGCTGGTGGAGGAATGCCGGTGGGCGTAGAAGTAAATCTGCGGCTCGGAGCCGATCACCACGATGCGCTGGTCTTTGCGGGAGTTGCGCTGGATGTAGCTCGCCACATCGAGGGATTCCCGGAATGGCTGATTTCCATAAACAACCCAGCAGGCCTGGCGGGGCGAAAGGGAAAACAAAACCGCGCGATCCGCCAGCAGGCTTTGCGCGCAGGCAACCGCCGCCAGCAAAACCGGGAGATGGCACAGCCACGGGGCGGAGTTCCTTTTTTCCAGCCACCGGCCAAACCAGGAGACGGCAAGACCGGCGAACAGCGCAACGGCCGGCACGATGAGGAGGAAGTAGTGGCTTCGGAAATAGAACCCCGGACAGACGCCCAGGAAGGAGAAAACCAAAAAGCCGCCGAGAAAAACCCGGGTTCCCGCCGCCCACCGCGCCAGGCACAGGCAGAGCAGCCCCAACCCGGCGATGATCCAAAGCAGGGGAGCTGCCTGGAGAATCATGGCCAATGTTTCCTTCGCGTACCGAATGCCGTCGCGGAGCGGAATGATGGTTGCATATTCGCGCGCGTAGGAGATGGTCCAGAACCAGAATTGCGGAAACACGCCGGCGATCTTCAGCCAGACGCAGACGGCGAGAAACGGCAGCAGGCATCCCAGCGCGTAAAGGCCCAGCCGGGCCAGCGTTTGGCGCCACGCCATCCTCCAGCGCCACAGGGTCCATGCCAGATAGAGTCCGCCAAACAAACCGAAGAAGGCGCCCGGCTGTTTCATCAGGAAGGCGGCGCCAAACAAACAGCCGCAGCCCAGGCAACCGGACAGCCGCCCGTTTTGTTCCAGGCGCAACAGCATCCAGATTCCGAGCAAGGCCGGCAGCAGGACGAAATGGGTGGCATGGGCGGCGAGGCCCAGATAGGCCGTGCTCAGGGTCATCAGCGCATAGGCGGCGGCGGCGAAGGCCGCGCCGGGAAGATCCAGGAACTTCCGGGCGATCCAGAACAGCGCGGCCACGGTGGCCAGATGAACCGCGAGCAATCCCAGGTGAATGCCGGCCGGCGTTTGCCCGAAGACGGCCATCCCGGCCGCATAGGCGAGATAAGTGCCCGGCATTTTCGCGTTGCAGGCGAGTTGGTAGGGCGGAATGCCTTCGAGCAGAAGCTGGCCGGCATAGGCGTATTCGCCCTCGTCGCGCTCCAGCGGCATGTCGAGCAACCGGACGCGCGCGACGACCGCCACCGCCAGCGAAAGACCGAGGAGAGCGAGAGCCAGCCAGCGCGATGGGCTGTGAAGCAACGCGGCAGGACTCGTTTTTTCCGCCGACGTGGGTTGCTCGCGCGAGTCAGTTGTCACTTCTTAAACTTTCGGGAAACATCATGGAAGCGAGCCAGGAAGTTGGCAAGGGAAAGTTGCGCGCCGAAGTTGCGCGGCTCTTGGGATGCACGGCTGGCTCTAGCCCGCCGGCTTTTTCGCCTCGACAGGCGGGGTTCGGCGCGAGAGGATTCGCGTCCATGAAAGTCACGCTCCATTGGCTGCTGATCCTGCTGGTGTTCTTCGCGGGCGCCCATCAATCCTCGGCTCAAGGCACGGCGTTCACCTACAACGGCAAGCTCAACGACAGCGGCAGTCCGGGCAATGGCAGTTACGATTTGAGTTTCAGTCTTTACGATGCCGCCACCCATGGGAATTTGATCGGCTCGCAGACCAACGCCGCCACGGGCGTCAGCAACGGCCTGTTCGTGGTCACGCTGGATTTTGGCGGCGTATTCAACGGATCGAATTACTGGCTGGAAATCGCCGCGCGCGCCAACGGCGGCGGGCCGTTTGCCACCTTGAGTCCGCGCCAGCCCATCACGCCGGCGCCTTACGCCATGTACGCGCCGTCGGCCGGGAGCGCGGCGACGGCGGGAACCGCCAACACGGCCAATTGGGTATCCGCGACCAATTTGAGCGGCACAGTGCCGAGCGCGAACCTGGGCAACGCGGTGGCGCTGATTGAGACGGCGGCGGCCAACGCCACCAACTTCACCCGCAATCAAATCGCCGCCCTCGGCCAGCCGCTTTGGCCCAAGACCATTTTCGTCTCCACTTCGGGGAACGACACCAATGCCGGGACGAACGTCCTTGCGCCGGTCCTGACGATCACCAACGCGCTCTTCCTGGCGTCCAACCTGCAAGGCTCCGTCCTGGTCCAGCTTGGCGCGGGCAGCTTCCCCATTCCGGCCAACACTTATATCAATGCCAACATCGCCATGATAGGCCAGGGCGCATCGCAAACCGCGGTCACGTTCAATCCGGCCTCCTTCGCAGGGTATCTCTTTGTCGCGGGGGACAACATCTGCCTCAAAGGCTTTACGCTCGGCACCAACAGCGCCAATGGCCTGTATTATTTCCCGCTGGTGCTGGTGGGGGGAACCAACTTTTACGCCGAAGGGCTGAGCGTCCATGGGGACAGCGACGCCATTGTTGGCACGAGCACGTTCCGGCTGGCCCGCCTCTTCGTCGGGGAATTCTTCAACTGCTCCTTTTCTTCCGGGTATGACACAGTGGCCCTGGCAGCCGCCTCCAACGCCGGGCCGGGGACCAACAGCGCGATCTGGTTCCAGGCGTGCAGTTTCAACATCAATGCCGACGGCGGCTTCCCGGCTGTTCTTGCCCGGCACGGAATCTGGCTGGGAACCGGAAATGTCCTGGTCAGGAATTGCGTTTTCAACCTGAGCAATTCGGTGAATTCCGCCGTGGTGAACGCGATCGAGGTCAGTCTTCCCACCGGGCCAAGCGTCTCCATCCCGTCCGCCACCGTGGACGACAACCTCTACAACGTCACCAACTCCAACACGCCGGGGAATGAGAACGGCATTTTGATGAGTTCGCGTCAGGGACCCGGCGTGTTGAACGTGATTGGCGCGATCAACCCCGCTCTTGTCAATAACGCCCCGTCCAGCTCCACCAACGTCTCCGGCACGGTCAACTATGATGCCATCCGGGCCAGCTATTTCGTCGGCACCGTTGGCGCGAGCAACTTGACCGGCTCGATTTCGCTGGCGCGATTGCCGCGCGAGGCCCTGACCAACAGCCAGAAAGGCGTGGTCTTGAGCGGCACTTTCAGCGGCCTGGCCGGCGGCTTGACCAACCGCGCCGGCAACCCGCTGGTGGACGCCACCGTTACCAACGGCCTGGCGGCGCAGTTGCAGGAGGAGCTCCAGAGCCGGGACGCGGAGAGGCGGCACGGCAACAACAGAAGGATGCCCTGGCGGAGCGGGTGGAAGCGTTGGAAGCGGCGGTGAAATCGCTATCCGGGAAGAAATGAAGCGCAGGGAATCGGACCATTTTGGGAAGCGGAATTTCGGGCGCGGTTTCATTAGAGGAACTAACCTTGACAGACGCGAAAAACAAGCAAAGATTATGGTGAGGTTTTGGCAATTTTTGGCTGCCGCCCTGCGCAAAGGATGGGGTGTTTTTCGCAACACAGGGTGAGACTTTTCGTTTCGCGTCCAGTTAGTTTGAGAAAGTTAAGGAGCAATATTGACCGGCTCCGGGGCGGGAGCCACCACGAAAGACCGAGGCAAATTATGATGCGAATCACACGCACGATCAAATACGAAGGGGACCGGGTTAGAGGGTTTGGGAAGGAGATCATGGCCGTGCCGGGCTGCGAGCAACTGCAGAGTTGCATCCAGTGCGGCACCTGCTCCGGCACCTGTCCGTTGAGCATTTACATGGATTTTTCGCCACGCCAGGTGGTGGCGCTGGTGCGGGCGGATTTCAAGAACGAGGTGCTGAGGAGCCACACCATCTGGCTTTGCGCCTCCTGTTACGCCTGCACCACCGAGTGCCCGCGCCAGCTTCGGATCACCGATATTATGTATGCGCTCAAGCAGCGGGCCATCGAGGAGGGCATTTATCCCAAGCGTTTCCCGATTCCGGTGCTGGCAAAGGAATTCTACGAAATGGTCCACCGCCAGGGCCGCATCACTGAGATGCTCCTGGTGATCCGGCTGTTCCTCAAGACGGATTGGTTCGCCGCCCTAAGCTCCTGGCGGCTGGGAATTGGAATGATGCGGTCCGGGCGGTTTGAACTGCGGCCCGAACACATCGAACGCCGCGCCGAATTGGCCGCGATGCTGGATAGCGCCGGCACGGCCGATGTCAAACCCAAGGAGGCGGCATGAAATACTCCTACTTCCCCGGCTGCTCGCTCAAAGGACTGGGCCGTTCTTATGAGGAATCTCTTCTGCCCGTCATGCGGCACCTTGGCGTGGAATTGACCGAGTTGGACGATTGGAACTGTTGCGGCGCGACGGCCTACATGTCGGTGGACGAGGGCAAGGCGGCGGTGCTGGCCGCGCGCAATCTGGCCATCGCCGAGAAAGCCGGCCCGGAGGATCTCCTGACGCCCTGCAGCGCGTGTTATCTGGTGCTGAACAAGACCCAGCACAACATCGCCGACTATCCGCAAATCAACGCCACCGTCCAGCGCGCCCTGCGGAGCGCTCATCTGGCTTACAACGGCAGTGTGAAGGTGCGTCATCCGCTCGACATGCTCGTTCACGATGTCGGGCTGGACGTCATCAAGGAAAAAGTCGTCTGCCCGTTGAAGGGCTTGAAAGTGGCGCCCTACTACGGCTGCCAGATCGTGCGCCCTTACGCGACGTTCGACGACGCCTGGAATCCCACGACGATGGACCGGCTGCTGGCCACGCTGGGGGCGGAGGTCGTTCCTTACCCGCTCAAGACCAAGTGTTGCGGGGGAAGTCTGACCGGCACCGTGCCGGAAGCGGGGTTGCGCCTGACCTATATTCTGCTCAAGGAAGCCGTCCGCCGCGGGGCGGACGTGATCGCCACGACCTGTCCGCTTTGCCAGTTCAACCTGGACGCGTATCACGACCAGATCAACCGGCGCTGGGGGCCGGCGCGGATTCCGACGGTCTATTTCACGCAGTTGATGGGGCTGGCCTTCGGGATTTCGGCGGAGCAACTCGGTCTGAAGCGCAACTTTATTCCCATGAAACCTTTGCAAGCGCAACCCATCCCAGCATGAACACGAACCACAAGAATGGCGAAATTCGCATCGGCTTCTATATCTGCCACTGCGGGCACAACATCGCCGGCATGGTGGATTGCGCCGCCGTCGCGCAATTCGCCGCCAAACTCCCCGGCGTGGCGGTGTCGCGCGATTACAAATACATGTGCTCGGATCCGGGGCAGGAGTTGATCCAGCAGGACATCCGGGAGCACCAGCTCAACCGCGTGGTGGTGGCGTCCTGCTCGCCGCTGCTGCACGAGCACACCTTCCGCAAGGCCGTCGCCGCGGGCGGACTGAACCCGTTCTTTTTCCAGATGGTCAACATTCGCGAGCACGATTCGTGGGTTCATACCGACCGGGCGGAAGCCACCGCGAAAGCCAAGTCGCTGGCGCACGCCGCGATCAGCCGCGTTCGTTTTCACCGGGCGCTGGAGACGACGCGGGTGCCGATCAACCCCGACGTGCTGGTGGTGGGCGGCGGCATCTCGGGCATTCACGCGGCCCTGACGGTGGCCAATTCGGGCAAGAAAGTTGTCCTGGTGGAGCGCGATCCGAGCATCGGCGGGCACATGGCCCAGTTCGACAAAACGTTCCCCACCCTGGATTGCGCCGCGTGCATCCTGACGCCCAAGATGTCCGCCGTGCGTTCGCACGAAAATATCACGCTGTGGACCTACTCGGAGGTGGTGAAGGTGGAGGGCTACGTGGGCAATTACAAGGTGACTGTCAAGCGCAAGCCCCGCTATGTGAACGAGGAACTGTGCGCCGGCTGCATGGACTGCATCACCGCCTGCGTCTTCAAAGAGGGGAAGTTCCCGGACGAATTCAACGTCGGCCTGAGCAAGCGCAAGCCCATTTACATGCCGTTTGCCCAGGCGGTGCCGCCGGTGGTGGTGATTGACCCCGAACGCTGCCTCCAGGTCCGGACCGGCAAATGCAAGAAAACGTGCATCGAAGCCTGCGCCGACCGCCACGCGATTGATTTTTCGCAAAAGGAGGAACTGGTGGAGATCAAAGTCGGCAACATCATCGTGGCCACCGGTTTCAAACTCTTCGATGCGAAGCGCATTCCCCAATACGGCTACGGCCAATATCCCAATGTCGTGACCGCGATTGAACTGGAACGGCTGGTCAACAGCTCCGGCCCGACAGCGGGTGAAATCGTGCTGCGCGATGGCCGCCATCCCAAGTCCGTCGGGATGATCCTTTGCGTTGGCTCGCGCGACCTGAAGACCAACCGGTGGTGTTCGCGCACCTGCTGCATGCATTCGATGAAACTGGCGCAACTGGTCCGGGAACACACCGACGCCGATGTGACCGTGTTCTACATGGACATCCGGGCGCCCGGAAAAGGTTACGAGGAATTTTACGACAAGTCGCTCCAGGAAGGCATCCAGTTCGTGCGCGGCCGCGTGGCGGAAGTGACCGACTGGGCGATGGCGCCGGAAGAAGAAGGCAAGCTGGTCATCCGTGTCGAGGACACGCTGGCGGGTTTCGTGCGCCGGATTCCGGTGGACATGATTGTGCTGGCCACGGGCATGGAGCCGCAGGCCGACGCGCAGGCGGTGCGCCGGATGTTCAACATGAGTTGCGGCACGGAAGGCTGGTTCCTGGAGAAGCATCCCAAGCTGGCGCCCGTCAGCACCTTCACCGACGGCGTGTTCATCGCCGGCTGCTGTCAGGGGCCGAAAGATATTCCCGACAGCGTTGCCCAAGCGGGCGCCGCCGCCGCCGAAGCGATGGCGCTGGCTGACAAAGGTTATATCGAACAGGAGCCGAACACGGCTTACATCGTCGAAGCCGATTGTTCCGGCTGCAAATCCTGCCTCCCGCTCTGTCCCTACACCGCGATCACGTTCGATGACGCGAAGCAAAAGGCGCAGATCAACGGGGCGCTCTGCAAAGGCTGCGGCACCTGCGTGGCATCGTGCCCGAGCGGTTCGATCCGGCAAAATCTGTTTGAGGATGAGGAAATTTTCAGCGAAATCGAAGGAGTGCTCGCTTATGTCTGACCCCAATTGGCAACCCCGCATCGTGGCGTTCTTTTGCAACTGGTGTACTTACACCGCCGCCGACCTGGCGGGCGTCTCGCGCCTCAAATACGCGCCGAACGTCCGCGTCATCCGCCTCATGTGCTCGGGCCGCGTGGACCCGCAGTTCATTCTCGACGCCCTGGCCAGGGGCGCGGACGGCGTGCTCATTGGCGGCTGCCACCTGGGCGACTGCCACTATGTCGAGGGCAATTACAAAACCATCCGCCGCTTTGAACTCCTCCAGCGCCTCCTGCGCGACATGGGCATCGAAGACCAGCGGGTGCGCCTGGAATGGATTTCCGCCTCGGAGGGCGAACGCGTCAAGACCGTCATCAACGACATGGTCGAGCACGTCCGCGCGCTCGGGCCGCTCAACCTGCCGCAACACAGAGAAGAATGGGACCTCGAAATGGCCCATGCCGCCGCGCCGGCGGGCCAGGGCGAATTGGCGGCGCAACGCGCGGAACCGGAGGTGGCCCATGCCTGACAAACCCAAAATCGCATTCTACTGGTGCGCCTCCTGCGGCGGCTGCGAAGAAGCCGTCGTGGATTTCGCCGAGGACATTCTCGGCGTCATCGAAGCCGTGGACATTGTCTTCTGGCCGGTGGCGATGGATTTCAAGAAGAAGCATATCGAGGCGATGCCGGACAAGTCCATCACCGCCACGCTGCTCAACGGCGCCATCCGCACCAGCGAGCAGGAGGAGATGGCGCGCATGTTGCGCCGCAAGAGCCAATTCCTCATCGCCTACGGCGCCTGCGCCCATCTGGGCGGCATTCCCAGCCTGGCCAATCAATTCCCCCGCGAGCAGCTTCTCCGTTACGTGTACGAGGAAGCGCCCACCACGGTGAACGAGGCCAAGACGCGGCCCCAGTCTTCTTCCCAGAACAACGGCCACACCATGACGCTGCCGGAATTCCGCAACGTCGTCCGCGCGCTCGACCAGGTGGTGGACGTGGACTTCTACATCCCCGGCTGCCCGCCCACGCCCAAAATCACCAAGGCCGCCATCGGCGCGCTGCTGACCGGCAAGCTCCCGCCCAAAGGCAGTGTGCTGTCGCCTGATGTGGCGCTGTGCGAGACATGCGCGCGCAAGGCCAATAAACCGGCCGACTTGAGTTTCACCCAGTTCAAACGTCCGCATCAGGTCGTCATTGACCCCAATCTCTGCATGCTCGCCCAGGGCGTGGTCTGCATGGGCCCCGCCACGCGCGGCGGCTGCGAAGCGGTTTGTCCCGCCGGCAACATGCCTTGCACCGGGTGTTTCGGGCCTACCTCGCGCGTCCAGGACCAGGGCGCGAAAATCCTCTCCTCGTTGTGCGCGAACCTTGCCGCAAAGGACGAAAAGGAAATCCACGCCGTCCTGGCCGGCATCCCCGACCCCGTGGGAACGTTCTACCGCTACGGATTGGGGAAGAGTATGCTGCGGCGCAAGGCCAACATGCCGGTGGAAACTGCCAAGGAATCAAAATGAACCCCGACGCCACAAAAGTTTGGAATGAAGCCTCCTCCCGCGCCAACGCGGCCGCCCATACGCAACGGCGGCGCGTGACGATTGACCCGATTACCCGCCTCGAAGGCCACGGCAAGATTGACATCTTCTTGGACGACGAAGGCGATGTCGAGCGCGCTTACCTGCAAGTCCCCGAATTGCGCGGTTTCGAGGTCTTCAGCCTCGGCCGGCCCGCGGAGGAGATGCCCCAGATCACCAGCCGCATCTGCGGCGTTTGCCCGACGGCCCATCACATGGCCGCCACCAAGGCGCTCGACGCCCTTTACCAGGTCGAGCCGCCGCCCGCCGCCCGCAAAATCCGCGAACTGGTCTATAACACCTTTATGCTGGAGGACCATGCCCTGCATGTCTATATCCTCGGCGGGCCGGACTTTATCGTCGGGCCGCAAGCCCCGCCGGAACAGCGCAACGTGGTGGGCGTCATCCAGAAAGTCGGCTTGGAAGTCGGCAAGAAAGTCATTTCCATGCGCCGCCGCTTGCGCGAACTCATCTCCTACTTCGGCGGCAAGGTCATCCACCCGGTGCTGGGCCTGCCCGGCGGCGTCTCCAAGGGACTCAAGCCGGAGGACCTGCCGCAGTTCCAGGTCCTGGCCCAGGAGGGGCTGGACTTCGCCTTGTTCACCCTTCAGGTGTTCAAGGACATCGTTTTGAAGAATCCCGACTATGTGAAGCTGATCACATCGGACGCCTATACCCACAAGACTTACTACATGGGCCTGGTGGACGGGCAGAATCGCGTCAACTTCTACGACGGCCTGGTGCGGGTGGTGGATGCCACCGGCAAGGAATACGCCAAGTTTCCCGCCTCGCAGTATCGCGACTTCGTGGCCGAGCACGTCGAGCCGTGGAGTTACGTCAAGTTCTGTTTCCTCAAGCCGCTGGGCTGGCACGGATTCGAGGAAGGGCCGCAAAGCAGCGTCTATTCGGTGGCGCCCCTGGCGCGCCTGAACGTGGCGGACAGCATGGCCACACCGCAGGCGCAAAAGGCCCGCGACGAGTTCTTCAACACGCTGGGCGGCAGGCCGGTGCATCACACCCTCGCCAACCATTGGGCGCGCGTCGTGGAAATGATTTACGCCGCCGAACGCATCGTCGAGTTGATCCATGACCCGGAGATCACCAGCACCAACCTGCGCGTCATTCCCAGCGCCAAGCCCACGGTCGGCGTCGGCGTGGTCGAGGCGCCGCGCGGCACTCTTTACCATCATTTCGAGACGGACGACCAGGGCCTCATCACCAAGGCCAACCTCATCGTGGCGACGCAAAACAACGCCGCCCGCATCGCGATGAGCGTGGAGAAAGCCGCCAAGGGCCTCATCAAGAAAGGCAACGTCAGCGAGGGCCTGCTCAACATGGTGGAGATGGCGTTCCGCGCCTACGACCCCTGTTTCGGCTGCGCCACCCATTCGTTGCCCGGCCACTTGCCGCTGAGTGTGAGCATCTACAACCGCGAGCGAAAGCTCCTCCGCCAACTCCTCCAGCCCGCCAATTAGCGTAGCGGCTTTCGGAAGAAAGCCGCAAATTAAGGATAGCACACTGAGTTTTCCCGGTCAAACCCAGTCAAATCCAATCAAGCCGCAGTTTTTTCCTTGACCAGGAACAGGCAAACCGGGGAGATTTTCAACATGACAATTCACAACTTACGCCGGTTCCGCTCAGGCCGTTTGATCTGGGCGGCCTGGTCCGCCGCCTTTTGTTTGGCGCCAAGTGTTTTTTCCCAGGCGCAGCCCGCCGGCGCGCCTTCGATCCAGTGGGTTTGCACCACGCAAGCCGAGCCGTGGAAGGAGATGTCCGCCACGATGCTCTCCCCCGCGCCCGGCCCGGCGTCCAATGCGGTGAAGCTGGACCCCACGACGGTCTATCAGGCCATAGACGGCTTTGGCGGATGTTTTAACGAACTGGGCTGGGAAGCGTTGCAACCGCTGGACAGCGCGCAACGGGCGACGGCGTTGAAGGCCCTGTTCGATGCGAGCGGCTGCAACTTCAATCTGTGCCGGGCGGCCGTCGGCGCGAACGATTTCGCGCTGGAATGGTATTCCCTGGATGAAACTCCGGGCGATTTTGCCATGACCAACTTCAGCATTGAGCGGGACCGCAAGATTCTCATCCCGTTCATGAAGGCGGCGATGGAGTATCAGCCCAAACTGGCGGTGTGGGGCGTGCCGTGGTGTCCGCCCTCCTGGATGAAAACCGGCAACGCGTATAAAGGGGGCAACATGAAACAGGACCCGCCAACGCTGGCGGCTTACGCGCTTTACTTCTCCAAATATGTCCAGGGATATCGCCAGGAAGGGATCAACCTTTACGCCGTCCATCCGCAGAACGAGCCCAAGTACAATAACAACGTCTATCCGCAATGCGCGTGGAACGGCCGGGAAATCAACGTCTTCCTGCGCGACTACCTGGTTCCCCAATTGAAGAAGGACCATGTGGACGTCGAGGTCTGGCTGGGCACCATCGTCAACCCGAGCCTGGCCGACTACACCGATCCGGCGTTGGGCGACCCGGTGACCGGTCCCGCCATCGCCGGCGTGGGTTATCAATATGACGGCCAGAGCGCCATGCTCGCCACGCATCAGAAGTATCCGGACAAGAAGATGCTGCAGACCGAGACCGAATGCTACAATGGGGAGAACTCCTGGGAGGAGGCCGCGACCACCTTCCGGAAAATGATCGAGGACATGAACCATTTCGCCAACGGCTATACATTCTGGAACATGATCCTGAACGAAAAATCCACCAGTTCGTGGGGCTGGAAGCAAAACAGCCTGCTCAAGATTAACGCCCAGACCAAACAGATCCTTTACAACCCGGAGTTCTATGCCATGAAACACTTTGGCCATTTTGTGCGGCCCGGGGCCGTGCGCATCGGCTTGTCCGGCACAGTCGGGGCGGGTGGCAACGAGACTGCTTTCCTGAGCCAGAATCTGGCCGCCTTCCGCAATCCGTCGGGGGAGTTGATCCTGATTGTTCGCAACCCCAACGGCAGCGCCCTGCCGGTCACCGTGCAGGCCGGGGTTCGCGCCGCGAAGCTGGACATTCCCGCCCAGTCCATGAACAGCGTCGTTCTGACAGGCTGGTGACAAGGCGGAGGATCGCGAAGGGGGAAGATTTTCGGCGTGCAATTCTGCGCGGGCCGGGATAGGATGGTCCGCATGATTTGGGTTGTTGCATTGCTCTGCATGGGGCTGATCGGGCTGGCCGGCTATCAACGGGGTCCGATCTGCGCGGCATTTTCCCTGTTCGGTCTGTGGTTTGGCCTGCTGCTGGCCCGGCCCCTTTCCCCCCTGGCCGGCCGCCTCCTGCCGGTTCTGGGTTTGCATCATCCGCTCTGGCAGCATTTCCTGCCCGCCGTCATTGCCTTCCTGGTGGTCCTTTGCATTTTTAAAGTCGTGGGCAGAGTCCTGCATCAGAAGATGACCCTTCATTTTCAATATCAAAAGGACGAATACCTCTTCTTCCGCTGGGAACGGCTCTACAAGCGCCTGGGCTTCTGCGTCGGCTTGCTCAATGGCGCCATTTATTTTTTCATCCTGATGCTCCCCGTCTATGTCGCCGGCTACTTCGTCACCGAAGCCGCCGGCGCGGACGCCGACGCTCCCGCCGGCCTGCGTCTGCTCGCCAATCTCCGCGCCGAATTGCATGATTCCCGCTTGGATCGCGTCGTGGCCGCGCTGGACCCTGTGCCGCCGGCCATCTACCAGGGCGCCGACATCCTGGACTTGGTGCTGCGCAATCCGCTCCTGGAAAGCCGCCTGGCGCATTATCCCCCGCTCCTGCCCCTGGGCGCCCAGAAGGAAATCCAGGACATCGCCTCCGACGTGGCCCTGCAAGAAATGATCCAAAGGCAGGCCAAAGCCAGCGACATCCTGAACGAGCCTAAAATTCGAGCCATCCTCACCAACGCGCCTCTCTGCGAGCAGATTGGCAGCCTGCTGGACGGGAACCTGGCGGATTTGCAGGAGTACCTCATCACCGGCAAATCGCCCAAATTCGACGGCGAGAAAATCCTCGGCCTTTGGACCATTGATGTTCGCGTCACCCTGGCCGGGGAGCGGAGCCGGCATCCGGAACTGTCGCCCAAACAGATCGCCGCCTTGCGCTCGACTTTGGTCCCGCTCATTGCCGGTTTTTCCCTGGTGGCCGCTCCCGACAACCAGATCATTTTGGAAAAACAAGATCCCAACAGCAACCTGCCCACGCCGGTGGGCCAGGGAACCTGGAAGAAAACCGACACCGCCTACGAAGTCACCCTTCCCAACAACCACCCCGAAACAGTGGCCGTGACTCCCGCCGACGACGGCACACTTCAATTTCCCTGGGACGGCCACATTTTGATCTTCAACAAGGAAATGTAATCCAGGGAGATCCGCCTTGCCCGCGACGGGCGGATGGGCTACGTTGCGCGTGATATGGACGAGCCAACATCATCGCCAGGGCCGGAAAGCTGCGGCCCGCCCAACCCCCCGCCACCGCTGCACCCGCCCGCGCCTCCCGTCATTCCGTCCCCCGTTGGACTGACCATGGAGCCGCCCAAGCCTCCCAAGGGCGGCTCCGGCTGGAAGATTTTGTCGTTCCTTTTGATCGGATTGATTGTGCTGTGGTGCCTGGGCCGCGTCATGATCCACGGCGTGGCCAGTGTTGCCTCGCACAGCCGCGCCTCCGCCGATCTGGGCCGGAACCTGGAGGAGGTCGTTCTCGAACATACCAACTCGGATTACAAAATCGCCGTGGTCGAAGTCACCGGCATCATCTCCGGGAGCGAAGTCGGCGAGTCGGACATGGACTTCGTCACCTACATCAAGGAGCAGTTCAAGGCGGCGGCAGGCGACAGCGACGTCAAGGCTGTGATCCTCAAGGTCAATTCTCCCGGCGGGGAAGTAATGGCGTCGGATGAGGTCTATAATATCATCCGAAAATTCGAGGACAAATCGGGAAAACCCGTCGTGGTTTCCATGGGTTCGCTGGCGGCCAGCGGCGGTTACTACATCTCCGCCCCGTGCCGCTGGATTGTGGCCAACGAACTGACCATCACCGGCAGCATCGGCGTCATCATGCACAACTACAACTATCGCCTCCTCTTCGACAAAATCGGCATCCGTCCCCAGGTCATCAAGAGCGGCCGCTACAAAGACATGTTGAGCGGTGAGAAGGAACCGGATGCAGAAAAGCTCACCCCGCAGGAAGTCAAGGACCGCGACGAGGAGGAGAAAATGGTGCAGGGGCTGATTGACGAGACCTTCAGCCGGTTCACCAACATCGTCAAAAGCGGCCGCGACTGGGCCGCCGCCAAAAACGGCGCCGAAGGCACAACCCTGGCGGCGGACTGGGCGGATTACGCCGATGGCCGCATCCTCTCCGGCAAGAGCGCGCTCAAATATGGTTTCGTGGACGAACTGGGCAATTTCGACACCGCCGTCCAGCGCGCCCAAACCCTGACCCACATATCGAGCGCCAATTTGGTCGAGTATCGTCTGCCTTTTAATCTCGGTTCCTTGCTCTCCCGCGTCTTCGGCAAGACCGACTCCCCCGCCCTCAAAGTGGATTTAGGATTTGATCTTCCCCAATTGCAGGCCGGCCAGCTTTATTTCCTCACCCCGACCGTCATTCCCCACTGAGGCGCGGCCTGGGCGAGAGCGGAAGATGGAGGATGGAGGATGGAAGATGGAGGATGGCAGTCCTCTGGCGGCCTCGGCAGCGCCAACCAAAATCCGTCCAGCCCGGCTCGCAGAAAACGAACCAAACTATGGGTGCCCCCTTTCCTTTCCCTTCCCGGGGTGGGGGCGGGGGAATGGAGTGGTGGAGTGGTGGAGTGGTGTTTCAAAAAAAGGTGGCTTTGATTGGGTTTGACCGGGAAAACGGAGCGTGGCTTTGCTGGAGTGGGCTTCCGGCAGCCTCCCCCCTCCCCCCTCCAGGAAGTGGAATTAAGTGGAACCAAGTGGCATTAAGTGGAATTGTACTTTACTGAGATTGTGAGGATGGCAGGCGCTCGCGGAAGCGGAAATGGAGTGCTGGAGTGGTGGATTGATGCCCGGAAAAGCCAAACTCCGGAAGAGTCCCGGCCTGCCGGGATCTTCGTCCCATTGCCATCCAACCATTCGGACCTTACCATACTGCCGAATGTTTAGCACATAAGCTGATTTTTTCAAGTGAAAAACGCGGATTTTTTGCGGATCATTGCAAGGCCTTGGACATTAGATACTTGCATATCCGCCAGACTATAAAATGTCCACGCCAACCGTGAGCTTGTTTCAAGTGATGGCGGATTGCTTGCCAACGCAGCGTTTGGCTGATAATCTCCCGGCCATTGGCAAGAAAACAACGCGACCGAGATCCATGGCGGACGACAGATGGGCCTAAAATATGCCGCGAAAGAATGACACGACCCCAGGCAAGAAACGGCCTGTCGAGCAGTACGATCACAAGGAGAAGAAGCGGGCGAACAATCCGCCGGTCGGCTTGGTGGACGCGAAATCCGATGCAGCGGAGGGAAAGAAAACGTATGCTTACGACACGAAGACGGGGCAGATCGTGTCCGGCGGCGCGGCGCAAATCGCGATGTGGATGCTGGACACGGATTACGACGGGCGGAGCCTGTTTGCGCGGCAGGTGTTCTTCCCGATGGCCGGGGAGAAGGAAGGGTGGTCAAAACTGGCGCGGAATCTCAAGGCGGAGATTGACGAAACGCTGATCGAAGCCTATCGCGGCACGGTGTCCCTGCCATTCCCGCCGGGCCAACATGGCCGGGTGGCGGTGAAGATCGTGGATGACCGGGGCATTGAGAGCCTGAAGATTTTGGAATTGCCATGAGCACCTAGAAGACAACAAGGGAAAAACTGCTGCTCGGCGCTTCCGATGCAAACCTGGATTTTGAGGGCGTCTGCACGATGTTGCGGCCTCTTGGCTTTTCCGAGCGGCACGGCGGGGGTAGCCACCACATCTTCCACAAAGAAGGAGTGGCTGAAATCGTCAACCTCCAACCGCGCGGTGGCCAAGGGAAACCATATCAAATGAAGCAAATTCGACAGATTCTGCTAAAGTACAACCTGACTGGAGATTGAAATGAGCAAGTACGAGTTGATTATTTATTGGAGCCACGAGGACGAGGCTTTCGTTGCTGAAGTGCCCGAGTTGCCCGGCTGCATGGCTGATGGCGCAACCTATGAAGAAGCCGTGGCTAATGCGCAGGTGGTCATCCGGGAATGGATTGAAACCGCCAAATCCATCGCCCGGCCGATCCCCGAGCCTAAAGGCCGTTTGCTCTACGCCTGAGTGGGCGCACGGTGAAGAGTTTGAAGATTACTAAAACTGGCTGCTTGAAATGGCTTCCGGCATCACCCATCTCATTGTCAACTCGCCCTAGGAGGAGCCGAAGCATCACTGGCATTTGGGAGGTGGAAACCGGGCCTTTGCCTGAATCCATCCGACTTGCCGACGAAGGTTCACGAGGCCCAAAAATCGTCCTGAAAAAAGCCCGCAGGCGCCGCTTTACAACCGCCAGCCATGCCGGTACGCTCGGACGATTTCATCATGGACAACGGCAACAGACGCGGCGATGGAATCCAATGGCATGAGCAATTTGCATGAAGTGCGCGAAAATGAAGTCGCTTTCTGCGCGGATGTAAAATCCTGGGCGGACGCGCTGTTTTCCTCGCGTCCGGATTGGCCGTTTTCGCACGCCAAAATTGAGCAATACGGAACGGGGAATTATCGGCGGTCCGACCTGCGCATTTTTTGCAAGGGCAGCCAAACGCCGGTTCTCGCCGGGGAAGTCAAGCTTCCGGGAACGCCGGAAGGGCGCAGTCCTTACGACCCGGCATTGATGCAGGACGCCTTCGACAAGGCGGACAACATTCAAGCTCCGTATTTCTTCACCTGGAACGTCAACACCTTCGTCCTGTTTGATCGCAGCCAGTGGAATGTTCCGATGATCGAGCGGCGGTTGAAGAACTGGGATTTGGGTTTTAACCTCACCTCTCCCGGCGACTGCAAGCGTCCTGACGTCCATGCCGCGATTCGCGACAAGTTCCTTCCCGCGCTCTTCGCAATGCTGGCGGATATTGTCGAAGGCAAGGTCCTGGAATGGGGTGTGCCGCCGGACGACGTTTTCATTCGCTCACTGGAAAGTCATTTGGAGTGGCCGGTGTTCGGCACCCGCGATTACCTCCTTGCCAGGTCGGCATCGGACGCGCTTTTTTCGGCACAATTGCAGTCTTGGATGGCGGGGGAGATGAATTGGACGTTTGACCCGGGCGATGCGAACCACTGGAGCGAGATTTTGGAGCGCGCGGCCCGAACGCTTTGCTACATATTTTGCAATCGCGCGATTTTTTACGAGGCAATCCGGGCGAAGTATCCCGAGGATCTCCGCCAACTCAAAATGCCCCGGCTCGGAGGAAACGACGGGCGCGGCCTCTACGACTACTTTCGCGGCCAGTTCCAACGCGCTGTGGCCGAAACGGGCGATTATGAACCGATCTTTTATCCTCAAGTCAATGATTGGGCCGGCGCGCTGGTGTTTTCCTCGGACATGGCCTGCCAGGGCTGGAAAGGACTGTTCGCCAACCTGGCTCAATACAACTTTCGCGAGATTCCGTACGACATCATCGGCGGCATTTTTCAGAAGCTGATTTCGCCGGAAGAACGGCAAAAGTTCGGACAATTTTATACCAACGAAGACATTATTGACATCATCAATGCGTTCTGCATACGCCGCGCCGGGGATTCTGTGATTGATCCCGCGTGCGGCTCGGGCAGCTTTCTCGTCCGCGCATACCACCGCAAAGCCTGGCTTTCCGAACAAAACAGCGGAGGCCGGCGAAATCAGGACTCCCAAAAGAGTCATCAGGAATTGTTGCGCGAGATTTACGGATGCGACATCGCGTTGTTCGCCGCGCATTTGGCCACATTGAATCTGGCCTCACGCCATATTGAGGACGAAGAGAATTATCCGTATATCACACGCGCGAATTTTTTTGAAATTCCCGGCCGTAGGGACAAGTTTTCGGTTGTCCCAGGATTACGCGAGGCACACGGCGGAAAAGATATGATCGCCGTGCCCTTGCCGGACGTGGACGCTGTGGTTGGGAATCCTCCTTATGTGCGACAGGAGGGAATTCCAAAGGAAAGTGAACTGAAACGCCAGGAGGGCGAAACAAGGGAGGCCTACGAAGCCCGGCGGAAAACCACCAAGGACTATTTTCAGGAACTCTGCAAGGAACTCTGGCCGGGACTGAAGCTTTCCGGCCGCAGCGATCTACATTGTTACTTCTGGCCTGCGGCGGCGAGCTTGCTCAAAGAGGGCGGGTATTTCGGTTTCCTGACTTCGTCGAGCTGGCTGGACGTGGATTACGGTTTTGCCCTGCAAGGATGGATTTTGAAGGGCTTCAAGCTGATCGCGGTGATTGAAAGCCTGGACGAGCCGTGGTTCAAGGATGCCAGGGTCAAAACCTGCATCACCATTCTGCAACGCTGCGACGACCTGAAAAGCCGGATGGACAATGTTGTTAAATTCGTCCGCCTCTTAAAGCCGGTTAAGGAAATTCTGGGCGCCCGCCCGCACGGTGACGAGGCCGCCCGTCAGAACGCCGCGGAGAGTCTGCGCAAGGTCATTCTCCAAACCCGCGCGCCATTTTCAAACGACCTGATGCGCATTATTCCGGTCACACAACAAGAATTGTGGGATGAGGGGGTGCGCGCCGGCAAATTACTAAAAACAGAGGCATTGGCGGAATCGGAATTCGATGAGCAAGGGGAAGAGGGAGAGAATGGCTCGGTGCTGCGGGAAACGACGGCTGCGTATGGAATCGGCTCTGATTATGTGGCGGGCAAATGGGGACGTTTCCTTCGAGCACCCGAACTATATTTCCGCTTGATTAAGGATTACCGGAGCCGCCTGGTTCGACTGGGTGAGGTCGCCGAGGTCAAGCGCGGAATCACAAGCGGATGCGACGATTTCTTTATGCCGCACGATGTGACGGAGCAGGTTTTGCAGGAAGTCAAGGAAGGACTACTCTGGAACAACGTGGGTTTAATGACCCCTTGCAAAATGAGTGAAATCGAAAGCGGCAAGGTTCGGATTGTTCGCGCCGGGGACAACACCCTGCACCCCATTGAAACCAAATACCTCAAACCAGAAGTTCATAGCCTGATGCAGGTGGATCGTCCTGTCATCCGCGCCAGCGATGTGAATCGGGTCGTCCTTTGGGTCAACGATGCGCTCCATGCATTACGTCACTCTTATGCCGCCAAATATATCCGTTGGGGCGCAAAGCAGACTTTTCCGTCCAAGAAATCCGAAGCTGTTCCGGTTCCCCAGCGTATATCCTGTGCGTCGCGTCCTTTGTGGTATGATTTGACTAACACTACAACGGGCACAGTTTTCTGGCCGATGGCACAGAAGTATCGCCACATTGCGCCAGCAAACCCCGATCATTTGGTCTGCAATCATAATCTATTTTACATTCGGACGGCCGGACTTGATAGGAACGAGGCCATTGCTTTAAATGCCGCGCTGAACTCAACGCTTACGGCACTGATGAAGCACTTCTACGGTCGTTATGCAGGCACCGAAGGCACACTGAAGACCGAGGTGGTGGATACGGTTCTTTTGGAAATCCCTGATCCGCGCGGTGTTTCCAGCGAATTGGCTCAACGCTTGGAGCGGGCTTTGAAAAGAATGATGGGGCGCAACGTGACGCATCTGGTTGAGGAGGCTTTGCTCCAATGCCATTCTGAGGAAGCGATGCGGGAAATTCTGCGGAACGAACCCAAACTTCCGGCAGAGCTATGCCAGGAGGACAGGCGCGAACTTGATGAGTGTGTATTCGAACTGATTGGCGTCACCAACAGACAAGATCGCAGGAAAATGGTGGACGAACTCTATCGGGCAACCACCGACTATTACCGTTTCCAGCGCACCCAGGATATTCAGGCGATGGAGAACCGGGCGGGCAACAACGCCCGCCGCTTCGATGCGCAGGATTTGGCCGGAAGCATTTGGCACTCTTTTTCTGAAGGCGAAAAAGGACCCGCCCTTGCCGAGTGGATTCGATCCTCCTGCCCGAAAAGTCAGACGGTCCACGTTCCGGAGGGCAAGCCGGAGGCTCTCGGGGCGGGTGACATGTTCGATCCCAACGGCGTTGTCTTCAAAGGCAATCAAGAGGCAAATCACGTTGGCTATGCCCACGCCGCGCAAGCCGCTTTGGTCGCCGCCTTGGCGGAGGCCGGGATTCGGGGCGCCGTGGAGGTTCCAGAATCGCCCGCGGACTGCGTCCGCTGTCTGGAGGAATTGCAGAGCCGCCTGAAACGCGCTGAGGACCGTTTCACCGAGTTGGCCGGTTCGCGCACAGGCACGCAATCGCTTCAAGAGAAAACCGCGGCTCTCCTCATGCACTGGTTCATCCACGGGAGGAACTCGTCCTGAAATCCTGAAAATCATCCCAAAATAGGGCTTGCGCCGCGGCGGGCGGGGGCCTATATTCGCCATTCTTTTTGAAAAGAACGATTTATGCGAAGACCCAGAGGCATTAAAACGAAGAAGTCGGTCGCCAAACGATTCAAAATCACCGGCACCGGCAAGGTGATGCGCATGCGCGCGGGCAAACGGCACTTGCTGCAAACCAAAAGCCCGAAACGCCGGCGCAATCTCGGCACCTCCAAACAGGTGGACCCGACGGACGCTTACCGGATTTTGCAGAATCTGCCTTTCAGCCATTGACCCAGCCGATCCACCCTTTTCCCCGGATTTACCATGCGTGTCACAAATTCCCCCGCCTCCCGCAAGCGCCGCATGCGGATGATCAAAGCCGCCAAGGGCTTCCGCGCGCGCCGCTCCAAACTCTATCGCTACGCCTCGGACGCGGTGGACCACGGCCTGCAATACGCCTACCGCGACCGCAAAGCCAAGAAGCGCAATTATCGCGCTCTCTGGCAGGCGCGCATCAACGCCGCCGCCCGCGCCGCCGGCACGACTTACAGCCGCTTCATGGAAGGTCTCAAGGCCGCCAAGTGCGCCCTGGATCGCAAGGTGCTGGCGGACCTGGCCGCGACGGACAGCGCGGCGTTCGCCGGTTTGGTGCAAGTGTCGCAGAGTGCCTTGAAGGCCAAGACGGGCGCGGCCAAGGCGGCCTGATGTCTTTGGTTGATGATATTGAAAGGCTGAAGCACGCGGCGCTGGCCGAGTTGAAGGCGGCGGCCGACTTGGCGGGCTTGGAGCAGGCCAAGGGCGCCTGGCTGGGGCCGCATGGGAAATTGACCGCGCTGATGAAACAACTCGGCGCCTTGCCCAAAGAGGAACGCCCCGCCGCGGGCAAGACGATCAATCAAGCCAAAGTGGAACTGGAAGCGGTCCTGTCGGAGCGCCGCCGCGACCTGGAACTCCAAGCCGCGCTGCCCGCGGAACGGACCGATTTTACCCTGCCAGGACGCCGCCGGCCGCTGGGCAAGCTGCATCCATTGACGCAGGTGACGGAGGAGATCGTGCGCAGTTTTCGGAAGATCGGTTTTGCGGTGGCGGACGGGCCGGAAGTGGAGACCGAGTATTATTGCTTCGACGCGCTGAACACGCCGGAGGATCATCCGGCGCGCGACACGCAGGACACCTTTTATTTGAACGGCGCGGACGGGCAGCTTCTGCGCACCCACACCTCGTCGGTGCAAATCCGCCTGATGAAAAAGCAGGCGCCGCCGGTGCGGATCGTGGCGCCGGGGCGGGTCTATCGGCGCGACACGCCGGACGCGACGCACAATCCGACCTTCCACCAGATCGAAGGATTGTACGTGGACCGGGAGGTGACGGCGGGGGATTTGAAAGGAACGGTGGAGTACGTGTTCCGGCAATTGCTGGGGGAAGAGACGCGCATCCGTTTTCGTCCGCACTATTTTTCGTACACGGAACCGAGCTTTGAAATAGATTTTTCCAACACGCTGACCAAGAGGATGGGCAAGGAATGGCTGGAAATCGCCGGCTGCGGCATGGTCCATCCGCAGGTTTTTGAGAATGTGGGGTATGATCCGGAGATTTGGACGGGCTGGGCCTTCGGATTTGGCATCGAGCGGATTGCCATGATTCGCTACGGCATCCACGACATCCGCCTGTTTTACGAAAACGATGTGCGGTTTCTGCGGCAGTTTTAGGTTGCGCGGGCGTTGTTTTGTCTTGCCAACCGGGCCGCCAGGGGCGAAAAGATACCCAGCAATCTCAGATGGCCGAAAAATTAAAAATTCTCGTCGTGGAAGACGAACCGAGCCTGCGCCTGCTGGTGCGCAAGGTGTTGGAGCGAAACGGCTTTGAGGTCATGGAGGCCGCCTCGGGCTTCGCCGCGATGGAACTGTGGGACAAGGACAAGCCGCGTGTGGACCTTCTGCTGACGGACATGGTGATGCCGGACGGGGTGAGCGGGCGGCAATTGGCCGAGCGCCTCAAGGCTGACAATCCAGACCTGAAGGTCCTTTACACCTCGGGCTACAGCACCGAGTTGCTGGGCAAGGACCTGGCGTTGCAGGAGGGAACGAATTTCTTGCAGAAACCTTATCCGCCGGCCAAGCTGGTCCAGACCGTCCGCAACGCCCTCGGGATCGCTTGATCCGGCGCCGCCGCGTAGGCCCGCCCTTATGTCCAAGAAAAAACTCCCGGCCGCCAGGCGCCCCGCGATTATGGTCTTTGGCGTCGGTTCCTTCGCGCAGAGCCTCTGCCAGACGCTCCAAGAGGCCGGGGCGGACGTCTCCACTTATCTGACGCGCAACTACGGGCATTTTGCGCCGTCGCTGGCCGGGCCGGTCTATTCGCGCGAGGCCTTTCCCAATCCCTGCCCGCTGCTGGCGCGGCGCCGGGTGGAGGTGGTGATCCCGCAGTCCATTGACTGGGCGCAGGCGCCGTGGGCGGAGGAACTGGAGCGCGGCGGCGCGGCCCTGTTCGGCCCGACCGGGGAGGCGATGAAAATTGAGCGGGAGCGGGACTACGCGCGGAAACTGTGCGCGGAATTCGGGATACCGTTTCCCAAGGCGTTCGTGGCGGCCAACCGGCTGGAGGCGGAAGAAATCATGGCCAAACATCCGCGCCCTTTTGTCATCAAGAATCCGCTTTGCTCGCCGACCAGCCCGGTCCACACCATCCTGTGCGAGACGGCGGAAGACACGCGGGCGTGGCTCCGGCAGGTCAACTACGCGGAGGGGATTTTTTTGCAGGAATACATAGGGCGGGCGGAGGCGGGGCACATCGCGCTGGTCAGCGGCGGGGAAGTTTATTCGCTGGTCACCAATCAGGAATACAAACGCGCCTTCCACGGGAACATGGGAGTGATTGCCGGAGCGCCCTTGGGCGGGTTGGTGGAGAAGGACCCCGGCGACAAATACGGCCTGGCCCGCGCCCTGTTGCATCCGCTCCTGCCGTGGTTTCGCAAGGTCAAGTATCATGGGCCGGTCCAGGCCACCGCCGTCCAGCGCGGCGGCCGGTGGTTCGTCATCGAATACAATATCCGCATCGGCGTCACTTCCGGCCCGATGATCCTGCGGATGCTGCGCAACCCGGTGGAGACGGTGTTGGGCACGGCGCGGAACGAGAAGTTGGAGCTGCGGTTTCGCGATGAACTGAATTTTGGCTGCTCGCTGACGCTGGCCGGCTACGGCTACCCGTTCACCCAAGTCAGCGGACCGCGGCTGCCGCTGGAAGTCGCCGGGAAATTCGACTGCGATGTCTGGTGGAACGAAGTGGCCGCCGGGCCGGGCGGGCGGTTGACGGCGACCGGCCAGCGCATCGCGGACGTGGTGGCGTTGGGGGCGACGCTGGAAGGGGCGATTGGCAAGGCCTACGAGAACATCCGCAAAATCCGCGTGCTCTCCAGCTACTTTCGCGAGGACATCGGCCAGAGCCTCTGGCCGCCGGGCCGCGAATAGATTTTACAGTCCTGTAGCGGCGGTCTATGACCGTCGCATTTTGTCCCCCCTTCCGGGAAACTCGCGCGCCCGCGGCAACTTTCGGCACAAAGCCGCCAATCGCCGGTGTCTCCCGCATCCTGGGCCTCAGCGGCGGGACGCCGCTGCCACAATCCGCGGCCCGCTTCCGATCCCGGTCATCCCGGAACACCCCCTGCCCCTGGTTTCCGCGCGCCATGAGGTGATACACGTCTCCAGGACATTCACCTCCCGACCCTCTGCCCAGCGATTCGGATTTTTCGCCGGGAAAGCCGCGCTGAGAAAGTCGTCATGTCAAAACATTTTACGCGATTCCGAAGACCGACCCTTTCCACTCGCCGGTCAATGGGTGGGCCGGGTCGTGCTCCTGGCCGTCACCGGCGTTGCCACCGGCTACGGGGGCAGGCTGCTTTTGCAGGGCCGCATCCGGGGCGCGCAAACGCAGCGGGAAGACCTGGCGGCGCTCCCCGCCCCGGCGCAAACGGAAAGACCCCGCCGCCGTTCCCTGGAAAGCCCCGATCTGCACCTGCTCTGCGGCGAGCGCTGGCAGTTCTTCGGCACGCTCACTTTCAAGCAGGAGCGGCTGCCGGAGCGCGTGCGCCAGACGATGTTCAACGCCGCCTTGCGCCAACTCGCCAAAACGCTGCATCTCCACTTCCCCCGCCTGCCCTGGTGCCGGCGTGAGGAACTCGGCGACCTTTTGGGGCGGCGGCATTATCACTTTGTGGACTCCCGGCCCGGGCCGTGAACCTTTCCACCTGCTTCTTTCTCATGGCCGCATGGGAAAAAATCGGGGGCGGAATGGCTCGCGTCCGGCTGTATGACCAGGCGCAAGACGGCCTGGAGTACGTGACGAAGTGCCTCAGCGGCGGTGACGCCTACGAGACTTCCAAGTTCGCGGAGGGCCTGTCGCATCTCACGCTCTCAGACGGGCTGTGGAGTATGCTCCGCGCCCGGCCAGTGATGTGAGAGAGGCGTCTTGCACAACGAAACACGTCGCCAGACAGCGCCTTCCCCTCAAGGGAACGCTCCTGACGGCAGGCCAATGGCCGGTTGTGACATTTCAAGCGGTTCCTGGGGATCGGGCGGGGCGGCGCTTCAGCGCCGCCCGCCCGACCCCAGGTTGCTTGAAGATGAACTCTGTACACGAACAATCACCCCAAGCGGCTAAAAGCGGAAAAGCGATGCCCGGCGCATCGCAGCGCCGCCACTCGCGGCGGCTGAGAGCGAGTAATGCCCCGTCTGACTTTCCCCCCTCCGCGACAGCGGAAAACAAGGATGACACCCCTAAAAGCGTCTTTCCCTTCAATGCCTTTAACTCTCCTGGTGGTGATGGCGGCGGATTCCATGTTGCGAAGGGCGGAATGGGCGCAATCTGGAAGCCGGCGACTTCACGACCAAGCTAACTTCGGGGCTTCGGCGAGTCTGACGTTTGAGGCGTAGTCTTTCAAGGGGAATCAAACGTCAGTCTCGCCGAAGGGGGGATTCAGAAAAGAGGAAGCACGCGCCGTCGCTATTGGTGGCCAACTGTTTTCACTCTCTGTAGAAGTATACCCCGTCCCCCCACAAGGTGACTCTATTGCCATAAGCTTTCGCTAGGTCGTTGTTCGTCGCATCATTACACACTATGACCCCCCAATGTCCGAACCCGCTGCCGGTCATAAACATTAACTCATTGGTGTGCAATGCAAAAGCGCGGATGTACTCGGGTGGGGCACCTTGGAAAACAGGGAGCGAGAAAATGATCTTTGGTATTTCGTTAGTCGGAATCTCGTCCTTATCAGAATCAAAGTGATTATACTTTGCGTAAAGAGGCATCACGGCAGTACTAACGTCCAAGAGGCGAAATTCTTTCTTGGTCTTTGCGATGCTGTCTTCAAATTTCAATTCTTCGCTCGAAGGACCACAGCCCACCACGAAAATGCCGATGAGGCCCAAGCCCACAACTAACCCCAATTGTCGAAAGAATTGTCTGCGGTCATTCATGGTATGCACTATGGGTCTTGTACATACTGCCAATGCCACTTTGTCAAATCCTGTGTTGTGGTGTTTAGGGAGCATCCAAAAGGCCCATGACGAAACATCTCCGGGTTGCTTCCGGAGTACCCCTCAATGGCGAAGTCCAAAGCAGCATGCGCCTCTGTATTAAACCAGAAACCACCTTTGGGGACAGTGTATTTGTGATAAAGGATTGCAGCCACCATATTGTCCTCAGTCCAGTAAATCGGGATATCCACGGAAAATATCCCGATCTCAATTTCTTTTTCGTATGGACCGAATGAATGATTCAGCATAGCAGTGTGGCAAAGACTATTCGCCTTTCCAAATAGGATGTAGTTCAATGCTGATGCCCACACACAGTGCCCATTGTAGGTAACGGTTCTAGCACAGTTTCCGCTGTTATTCTGGTCATAAACTCCTAGATCTGCTAGATAATTTATATCCCATGCCTTTATAGTGGCGGTTTTGGAATCGTAAAGAGCGTTGCATGCGGCACATTGAACTTTCTCATTTTTCCCATTAAAGGCGGTTGTAACTTGTTCCAACACCTTCGAGACGGCTGCCGTAACGTCTGGGCCGCACTTGCCGCACGAAAACGGCCAAAAGAGTCCCAAAACATCAATTCGGTTCAACGGTTGGTTGCCTACGAAC
>Ga0182027_10002905_pt1 | contig 27513 bp, 23 predicted proteins | sample 712E1DmetaG_FD_121300 | JGI IMG/M metagenome (GOLD analysis project Ga0182027, IMG submission 121300) | Permafrost microbial communities from Stordalen Mire, Sweden - 712E1D metaG (Illumina Assembly) | ecosystem: Environmental > Terrestrial > Soil > Wetlands > Permafrost | place: Sweden...
GCCTTGACCGCGCACACCTGCAAGGTGCCGCGCAGCTTGTTCACGACCAGCGTGGCCAGCGCCTCGCCCTCGATGTCCTCGGCCACGATCAGTAGCGGCTTGCCCGAACGCGCGACCTGCTCCAGCACCGGCAGCAGATCCTTCATGTTGGACAGCTTCTTTTCGTAGATGAGGATGGACGGATCGTCGAGCCGGACTTCCATGCGCTCGGCGTCGGTTACGAAGTACGGCGACAGATAGCCGCGGTCGAACTGCATGCCCTCGACCACGTCGAGCGTGGTCTCCATCGACTTGGCTTCCTCGATGGTGATGACGCCTTCCTTGCCGACCTTCTCCATCGCCTCGGCGATGAGCTTGCCGATGTATTCGTCGCCGTTGGCGCTGATGGTGCCGACCTGGGCGATGTCCTTCTGGCCCTTGGTGGCCTTGGAAATCTTCTTGAGTGCCTCGACGATGCGGCTGACCGCCAGGTCGATACCGCGCTTCAGCTCCATCGGGCTGTGACCGGCCGCCACCATCTTCGCGCCCTCGCGGAAAATGGCCTGCGCCAGCACCGTCGCCGTGGTGGTTCCGTCGCCGGCCACGTCCGAGGTCTTCGAGGCAACCTCGCGCACCATCTGGGCGCCGAGGTTCTGGAACTTGTCCTCCAGCTCGATTTCCTTCGCAACCGTCACGCCGTCCTTGGTCACCGTGGGAGCGCCCCACGACTTCTCGATGACGACGTTGCGCCCGCGCGGGCCGAGCGTGGCTTTCACCGCATCGGCAAGAATGTTCACGCCGACGAGGATCTCGGATCGGCCCTGCTCGCTAAAATGAATGTCTTTGGCAGCCATTATCGATTCTCCTTACGTTCTCGTTCTAGATTTCCAGGTTTTACTTTTCGATCACGCCCAGCACTTCTTCCTCACGCAGGATGATGTGCTCGGTGCCGTCGATCTTGATCTCGGAACCGCTGTACTTGCCGAACAGCACGCGGTCGCCCTTTTTCACTTCCAGGGGACGAATCTCGCCCTTGTCGTTGGGCTTGCCACCGCCGACAGCGATGACCTCGCCCTCGGCCGGCTTTTCCTTGGCGGTGTCGGGAATGATGATGCCGCCCTTCGTCTTCTCTTCCTCGGCGACGCGGCGAACCAGAATGCGGTCATGTAGCGGGCGAACTTTCATCGAATCTTGCCTCCGTTTGGGGTCGTTCTTAGCAGTCGTCAGCACTCGCGCGAAGCGACTGCTAACGGCAGGTCGCCAATCTATGCACCAAAACCGGCAAGTCAACCCGCTGGGCGTCGAATTTCACCCCAGACGCAGGTTGTCGATGAGTCTCGTCGCGCCAACGAAGGCCGCCGCCAGCATGACCGCCGGGCGGTCCAGGCGTTCGATCGGGCGAAGCGAATCGGCGTCGCGGAGCTCGATATAGTCGACGCGATCCACGCCAGCTTTCACCTTGGCAAGCGCCGCCTCGACCAGCGCAACGGTCCGCCGCTCGCCCGCGGCGAAGCGTTCGCCGGCCGCCGCCAGACCTTGATGGATGGCGAGGGCACGCGTGCGGTCCGCTGGCGACAGATAGACGTTGCGCGACGACATGGCCAGGCCGTCCGCCTCGCGCACGATGGGATGGCCGATGATTTCGACGGGCAAGTTAAGGTCCGCGACCATGCGCCGGATGACCGCGAGCTGCTGAAAGTCTTTCTCGCCGAAGATGGCCGCGTGCGGCCGAACGATGTTGAAGAGCTTGCACACCACCGTGGCCACGCCGGTGAAATGTCCGGCGCGCCGACCACCGCAAAGCCCCTGCGAAACATCGCGCACGTCGATGAAGGTCTGATAGCCAGGATCGTACATGTCCTTGACTTCGGGAACGAAGGCCACGTCCGTGCCCACGCTGCTCGCCTTGGCGAGATCGCCCGCGAGGTCGCGCGGGTAGCGCGCCAAATCTTCGCTCGGCCCGAACTGCGTGGGATTGACGAAGATGGAAAGCACCACACGATCGCCGCGCTTGCGCGCGTCGGAAAGCAGCGCAACGTGCCCCGCGTGCAAGGCGCCCATGGTGGGAACGAAGGCGATGTGCTCGCCGCGCGCCCGCGCCGCCTCGGACCAGGCCCTCATGGCGGCCGGCGTGCTGATGACTTGAAGGTTGGACATCGCGACTGTTTTGCCACGATTTGCGCCCGCTGACGATGGTCGGCGTCGGTCCGTTCACTTGCGCGAGAGAAAGGTCCAGATCGCCCAAAACGCAACGATCAGAACCAACCAAAGCGTGGCGAACCGTTTGATTGGATACTTGGGACGCTTTCCCGTTGGGCGGCCGCACTTGGGACACACATAGGCTTCGGTCGAGATTTCGTTACCACAATCGGGACAACGGACAAGCGACATGGGGTGAGAGCTCCGACAAATCCGCTCCATTGTTGCACAGCTGCGCCCGGACGCCACGGTCGAGGCGCGCTGCAAGGGGCGATCTGGAAGCTGAAACTTCTGGCAAGAAGGTGTGGAAAGCGGTGTGGTCGAGGTAAACAAATGGGGAGAGTGGAACCATGCGCGCGAACAACCGTTGGCTAGCCAGCGATTCCATCCGCTGTCCGGGCTGCCGGCTGCACATGGATCTTTGCGCGTGCGCGCTGCTCTTGCCCATGCCGACGCGCACGCGCGTGGTGCTGGTGACCCATGTGCGCGAATTGAGCAAGCCCACCAACACCGGACGCCTGGCGCTGGCATGCATCGCGGGCGCGCGGCTTGTCGAACGCGGCCGTCGCGGTGGCGGCCTGGCTTCGCTCTCTTGCGAACCTGACAGTCAGCCTTTGCTGCTGTACCCGGTGCCAGGCGCCATGCCGCTCGACGCGTGGAAGGCCGCGCAGCCAGCCGCCGCCGACCGCGTGACCCTGGTGGTGCCCGACGGAACCTGGCGCCAGACCAAGCGCGTGCGCTACCGCATTCCGGGCCTGGCCCACCTGCCCTCGGTGTGTCTGCCCGCCGGGCTGCCGTCACTGTTCCGTCTGCGCCACGCGGGGAGCGCGCAGCGCCTGGCAACGTTGGAGGCCATCGCGCACGCGCTTCGTATTCTGGACGAACCTGAGATTGCAGAGCGGCTAATGCACATTTTCCAGGTGGTCGTGGATCGCTCGCTGTGGAGCAACGGTCGGCTGGGCTCCACGGAGGTCACCGGCGGCATTCCCGCTGGCGCCAGTCAAGACGGTCCGCGAAATACAGCGGAACAGAAGCTCAGGGCTGGCCGAGCGCCGGTAGTAGCGACGAAACCTGCTTCAGTCTTTCCTGCCGAGGGCTTTGATTAGCTGCGCGCGGGCCGTGTAGAGCTGATATTGGGCCTGGACCCGCTGAGCGGCAGCGGTCGTCAGCGCCACCTGCGCGTCGCCAAGCTCGATCATGCTGCCAACGCCAGCGGTGTAGCGCCCCTCGGCCAAGCGCAACCGATCGCGCGAGTTGCTGAGCGCGTCCTCGGCGGCGGTGATGGCTGCCTTGGCGCCGCGGATCGCGAGGCGAGCCTGCTCGACGTCGAGCCGGACCTGCAGGCGTTGCGTGTCGACCTGCGCCTTGGCCTGCACCAGCTGCCCCTCCGCCTGACGAATTTGCGCGTTGATCGCTCCTCCCTGGATGAGGGGGACGCTTAGCGAAATCAGCCCATTGAAATTCCAAACCGTGTGGTCGAGGGCGGGGCCACTGTCGCTGAGGCTCCCACTCACATTCAGATTGGGCCAGATCATGTCGTGCGCCGAGCGCAGGGTCAGTTCTTGGCTCTGCATGGCGAGGCGCAGGTTCGCCATCTCGGGGCGCTTGCTCTTGGCTTCATCCACCAGCGTTTCGACCAAGTTATCCTCGTCTTCCACCGGTGGGAATTCTTCGTCCGACAGATCGTAGTCGATAGAACGCTCGACTCCCATGGCCTGAATAAGGGTCGCCCTGGCCGCGGCGTAGGTGCCCTCGGCATTGATAAGCTGGAGCTGAGCTGTGGCTCGGTCGGCGCGCGCCTGGGTCAAGTCGATCTCGGGATGAGTTCCGGCCGTGACGAAACCCTTGACCTGGCCGAGGTGCCGTTCCTGATTGGCCAGGGTGTCACGTGCAACGCCGACCATGTCCTTGGCGGAACGCGCGGTAAAGAACGCAACACGGGTAGTGTAATCGATCTGCGCTTCGGTCACGTGAACGCTTTCGGCCATGGCGTCGGCACTGACTCTCGCGGCTTTCCACTTGTTGATGGTCTCGCCAAAGTCGTAGATGAGCTGGCTTGTGGTGAGTTGAGCACCCCACTTGGAGTAGGTGGTGAAGGATGATATGGCGGTCTGCCCGCTGTTTGGGTTACTTCCGCCCGGTGACAGAACGTAGTTATTCGTCCCGCGCGAAAAGGACGTATTGCCGTTGAGCTGAGGCAACAGAGCCGCCCGCACCTGTTCCGCCTGTCCCACGGCCGTGGTCAGGTTGCCGCGTGCGAAAGCGAGCGAAGGTTGGTGTGCGCGAGCCGCTCGCACTGCCTCGGCGAGGGTCACGATGTGCGCCGAAGCAACGGCATCGGCTGGCGTCGGCTCGGAATCGCCGGCCCACGCGGCGCCTGCGATGGCGACTCCAGCATAGAGAAACGTGGCGAGAAGGCGAAGACTCATGATTGCCTCATTCGAACCTCAAGGCGTCGATGGGATCCAGGCGCGATGCCTTGAGGGCCGGATACAGGCCGAAGACCACGCCCACGAGCCCCGAAAAGGAAACCGCGACGGCGATGATGTCGGGACGAATCAGTACCGGCCAGCCAAAATGGCCGGCCAGCCGATTGGCCGCGAACAGCCCCAGGAGCACGCCGACGATTCCGCCGAAGCACGACAGGGTCAGGGCTTCCACCAGAAATTGAGCGAGAACGTCGCGCGGTCGCGCGCCCACGGCCATTCTGATTCCGATTTCGCGCGTCCGCTCGGTCACGCTCACCAGCATGATATTCATGATGCCGATGCCGCCCACGAGCAACGACACCAGCGCGATGCTGGCCAACAGTGACGTGATGGTATTTAGGCCCTCCTGTTGCGCGGTCATCATTTCAGTCAGATTGCGAATAGAGAAATCGTCCTCGCCACCGATGGGGATGTGATGGCGGTCGCGCAAGAGGTTGCTGATTTGCTTTTCCGCCCGCACGGTGTCGTCGCTATTGTTGGCGCTGACCATGACGATGCCGGGAACGAATTTCTGCAAACCGCCCTGAATTTTGGCCTGAAACGTGGAATAGGGCATGAACACCACATCGTCCTGGTCCTGCCCCATCACGGATTGCCCTTTGCGCTCGGCCACGCCGACGACCTGGAAGGGAAAATTCTTGATGCGCACGGTTTGCCCCACGGGATCCGCGCTTGGGCCGTACAATTTCTCGACCACCGTCTGGCCGAGCACGACCACCTTGGTGCCTCCCTCGATGTCCGATTGGGAAATGCTGCTTCCGCTCGCGACTGGCCAATCCTTGATGGCGAAGAACTCGGGCGAAATGCCGTTGATGCTCGTGCCCCAGTTTTGGTCTTCGCTGATGACCGAGGCCGAGCCGCGCAATTGTGGGGTGGCATAGCGAACCGCGCTGCACTCGGAGCGAATGGCTTTGAGATCGTCCCAGGTCAGCGTGGGCAAGCTGCCGAACCCGCCACGCGAACCGCCGGTGGTCGTGCTGCCCGAAAGAACAATGAGAATGTTGGAGCCCATGGAAGCGAAGGCATCGGCCACGCGCGCCTTGGCGCCTTCGCCGATGGCCACCATGGCGATGACCGCGGACACGCCGATGATCACGCCGAGCGTGGTGAGAAACGATCGCAGCTTGTTGCGCAGAAGCGCCCGGATGGCCACGCGCAGAACCTGCAAGGGATTCATGGGATCCCCGCGGCCACGGCTTCGGCGCGGGCCGCAGCCACGTCGGCCACCAGCGGCGCCTGACGGCGATCGGATTGCACCAGGCCGTCGCGCATGACCACCACGCGCGAGGCATAGCGTGCGATGTCGGGCTCGTGGGTCACGAGCAGCAGCGTGATGCCGCTGCGTCCGAGATCCTGGAACAAGGCCATGATCTCGACGCTCGTGCGCGAATCCAGATTTCCCGTCGGCTCATCGGCGACCATCAACCGCGGCTGCGTGACCAAGGCGCGCGCCACGGCCACGCGCTGTTGTTGTCCGCCCGACATTTGGTTGGGATGGTGGTGGAGGCGATCCCCGAGGCCCACTTTTTCGAGCGCTTCGCGGGCGCGCCGGTGGCGCTCGCGTCCCGAAATACCGGAGTAGAGCAACGGCAGCTCTACATTTTCGAGCGCGCTCGTGCGCGCAAGCAGGTTGAAGCTCTGAAACACGAAGCCGAGGGTGCGATTGCGTAGCCTGGCCAAGGCATTGCGGTCGAGGGTCGAGACTTCTTCGCCCACCAAGTGGTAGCTGCCCGCCGTCGGCCGATCCAGACAGCCGAGGATGTTCATGAGCGTGGACTTGCCAGAGCCCGACGGTCCCATGACCGCGACGGATTCGCCCTCGGCGATAGCGAGCGAGACGTCGCGCAAGGCGTGGACCTCGACGTCCCCCATCCGGTACACCTTGCTGACGTGTTTGACCTCGATGAGCGCGCCTGCCATGGCCGCACCTAGAAGGGTCGCGGCCCACCGCCGCTGCGCGGAGCCGGGGCACCAGGCAATAGGCTTGCGGGCGGTTTGGCGCCGGCGGTGAGCGTGCCATCGGTGATGACCTGATCGCCCTCGGCGAGAGCCCCGTCGACCACTTCGGTCTTGGTCCCGTCGCTGGTTCCGGTCTTGATCTGCGTCGAATGGGGCACGGCGCCGCTCAGCACCCAGACCGATCGCCGATTCGGTGCTTCGTCCTTGCCACCCGAGGATCCACCACTCGTCCCTGGCCGATGACGATCGCCCGATTCCGCGCGCGCGTTCGAAGCCGCCATGGCATCCCCACTCGACGGCGTCTTGAGCGCGGCCAGAAGCTCCGCACTGGGGCGAAAGCGTAACGCCGCATTGGGGACGCGCAGAACATCTTCTCGATTGGCGAAGACGAAGTTCACGTTCGCGGTCATGCCCGGGCGGAGCTTCAAATCCAAATTGTTCACGTCGATCACCGCATCGTAGGTGACGACGTTTTGTACGGTCTGGGCCGCGTTTCGGATCTGGCGGACCTTGCCCTTGAATTTTTCACCCGGATAGGCGTCCACCATGAAGGTCGCGTCCATGGCCGCGGTCAATTTGCCTACATCGGCTTCGGCCACGCTGGTATCCACCTGCATCTTGCGCAGATCCTCGGCGATGACGAAAATGATCGGCGCCGATAGCGACGCGGCCACGGTCTGGCCCACGTCCACGTTGCGCGAAATCACGACCCCATCCGTTGGCGACACGATGTTCGTCAACTCCATGTTCACCTCCGCCTGGTGAAGGATGGCGCGCGCCTGCTGCACGTTAGCCTTGTCCGCTTCCACCTGCGCCAGCGAGGTGCCGGCGGCGGATTCCGCGGTGTCGAAGTCGGCCGGCGCGATGAGCTTGTCCTTGACCAAGGCGCCCTGACGCTTGGATTGCCGCTCGTTGAAACGGGCCTGGACTTCATCCTTCATCAGCGTGGCCTTCGCCTGTGCGTAGTTCGCGCGAGCGTTTTCCAGCGCTGCCTGGAACAGGCGTGGATCGATCTTGGCGATGAGCTGGCCCTTTTTCACTGGCGAATTGAAGTCCGCGAACAGCTTTTGGATCGAGCCCGATACCTGACTTCCCACCTGCACGGTGACCAACGCCGAAAGCGTGCCGGTGGCGGTGACCCGGGCGACGATGCGACCGCGGTCGACGGGCGTGGTCTCCCACTGAACCGCCGGCTTGGCGGCTCGTCGTTTGACGACGACGGCAGTCGTGCCAGCCGCGATGCCCGCGAGGACGACGACAAACCATAGCCTCTTCGAGCCTAGCCACTTCATGGTGCGTCTTGTTAGCTATCACTCATGCGTGCTTTCGCCAATGCATTCCCGCTGGCGATGGCCGACGGCGGCGGCGAGACGACGTCGAGATGATCCAGGTTCGCGACGAAGCGATCGAGGTAGGAATGCAAGGCTGACAGCTCTTTCTGCGAAAATCCCCCGACGATTGCCTTGCGAATCTGGTGCGCGATGTCCGCGCAGCGCTGGGCCAGTCGCGTCCCCCTGGCGGTTAGACGAAGACAACGTCGACGCCGGTCGGACGGGTCGTTCTCCACCCGGACCAGCTCCCGCTCATCAAGGGCGGCCAATACACGCGATGCCGTAGGTTGATCCATCGGCAAGGTAGCCAGAACATCGCCGAGCGAGCATTCACCCCGTTGGTAGAGCGCTTCCAGAACCCAGAATTGCTGGCTCGACAACCCGAGGCAGGCAACGCGCGCCTCAACCGATTGGCGCTGGCGCCGCCTAACCGCGGCCAGGAGCAACCCTACTTGCTTTGTCATGGACTGATTTGTCATGTTTTCTTCCCCGAGGACTTCCACCGGGGCAAAGCAAGTCGTGTGCCGAACGGATCGTACTTGATTTCGGGTATCTCTTGCCGCCGCCTATGCGAATTTTGCAGCGGACAATGCGAGTTTCGCTACCAGCGCGACTACCAGTGTTCCTTGTGCACCAGGTCCGCGAGAGGTTTGCGCGCAAAGGGCCGCGGCTGTGCATCCGGATAGCCGAGCGGGGTCATGGCGAGCACGCGTACCTCGGCGGGAATGCCCAGGATGTCCTTGGCCTTGGCCTCGTCAAACGCACAGATCCAGCAAGTGCCGAGGCCCTCCTCGGTGGCGGCCAGGATGATGTGGTCCATGACAATGGCCAGATCCATCTCAGCAGAGTTGAAGCCATCGCCGCGCTGCCATGCCATCTCCGCTTCGACGCAACCGACGAGAATGATCGGCGCGGTGTGAAACCAGTCCCGCGCATAGACGGCCTTCATGCGCGCGCGAGTCTCCGGCTCGGCCACGACGATCAAGTGGAAGGGCTGCAAATTGGCAGCGGTGGGTGCTATCCGGCCCGCGCCCAGCACGCGATGGAGAACATCCTCGGCGACCGGATCGGGCTTGTAACCGCGCAAACTACGGCGAACGCGAATCAGCTCTTGGAAGTCCATGGGGAGACTTTGTTCGTTTGCCGGCTGCGAATCAAGTGCCGACGCCACGCGGATCTCCGCGCAGCTCAGCCTGGTTTTGCCGACGTCAGGGCACTCTAAGTTAGTGTTTTCCACGGGACCGTCAGCAGGAAACCTCTGAAAAAGGCTGTCCCTTGCCGAAGAGACGGCATAACGTCGGTGGTTCATGAATTCATTTGATGCGGTCAGCCGATGCGACCTCCACGTGCATTCGGACGCCTCGGTGATGAACGACGAGTGGTACACGAAGTTCTTCGGTTGCCCGGAAAGCTACGCCAATCCCGTGCGCCAGTACGAGCTGTGCAAGACACGCGGCATGACGCTCGTGACCCTCACCGATCACGACAGCATCGAGGGCGGCCTTCGCCTGGCGGACCATTCCGACTTCTTTTTGTCCGAGGAAGTGACGACCCGCTTTCCCGAGAACGGCTGCGTGATGCATGTTCTGGTGTGGAACATCACGGAGGACCACCATCAGGAGCTCCAGCGTCGACGCGACAACATTTACGATCTGTCGCGCTACCTGCGCGCGACGGGCTTGGCGCACGGTCTGGCTCATCCCCTGCTGAGCTCGAACTGGCGGCTCGACGCGGTCACGCTGGAAAAAAGCCTGGTTCTCTTTTCCACCCTCGAATCCCTCAACGGCCTGGTCGACCGACGGACTGATCCAAGCATGGCGCATCTTCTGGAATCGCTGTCGCCTTCGGTGATCGAGACGCTTTCGCGAAAACACGGAATTCCGCTCCCCGAGGGTGGCGCGCGGCGGCCCGCGCTGACCGCCGGCTCGGACGATCACGTTCACCGTCGCTGCGGCACGGTGTTCACCGAAACCGACGGCGTCCTCGACGCCCCGGCCTTCCTCGACCGTGTTGTGCGCGGCGAGGGGCGCCCGGTGGGCAGCACTGCGGACATGAACCGCATGGCCGCTTGTATCAAGCACACCAGCTACGAGCACTTCCGGCGCGAATGCAAAGACGGGCAGCGCGCGCAAAGCCCCTTCGTGGATCTGATGGATTGCATTGCCGGACGGCCTCCCCGCATCACACGGGATACGACCAGAACCGCGGCCTCTTTGGTGGAAAGCCTGGTGGCGTCCGTCGGCAAGATCCCACACGCGGGCCAACCGGCCGTCGACATCAGCCTGACGCCCGAGGTGCCGAGCGCCGAGCACGACGAGCGCGTCAGCACCGCGGTCGTGCAAATGGGCGACGCCCTGCTGGCCAAGACCGTCAAGAATTTGGCCGACGCGATCCTGGCCTTCGACATCTACGGTGTCTTGGCGGTCCTGCCCGACCTGACAGGTGCCTTGGTGGCAGCCGCGCCCATGCTCTTTGCCGCCAATCATTTTGCCAAGCAGGAAAGCCAGATCCGCGACGTCTGGCGGGATTGGACGACCTTTCCCGTGCCGAGCCCGCCCGAACACCTGGCGGTTTTTTCGGATTCGCTCGACAAGGTCGACGGCGTTGCGACCTGGTGCGGACGATTTGGCCAGCAAGCCAGCAAGGCCGGTCGCAAGGTTTGGTTCGCGGCCTGCGACCGCACACCCCCGGGCGAAGCAGCCGCAGGCAAGCATGAACCGCGCGACCCCGAACGTATTCCGCTCGTGGCGCGCTTCGACCTTCCCATCTATCCCGGCTTCGAGCTAACCATTCCTTCGCTCGCCGCGACGGTGGAAATGCTGTGGCGGAAAGGCATCACGCACGTGGAAGTGTCGACGCCAGGTCCGATGGGGCTGGCTGGCCTGGCGGCGGGGCGGCTGTTGCGCCTGCCGGTCACGGCCAGCTACCACACCGACCTGCCGGATCTGCTTGCCACTCTCACCGGCGAGCCGAGCCTGGCCAAGCTGGCGCGCAGTTACCTTGGTTGGTTTTACCGCGCGGTGGATCGCGTGTTCGCGTTCTCGCCGGCCTCGCGCGACAAGCTCGTCGCCATGGGCGTGCCGGAAAGCACCATCACGCTCATGCCCGTGGCGGTCGACCCAGCGGACTTCTCGCCGCACAAATCTTCGGCAACCGCCTTTACCAGCCTCGGAGTCGACACACGCGACCGGCCCATCATTCTCAGCGTCGGGCGTCTGTCGGAAGAGAAGAACATTCCCCTGGTCGTGGCGGCCGTGGAGAGTCTGCAGGAGCGCGAGCATCCGCCTTTGCTGGTCATCGTCGGCGACGGGCCATGCCGACGGGATCTGGAAATGCGATGCAAGGACAAGGAATTCGTCGTCTTCCTCGGCTTTCAACAGGGCGAGGTCTTGCGCAATCTGTACGCCTCGGCGGGCGTGTTCGTCTTCGCCAGCCGCGTGGATACCCTGGGCCTCGTCAATCTGGAAGCCCTGGCCAGCGGCGTTCCCATTCTGGTCCCGGACGATTCGGCCATCGCGCAGTCGCTTGACCACGGAAGTACCGCGATGTTTTTCGCGCCCAACACTGAAGATCTCGCGCGAACGGTTGCGCTGGTGCTGGACAATCCCGATTGCGCGAGCCGGCTGGCGGAGGGCGGGCGCCGTCACACGCTGGCGCTGTGGCGCAAGGCCGACTTCGAGCATATTTGGACGACCATGGTCGGGGCGCTCGGCATTCGGACTCCGTCGTGAACAAAGCTGACGGGATGGAATGAACCACGGCAACCATGGGGCGGCGACTACGCGTGCACGACCCGCGTTGCTCGTGTCCGTGCATGATGTCTCGCCGCTTACCTTGGAGCAGAGCCGCCGCGCCGTGGATCTCGCAATCTCGGCCGGCGTTCCGGTTTCCGCCCTGACCATCCTGGTGATCCCCAATCACGAGGAACGAACCGCGATCGACGACGACGCCGGCACGCGAGACTGGCTAACCAAGCTGGCCAGCGACGGGGCCGACCTGGTCATGCACGGCTACACCCACCGCATGTCCGGGCGGTGTTACTCGCCCCGCGGTCTGTTCTGGGCATATGGCTTTGCTCGCGGCCAAGGCGAGCTCTATCGTTCGGATGCCAGCGACACGAAAATGCGGTTGGACCGCGGACGCGCGATCCTGCGTCGGGCCGGGCTTGAAGCGGCGACCACCCGCTTCGTCCCGCCGGCGTGGCTACTGTCCCGCCAGGCCCGCGCTGTCGTTCGCGGCGAGGGCTTTGATTTTTGCGAAGAGCTTGGCGGTATCTTTGCCAACGGAGAATTGCATGCACGGCGTCTCGTGGGTTGGGGATCGCTCACCGCGGTTGAGGCGCGCGCGACGTCGTGGTGGGCCGCCATGCAGCGCGGGCGATCTGCGAAGGACACCCGACTCGCCATCCACCCCGCCGACATGACGAGGCCGGTGAGCGTGGCATCGATAAGGGCTTGCCTCGCGAGTCTTCTTCCCCGGTGCACGCCCCTTAGTTACCAAGCCTATCTCGCAGGTCGCAGGTAGAACGACGTCCGATCGCCCTGCCAACCTTTCACCGCTACTCCGGAAAAAGGTTGGTCTGCCAGTTCAAGAGCATCTGGAGCCCGTTGGGACCGACTCCGTCGCCGCTCTTGGCCGCCAAAGGCATGCGTTTGATTTGCACGTCGTTAACCGCGGTGGACCCCATGGTATGGGCACCGCTAACCCCGTTTCCGTCATTGTAGACGTCGAGCCGGAAGTACGTCGGCGCCCCGTGGTCCGGAGGCGAGCTGTGACACAAAAGACAGTGGTCCTGGAAAAGGGGCCAGACGTCGTGGCTGTACGTCGGGTTGGCGGGTACGTTCGGAATGTCGGGCACCGCATACGAACACGATCCGCCGAATAGGCACACGGCGAGAACTGCCAGCATCTGTCTCATCGATTTCGCTCCACTTCGTTCGAACCAATCAGGACCTGGGTGCTCTGGTTTCGAAGTGTGACACACACACAAGACGACGTCGAATCGTTCGCGCTGTTCCCAGCTTGCCTGAAACCTTTTGCCCGAATCGCTATCCAATGGATAGCGCTCATCAGCGCGCGGCTTGGATGTCGCGCCTGCTGGGCACTCAGTCAAGGTACCAACACACGTGAACCGGAACAGGCCACCTTGGAACCGGAAGCATTCATCTCCAATTCGTAAAACTAGTATTACAGTGGCAAAATGAGTCTTTGGCGCGAGCGGTGTTTTCGGGTGCAGTCGCGGTTCTTTCACCCCCAAATTTTGAGAGTCCATGAAGCTGTTGCCTGTTCTTGTGTGTGTCTCACTCCTAATGGGCCTTACCGGGGAGGCCAACGCAAAGCACAAAAAGAAGCGAAAGGTCCACGCAGCTCCTCCCCCAGCTGAAGAACCCATCAACAACGAGCCGGACAAGGCGGCGGCGGACAAGCCACCCCTCGATTTCGACTTCTTTGGCGGACAGACCGCAGCCGCCGGCGCGGCGAAGGAGCCGATTGCAAGAGCCGGCACGGACTTAGCCGACGACGACGTGGCGGCCAAGGGGCGCACGCGCCGCTGGATGCTGACGACGCATCAAACCCTGGGCATTGCCACGTGGGTGCTGATGGTGGGCACGGTAACGGTGGGACAACTCAACTACAACCAACTCTACGGAGGGGGCGGCGGCAGCAACAAATGGCAAACCCCGCACCAATTGCTGGTTCTCTCGACCAGCGTTGCTTTCGCAGCTGCGGCGGCATTCGCCATCTTCGCGCCCACGCCCTATCCCAAACCGTTGAAGCTCGACACCGGGCTCGTTCACCGAATCGCGGTGATTGGCGCCACCTTGGGCATGGTGACGGAGGGCGTGCTTGGCTGGGTCGCCAGCCACCAAGCCAATGCGGGGAACTCGCAACACCTGGCCACCATGGCGCGCACGCACCAGATAGTCGGCTACTCCACGCTGGGTTGTCTAACCATCGCCGGCGCGGTCTGGTTTTTCTAACCGCTCGCCACGCGCGCGGCCTACCTCAGATTGATGTTCGGCTTGGGTGGGTCTGTCATCGGGGTTCCGATGTGGAAGCTGGTGTGAGGAGGCTGGTTGAAACCCGTCTGCTCCGACGACACCTGCATCCGGTACTGCGGATCGTGCATGAGCGTAAACAGGCGCCGGGTCGTTACGTCAGTCGTGGTGTAGACGCGAAGGAACTGGTTGCTGGGCTCGCGCCAAATGATTTCCTCGCGCCAGTCGCCGAAGAGATCGGCAGTCAAGACCGGGGTGGCTTTGGTCGTGTTGTTCGATGCGCACGCCGGACAGCCCTGCAAAAGAGTACCGTCGTATTTGGTAATCGCAGTCCCGTCCTCTAGCTCGCGCGACTCGTCGGCATCCCAATAGATTAGAAAGTTACTTGGCGGCAGGGTGCTGCTATCGACGATGGCACCTGTTGTCGCGGACACGACACCACCTGAATTGTTGCTCCACGCCTCGGCGCCCGGCCATTTCGGCGACACGTCCTCCGCGACCCCGCGCGTGGTGCTGCTGGTGAATGGCGGACCGAGGCTAACGATCTCGCACGTGCTCGCGTCGTGGATGTCGAAGTCTGAGCCAGGGCCGGTCGAAACGGCGCCGCCGTCGGTCACAATCGAGTTTGACGGGTCGTTGTGGGGCATGAAGACCTCCAGTCCGGGCCGCGAAGGCACCAAATCGCCGACGTGCAACGAGCGGCCGTTCCCGAACCCGGTTGTGCACTTCAGGGAGCCATCGCTGTCGACGGTGGCGGAGCCATAGACAATTTCCTGTACACCGTCGGCGTCGACGTCGGCCACAGCCATACTCACCGAACCTCGCCCCGCCAGGTCTGCCCAATTGCTGTCATTGCTATCAGCCTTCCAGATTTCGGTCAGCTGTCCGTCACGCCAATTCCACGCCGTGATGGTCGAGCGTTGGTAAACTCCCCGCGCCATCAGGATACTCGGACGTCCGCTGGAGGCCTTGCCTTTGCCGAGATCGCTCACGAAGCCAGCCGAAGCCATGAAGATGTCAGCGCTGTTGCCCGTGTCGTCGCCCCATGCCAGCACATCGCCGCGCGGGACATCGAAGCCCACCGTCGACAGCTCGGCGCCAGTTGTACCGTCGAAAACGGTCAAGTACTCGGGGCCAGTCAAGATCAAGCCAGTCCAGCCCGGCGGATTGGCCGTGGTTCGATAGTCGGCGTTCTGGTCGTCCAACGCCGCAGGTCCCGTGTGCAGGAGGTGCCCGGTGCCATCCTTCGTCCCAGGGGCTGTCTTCATGACGACCTCGGATTTGCCATCGCCATCGAAATCGTACACCAGGAACTGGGTATAGTGGGCGCCAGCTCGGATGTTAACACCCAAGTCGATTCGCCACAGTTGAGTCCCATCCAATTGATAGGCGTCGATAAAAACATTGCCCGTGCATCCGGACTGCGAATTGTCCTTTTGATTGGAAGGCAGCCATTTGAGCACGATTTCGTAGTCGTGATCTCCATTCAGATCGCCAACGCTGCCGTCGTTGGCGTCATAGGTGTAGCCTTCCTTCGGACTCTCGCATTTGGGCAAGTCAGGCGTGGTGCCCGGTGGTGGAGGATCAATTGGAATCCGTAGGTAGTTTTGCGCCCAGACTTTGGCATTGCCAGAGTCCTCCTGCTCTACGCCGCCAATCACCGCACGCACCGAATAGGCCGATGCGATGGTTCCCGTCGCATCGAGATAGTTGGTGCTATCCGTGACCGATGCGATCTTGCCACCATCCCGGTAGACGTTGAACGAGATATTGCCCGGATTCACGGGATCGTACTCGTAGCCGAACATCCGCCAGCCGAGGTAGACTCCGCCCTTCACCAGCACGGCCACCACGCCACGTGTGAGGGCCTCCATTTGGAAGTGTCCACTGCCTCCGCTTGGGTCAAAAGGCGTGACCACGTTCAGCCGTTGGCTCGAACACGCAACCCAAACGAGTAGCGCCAGTAGGTACAGGCGATTCATTAGAAGGTCACTCCAAGGGCTGCATTGGCCAACCACACGGAACGGCCCGTGTGCGCCACTTCCACCTCATTGATGAGTACACTGGGCTCGCGAAATAGCAGCACCGCGCCGCCGCTCATTTGCAAGACGAGGTGAGCCGCGAGCACTGCGCCGACACCGGCCGAAACGAACGCTCCGGGCGACCAATCGGTGGCATTGTGACCGAGAAAACCGCTGTATCCTACGCCGTGTACCGACCAGAAAAATGCGGAGACGCCAGCGTCGATTGCTGGACAGAGCCGCCACCAGGGCCGGCCGAGCAAGGTCACGCTCGCTTTGGCGACCCGCTGGTCGATCGTCACGTTGCCAGTGGAGGCGTTCTCTCGCATTGTCTGCGCCCCGAAACCGCCCGCGCCTAGGCCGAGACGCAACCACCTCTTTGCGGAATAGCCGACCTCGATCGTGGGAAAATACGTGGCCACTCCTCCCGTGGCACCAGCGCCGATGGCCAGGTATCGGCGCCCAACCAAGGCCGGTGGGCGCACCGGCGCCGATAGCGGGCGCCGCTTCAGCCTGTCATCGGCCAAGCTGCGCACAAGGGAATCAAACATGCGGGCGCGAATGAAATCGACGACTCTCACCGCGAGGACCAAGTCTGCGCGATCACCGGCCTCCGCCTCGACCGTCAAGTGCCCAACCGAAGTCTTCCCGGTCGTCCGGTCGAGAAACCTAACGTCGATGGAACCGATGGGCGACTCGGCGGGTCCTTCCACATTCGTTTTGCTCAAGGCGACCACCGCCGCCGGGGCAAGTCCGCGTGCCACGGAATCAAGCTGGGCGATGGGATCGAGATTGTCCACGGCCTCGATGAAGCGGAGCTCGAATCCAACCGAAGCCGCTTCGCCGCGCAGCCGGTTGAGAGCCTCGATCATCGACACGGTGGGGGCGCCGGGAAGGATCACGGCAATGACCGCCGACGGTGAGGATGAAGACGAGGACGCGAGCGTATCGGTGGACGGACCCATGGCGACCACCCCTTGCAGCAAGGCGAGAATGAGCGGACCGAATGTCACTCCGGATCGGAGTCTAGCAGGGATCGGGCTAGCTCAGACTGCGGACCGTGCGGAAAACGTTCGAGGTATCTACGCGCGACCTTGCGGGCGTGCTCGGGAGAGTCGGGCGCCAGCAACGTCATCTCTCGGCCGAGAGCCTCGCTGGCGTACAAACCACGCGGCGCGTCCCTAAGGTAGGCATCGTACCAGGTGAGCGCCGTCTCGGGCCGATCCGGCGATGTCTCCGCAAGGCGCCCCAAGAAGAACGAAGCATCCCGTGCGTGCTCCGTGCCGGCATAGCGCGCTCGCGTCGCGAGCAAAACCTGTCGGGCCAAATCATAGTGCTTGGTGTAGCGAGCCGAGTCCGCCAAGGCAGAAAGATCTGCGGCCGTCGCCTGTTCGACGACGTTGCCAATCCCGCGCCGTTCAGCGTCCGCCACGACACCGGAAAAATTGCCCTGCGCAAGCAGTTTTGTCCACGCGACGGGCTCGGGTGCGGCCACGTGCTCACCCACGCGGGATGCGGTCCGGCGGCGGGCAGGCTCGGCGCCGCCAGTCCGCGGAGCCAATCCCGCTTCGGGCAGCCCCTCCGGCTGATTTTCGACAGATGGCGATGGCGCGCGTGCAAGCCGCGCGGACGGCGGAGTTGCGACTTCCCGATTCGCCGGCTCGGCGTACAACTCCAAGGACTCGCCGGCGCCGACCGCGATGGTTCGGCCCGAGGGCGCAAAAACCTCCACCAATCCACTCTTCATCTGCAACGTCAGACGGCCCCGTTCGGCGGCGAAGCCAAGGCGGAAGGCCGTTCCTTTCACCTTCACCCGAAATGGACCCGCGGCGAAGACCCACTCGGTGTCCTGGCGGTGCTTGACGTAGACATCGACGGCGCCATTGACGAGCCCAACCCGCGCACCGTGCGCGGTCAGACCGTCCACAGTCACGTTGGTCGAACCATCCAGGTCCACGCGTGAGCTATCCGAAAACAGCAACCGCGAGGTACCACCGGGCAGGGAATTAACGGCGTCCCCGCTGCGAGCGACAAGCCCCTCCACGACGTATTGAAGCGGAGGTTCGGGCCGCGCGGAGAGTGCCTGGTAGGCCACCACCGCCAGCGCCGCAGCGGCGCCCAGTGCGACAAATCCGGGCAGCCATGGTCGCAGCGACCGCATCGCCCGGTGCCTCGTGGAAACCAGCCGCAGCGGATACGTCCGCGTGGCAAGCGGCTCCTGCAATTTTCGCCAGCCCTCGTCGAGCTGATCCTGCGAGATCAGGCCCAATTCCTGCTGCGCCCGGTCCACCAGGACATCCACGAGGCGTTCCCTACTTGATCTGCTCGCGCCCATCATCGTCCGCTCTCCCTGGGTCCGCTCTCCCTGGGTCCGCTCTCCCTGGGTCCGCTCTCCCTGGGTCCACGCGCCCTGGGTCCCGCGGGCAGACTGACTTCAAGTCCAATACGCAGCCGATCATCTCGATCGATTGACTTAGATAGATGCTTGTTCGCCTTGTCGAGGTCGCGCTTTACCGTAGCCAATGACATGCCGAGGCTTTCGGCGATCTCGGTGAGCTCCAGGCCCTCGAAACGACGAAGCACGAACACCGCGCGGTTTCTCTCGTTCATGCGGTCCATCGCCGTTTGGATCCGGCGGAGAAGCTCTCGCGCTTCGAAATCGACGTGAGGCACCGACGTCTCGGAGGACGGTCCGAGGAACAGCTGCGCCAACCGCGCTCTAATGCTGTGCCGACGCAGTTTCTCGCGCACGACCCGGATGGCGAACGAGAAAATGAAACTTCGCAGAGCGGCCGGGTTTTCCAGCGTTCCCAGACGATCGAAGACGCGCAGAAATACTTCCTGAAGCAAATCCTCGGGATCGTGGCGCGTGCCCAGCGTCCGCCGCAGGAATGCGAAAATCATCGGAGCAAAGCGGAACCAAATTTCTCGCTGAGCCCAGGCGTGCCCCGCCAGGCCCGCGCAGGCCAGCGTGGCATCGTCCACAGCATGATCCGCCACGCCTGAATTTTCTCGGCGCTTGGCTTCAGTGGCTGGCATCCGAAGAGGAATCAGGGCCGGCCCGGAACCGCTCTTGACCGTTAGCCGATCATTCACAACTCCAATTCTACAGGAAGGAATTTTGTAAGTCCCGCCCTCAACACCGATAGACGAATGCCGCGTCTCTGCTGCGTCGAACCATTGGGAACGACTCGTTTGCCCGGTCATGCGACTGGTCATTCTTGATCCGACGCGCGGAACGCCCCCACGAAGGGGTACCTCCGAGCGGGTTGGATTGGCAGTGACCGATTGCAGCACTAGAGGGTTACCTTCGAATTGCAGTGCCATTGTCAGAGAAAACGGCTCACTAAAGCAGCTCGGGATCACAGGTCCCGCCGGCTGCAAACAATGCTGAAACTGCGACCCGGCCTCGTGACCGCATGACTTGGTGGTAAGGTTTGGGCCAGAACGCAATGAGCGAACTCCTCTGGGCGTCCTTCCTCCTGAGTGCCGCAACCTACGTGGCGGCATGTTTTCTTTTCGTGGCGCAGTCCCGGCGGCGCGCCGCGGTGCGCGCCAGGCTCGGACCAAGATGGGCGCCGCGACTACTGGAAATCGGCGCGCTTCTTCATCTAAGTTACCTTGTTCTCTACGCGCTTGTGGACCGCCGCTGTCCTGTTTTCTCGCTCCACTCGGCGCTGGGATTCGTTTCTCTGGTTGGCGTGGTGGCCTACGTGATCCTCAGCCGGGGCCGACATCTGGAGGCCATCGGGGGATTCGTCGCGGCCACGGCGGCTATCTTTATGGTGGCCGCTCGCCTAATAGCGGCGCAGGTCCCCGAGCCCAATGACCGCTGGCTGATGGCTGTTCACATCACCTCTAACCTGTTGGGAGGTGGCATTTTGCTCGTGGCCGGGTGCGCGAGTGCCTTCTACGTGTGGAACGAGCACCGCTTGAAGGCGCGCAAGCTGTTAAAGCACGGCCCCAAGCTTCCTCCCCTCGAGGCTCTCGACACCGTGGTGCATCGGCTGCTGTGGATCGGACTGCCGCTGCTCACCGTCGGGATGCTTACGGGACGTATCGTGATCAAGCACGTGGACGTCATCACGGCGGGCGAAAAAGCTCGCGCTGGCCTCGCCGGCGCAAGCTGGGTGCTTCTGCTCGTGGTCCTGGCGTTGCGCCAGTTCGCAAGCTGGCGCGGGCGGAAACCCGCCTATGCAACGCTGGTGGGCGTGGCGGGTATCTTCGCCGTCATCGGGCTTTACATCGTGCGGGCGCTGCTGGGAGAGGGGCTGTGATCGTCGTCGTCGGACTGTCGCATCGAAGTGCTCCGGTGGGAGTGCGCGAGCGCTTGGCCGTCGCACCCGCCGACTTGGTATCCCGCCTGGGTGACCTGAAACAGCGCACCCGTGCTGGTGAGATGGTTCTGCTGTGCACCTGCAATCGCGTGGAGGTGATGGCGGCACCGCAAACCGGACTTGCCGAGTCCCCAAGCGCCCTCGGGCTGCGCATCGTCGACGAGCTAACGGTTGGCACGCCGGACGTGCGCCCCCACCTTTACGTGCACGAAGATCGCGCCGGCATCGAACACCTGTTCCGCGTGGCCGGCTCGCTCGATTCGCTGGTGGTGGGCGAGCCGCAGATTTTGGGACAGCTCAAGAACGCTTTTGCCAGCGCACGCGCCGCGAACACAGTGGGACCGTGGCTGAATCGCGCCTTCGAGCACGCCTTCCGGGTGGCCAAACGCGTGCGAACCGAGACTGCTCTCGGCGCCGGACAGGTGAGTATTCCCACCGTGGCCGTGGATCTCGCGCGCGAGATTTTCAGCGAGCTCGCCGGACACAAGGTCGTGTTGGTAGGCACGGGCGAAATGGCAACCCTGGTTGCCACCTTGCTCGGGCGCGCTGGCGCACAGGTCTCGGTGGTCGGTCGAACCGCCGAAAAGACGCGCGAGCTCGCGCAGAAGCTGGGCGCCGTGCCCCGCAACTGGGACGACCTGCCAAGTTTGCTTGTCGACGCCGACATCGTGATTAGCAGCACCAGCGCGCGCGGACACGTCATCACGCTGGAGCACCTCACCCAGGCGCGGCGGCAGCGCCACGGACGGAATCTTTTCCTCGTCGATCTGGCCGTGCCCCGCGATGTGGATCCGCGCATCGGCGATCTCGACGGCGTTTTCCTCTACAACGTGGATGATCTGTCGCATGTGGCGGACGCCGCCCTGACGGATCGACAACGCGAGGCCGGGCGGGCGGCTGCCATCGTCGACGAGGAGACCGAAAACTACGTGCGCCGAGCCCACGCCGAGCGCATCACGCCCACGCTGGTGGCGCTCCGCGAGCGCTTCCATGCCGTGCTGGAGGCCGAGCTCGATCGCAGTTTGCGCGGACAACGGCTGATCCTGGAAGAGGCGCAGAAAGAAGTCTTGCGGCGCGCGCTCGGAGCCGCCGTCGACAAGCTGCTACACGCGCCCACCCTGCGCATGCGCGATTGGGCGAAAGACGAAAACTTCGGCGACTGGCACACCGATCTGCTGGTCAGCGCCATCGAAGGCTTGTTCCAGCTCAACGAATCCGCGACAACGACGCATGCGGAAAGTGAAAGTGCCAAGCCATGATCTCCGCTGATATTCGTCGCTACCTCGCCAACTGGCAGGCCGAAGTGGACAGCACCGAACAGTATCTCGCGATGGCGGCGCACGAGCCCGACGTGGGCACCGCGCGCGTGTACGAGAACCTGGCCGCCATCGAGAAGAAACACGCCGATTTCTGGGAAACCCGCCTGCGAGCGGCCGGCCACGATCCGGGGCCGCGCACGCCAAGCTGGCGCGCGCGCGTGCTCATCTTCTGCGTGCGGCGCTGGGGCGCGAAGTCGGTGCTCGAAACCGTCGCGTCGAAAGAATACGAGAACCGCAACGACTACGTTCCCCAGCAGGAAACCGCCGCCACCAGCATGACCACCGAAGAGCACGCCCACGCACGCGTGCTGCGCGCCATCCTGGCCAAGACCGGCATGGGTGCCGCGAGCTTCGTACGCACGGAAAAAGGCCACCGGCGTTTGGGCGGCAATGCCTTGCGCGCAGCCGTGCTGGGATCCAACGACGGCCTATCGTCGAACCTCAGCCTGGTCATGGGCGTGGCCGGCGCCAGCCTGGACACCCACACGATTCTGCTCACCGGCGTCGCGGGCCTGCTCGCAGGCGCCTGTTCCATGGCCATGGGCGAATGGATCTCGGTGACCAGCTCGCGCGAGCTCGCCGAGCGCGAAATCCAAACCGAGCGCGACGAGCTCGAAGCCAATCCGGAAGAAGAACGCCAAGAGCTCCAGCTCATTTACGAGGCCAAGGGTCTAAGCTCGGACGAAGCCGCCGATCTGTCCGCCAAACTGCTGAGCGATCCCCAGACCGCCATCGACTTTCTCGCGCGCGAGGAGCTAGGTCTCGACCCGGCCGAACGCGGCGGCTCGCCCTGGGTCGCGGCCGGAACGTCCATGCTGCTGTTCGCGCTCGGCGCCTTGATTCCGCTTCTGCCCTTCATGTTCCTCAAGGATTCGACCGCGATCGCGGCTAGCATCGCCGCGGGCGGTGTCGGCCTCGCCCTCATCGGAACCGCCATCGCCGTGTTCACCGGCCGCTCGGTGCTGTTTTCCGCCGGTAGACAGTTGTTGCTCGGCTTGCTGGCCGCCAGCGTGACCTTCGCCATCGGCAAGCTCATCGGCGTGACCATCGCCGGATAGTGGTCGCTACACCGCGAGACGCAGCAGCGAGCTGCTGAGGGCATCGCAGATCTGTTCCATGCGGCCCGCGGCCAAGTTGTCGATGGCCTCGCCACCTTCGCCTTGCGCGTACAGCAACAGGGTGACGTGCCCGTCCACGATGACCGGTGACACGAGGGCATCCTTCGGCGGTTGGCAGTGTAGCGCTGCCCACAAGGCGCGATGAACCGCCATCCCGTCGGGCGGCGGAGCTCCCCGGAATATCGCGCGCCGGCTGCGGGCGATACGAAAGCAGGACGGCAGAGACAACGAAATGGTGATGCCCTCAACCTCCGGGCGAACTGTTCCGTCGGAAAAGCCAAACCGCCCCTGGGCCACGGCCCCGTCCACCGAAAACATCGCTCCCACACCGAAACAGGCTCGCATGAAGGTGAAGAGGTTGTCCGATACATCTTGTTGATCGGTCGCGAACCGTATTTGCTCGACGGCCAGTTCCGTACCCGCGTGGGTCATGGGCACCACGATGGGCGTCAGGGGATGGCGTGCCGCCACCCGCGTCGGCGTGGGCGGCGTCAGCGCGGCCGCCGGCGGAATGAAGGTGAGCGGCGTGGGCGTGAAGCACAAGGCGTCTTCCATCGCAGCAATCGGCGCACCCGGTTCTGGCGTCGCTGGCGTGGCTGCGCCCGGCAGAAGCGGAACGAGGCGCATGCCCTTGCGTGGCCGCAGGTGTGCTCGCAGTGCGGGTCGGATGTCGGACGCCTTCGGCGGTGGCTGTTTACGCGCCGGCTCCTGCGGCGCGTGCGTCGTGCCCGTCGACAAACGGGTGTCGGCACTGGCCGCCCGCGGCACTTGGTACAGGCATTCAAGATGCTTCGCAATGGCCAGGTCGGCGGCGATCATGGGATCGACGGTTGCACCGAGAATGAACGCCAGCTTGTCCAGCGTTGCTGGATTCGTGGGATTCGCCATGGCCACGGCTACCCGCCGAGAACCGGTGACGAACAGCGGAATGGCGCGAAACTCGGCGGCCTGGCGCGCGCCCAGGCGACGCCGCACGGCCGGTTCGGCGCGCGCGAAATCGGCGTCGAGCGCGGGCGGAACGCCGACCTGCTCGGCCAGCGCAAGCGCGACTTGGTTGGTGGTGAGAATGCCTTTTTCTACCAAGTAGCTGCCGATGCGCTTGCCGTCCGCCTCCCGTCGAGCCAGCGCCGCGTAAAGCTGGGATTCGCTAACCAACCCGTGCTTGACAAGGATTTCACCCAGCCTCACGACAGCCTCCGCCGCGGCCCTATGCCGCGAGTTTCCAACACCTTGCTCAGGGTCGACAACTCGTCACCTCGGGCCTGTTATCGGCACGGGGGCTGACGTTCTGTAGCCCGCGCTGGAAGCGGGAGTCACGCGACGACGTGGTCGTCGCTTGGCTAGGATTCGCCCTTGGGCAAGTCGGGTTGACTTGGCTCCGGTGGCGCCTGCGAAGGTGCGGCCTCGCTGGCTGGAGGCGTTGTCGGGGCTGCTGCGCTGGCCGCGGCGCCTTCGCCGGCGCCATTCGGCGCCGGACGCTCCTCCGCGTCGCCCACACTGCCCCCCTCCATGGTCAGACTATTTTGCTCTTCCTCGTCGAGCATGGCCTGCACCTCGGCGGGTGGACCAATCTTCTTACGCCGGCGCTGACGGCGCGATTCGAGCCGATCGTCGCGCCCCGGTTCGCTGCGTTCGAGGGCTTTCTGCCCGGGCGAGCGGATCTCGAAATCCTCCACCGCGAAGGTCGCGCGCGCCTTCACGATCACGCGCTTTTGCAGGCGCTTTTCAATCTCCTCCAAATAGACGTGGTCCGGTCCGGCGAGCACCTGCGCCACGTCGGGATGAACCTCGGCCATCACGGTGTCGCCCTCGATGAGGTTACCCTGCCGACGCAGCTCGCGCAGGAGCTCGTATGAAACCGTGCGCCGCGATTTGGTGTAGCCCTTGCCCTCGCAGTGCTGGCACGGCTCGGTGAGGTGATGCAGCAACGACTCACGCGTCCGTTTGCGCGTCATCTCGACCAGGCCCAGCTCGGAAATACGCGTGACCGCCGCCTTCGAGCGATCCTTGCGGAGAAAGTCGTTGAACGAGCGGGTCACCTTTTCGCGATTGGACGACCGGTCCATATCGATGAAATCGACGACGATCATGCCGCCGATCGAACGGATGCGCAGTTGTTCCGCGACCTCGCGCGCGGCCTCGAGGTTGGTCTGGGTGATGGTGTCTTCCAGGTTGCGCTTGCCGACGAAACGCCCGGTGTTGACGTCAATCGCGGTCAGCGCTTCCATCTCATCGACGATGAGATAGCCGCCCGACTTGAGCCACACCTTGCGTTCAAGCGCGCGGTCGATTTCGATCTCGATGCCATAGCCGTCGAAGATGGGCTCGGGGCTGGTGTAGAGCTCGATCTGGCCGGCAAAGTCCGGCATGAAGGCGGCGATGAACTTCTTGATCCGGTCGTATTCGGAGCGCGAGTCGATGATCAGCTTGTCCACGTCGGGCGTGAACATGTCGCGCACGGTACGCAGCAACAAATCGAGATCGTTGTAAATCAGGGACGGACAACGTCCGGTTTCGGTGCGCTGGACGACGTTGTTCCACAGCTTGATGAGAAAATCCATGTCGGCCTTGAGATCCTTCTCAGGCACGTTCTCGGCCACCGTGCGAACGATGAAGCCGGTTCCCGGCGGCCGCATCTGGTCGATGATCTCGCGCAGGCGGCGGCGCTCCTTGTCCGACGAAATTCGGCGCGAAATACCGACGTGCTCGACAGTCGGCATGAAGACCAGATGGCGTCCCGGCAGTGAGATGTAGCGCGTGACCCGCGCGCCCTTGGTGCTGATGGGCTCTTTGGTCACCTGCACGACGATCTCCTGCCCTTCTTTGAGCAGATCCTCGATGCGCGCGCCCCCCGACGGTGGCTCGGGCTCGTCGTCGTCGTCGCTGTCGCGCCGCGAGCTGTCCCCGGCGGCGACCAATCGCTTGAGATCGTCGGGCGTACCGCGCACGTCGGAGACGTGGAGATAGGCCGACTTCTCGAGTCCGATGTTTACGAAGGCCGCTTGCATCCCAGGCAGCACGCGATCAACGCGCCCCTTGTAGATGTTTCCGGCAATACCCCGTTCTTGTTTTCGCTCGATGTAAAGCTCGCCTAGAAGGCCGCCTTCCACCAGCGCAACGCGTGTTTCGGGGCCGTCCGCGTTGATGAGCAACAACGTGTTGGACATCTAGCCCTGCAGATTTCTGCGGCCCTGTCTGACGAACCCTGACGACAATGTCGTGGGATGCAGCTCAGCGGGCCGCGTTTGGGTTGGTGGGATTTTCATGGAATCCCCAAAATATCGATAGGATATCTCACAAGGGATGGGTTCGGAAGAATCCGGCATGGGACTTGCTGGGTGAGTCGGCGAGCAACGATCGTAATTCTTAACTCCGATGGTTGCTCATCCTCCCACGCACCGGCGCGAGCCGGTGTGCCTCTTCTAGCGAATGTCAAAGACAACCGATTAACATAGATAGCTAGACTTAACCAGCATCGCCTTAGTAGCCCCGCAGCCCTCGTGGACGATTTCCACGGGGGCTGTGTAGTTTTGGGGCAACTACCGCAGCTGGGTGGCGTAGACACAAACATAGGCCCCTACAAACAGGAGTGCGTCGATCCGATCCAAGAGACCACCGTGGCCCGGAATGAGCCGACCCGAGTCCTTGGCACCGGCCGCGCGCTTGAGCAGCGATTCCACGAGATCGCCAGCCGGTCCCACCACCGCCGCGGGAAGGGCGATCATCACGCAATCGCGAACCGTCAGCGTGGACATGAAAAATCCCCGCGCGGCGAACGCAACGCCGAGATTCGCCACCAGCCCGCCGACCGCGCCCTCGACGGTTTTTCCGGGCGAAATCGTGGGCGCCAGCTTGCGTTTGCCAAAGGCACGGCCAGCAAAATACGCGCCGGTGTCGTTGCCGAAAGTGACCGCGATGGCCAGCGCCACCCACGCCGGGCCAAACCGGTCGTGCAAGATCGGCAGAGCGGCCAGCAAGCCTCCCACGTAGAACACGCCGAAACCGGACGACGTCAGTCGCGTCCACGCCGTCGCCGGCTCCGCGGCTCGCGGCAAGATCAGCAGGCCGACCGCCATCACGCCGGACAACAGCCAGATAAGGGCCAGCGCTGGTTGCAGCACAAGGCCGAGAAACAGGCCGCACCCGACAAGCACGATGCTCAGGCGCTCGGCCAACGGTCGGCCACGCATGGTAAGCGCCGTGTATTCAACCAGGGACAGCGCGGCGACGATGAAACAGAGTACGGCAAATCCACGTGAGTCGCGCCAGAACACGACGATGCCCAGAATCGGCAGGCCGACGACCGCGCTGGCCACTCGGGCGAGCAGGTTCTTGCGCTGCGGATTCACCGCGGACACCACGGTTGGCTAGCCGAGCCGGCGCAGCTGTTCGCGAGTTCGACCGAAGCGACGTTCGCGCCCGCGAAACGAGTCGATGGCGCGCAGGAACTCGGAGCGACCAAAATCGGGCCAGAAGGTCTCGGTGAAATAGAGCTCAGCATAGGCGGATTCCCACAAAAGGAAATTGGACAGCCGCTCTTCGCCGGAGGTGCGAATCATCAGATCGAGTTGCGGCAATCCGTGGGTCTGCATCGCGGCCTGGAAGCGTTCTTCGTCGATGTCCTTCGGATTGAGGACACCGGCTTTCACCATGTCGCACAGCGAGCGCGTGGTCGCCAAAATCGACTCGCGGCCACCGTACGACAGCGCCAGGCAAAGGGTCATTTCGCGATTGTTAGCCGAGTCCCGCTTGAGCGACTCCA